>Ga0209847_1001008_pt1 | contig 10571 bp, 8 predicted proteins | sample OrgsoiDNA_201060_FD_185808 | JGI IMG/M metagenome (GOLD analysis project Ga0209847, IMG submission 185808) | Permafrost soil microbial communities from the Arctic, to analyse light accelerated degradation of dissolved organic matter (DOM) -... | ecosystem: Environmental > Terrestrial > Soil >... | reverse complement strand
ATCCGCAAAAAAGTCGGCCGCAGCGAATACCAGCGCGGCATCATCCACGCCGGCAGCGACGGCGCGCCGCAAGTGTGCATCACCGGCGCGCAAGGCTCCGGTATTTTGCGCTCGATGTCGCAAGCTAACTGCATGGTGGTGCTGCATGACGAGCAAGGCGACGTGGCCGCCGGCGACATGGTCGACGTGATGCTGTTCGACGGCCTGGTATAAGCGGCATGTCGGCGCGCCTGCAAATACAGGACTTGCGCTCGGCCCTGGCCGGCCCGTTCTCGTTCGAGCTGGCGGCCGGTGCATGCCTGGCCGTGCTCGGGCCGTCCGGCTCCGGCAAAAGCCTGTTGCTGCGCATGATCTGCGACCTCGATCCGAACAGCGGCGACGCTTATGTCGACGGCGCGTCGCGCGCGCAAATGTCGGCGCCGGAATGGCGCGCCAAGGTCGTCTACCAGCCGGCCGAAGCGGCGTGGTGGGAGCCAACGGCCGCCGCGCATTTTTCGCCGCCGCAGATGGCGCGCGTGCGGGAACTGCTGCCGCAACTGAAGCTGTCGCCATCCCTGCTGGACACCGAGATATCGCGCCTGTCGACCGGCGAGCGGCAGCGCATGGCGCTGATACGCTCACTGGCGCGCGCGCCACGCGTACTGCTGCTCGACGAACCGACCGCCGCGCTTGACGAGGAGTCCATCGCCGCGACTGAAACCCTGCTGCAAGCGGAGCTTGAGCGCGGCCTGTCCATCATCCTCGTCACGCATTCGGAGCAGCAGGCCACGCGCCTCTGCCAACGCACGCTGCGCATGCGCGAACGCCAGCTGTCGGCGGCATGAAGGCGGCATGACTGATATCGCCCACACCATCCAGCCCGGCGCCGCCGATCTCGCGATCGCCGCGTCGCTGGTGCTGTTCGACGCCGTCATCTCGGCGATGCTGGGACTGCGGCTGCACAAGCAGGTGCTGTGGGCCGCCACGCGCATGGTGGCGCAGCTGCTGCTGGTCGGACTGGTGCTGCGCTGGGTCTTCGCCATTGCCTCGCCAGCGGCCACGCTGGCTGTCGCCGCGCTGATGATCATCGCCGCCGCGCGCGAAGTGGCGATGCGGCCGGCGCATGGGCTGCGCGGCTGGCCCGGCGTCTGGCTCAGCACCGCCAGCGTCGGCCTGTCGAGCGTCGCGACGGTGCTGCTGGCCTTGTTCACCGTGCTGCATCCGACGCCGTGGTACGACCCGCGCTACGCCATCCCGCTGATCGGCATCGTGCTCGGGAATGTGCTCAATGCGTCCAGCCTGGGCCTCGATACCTTCTACGGCGGCGTGGTCAACGCGCGCGCCACCATCGAAGCGCGGCTGGTGCTGGGCGCGACGCGCAGCGAGGCCTTGGCGCCGCTGGTGCGCGACTCGATCCGCAAGGGCCTGATCCCTATCATCAACCAGATGTCGGCGGCCGGCATCATCACGCTGCCCGGCATCATGACCGGCCAGATCCTCGCCGGCATGGACCCGATGGACGCGGTGCGCTATCAAATCCTGCTGATGTTCTTACTGGCCGGCGGAAGCGGCATCGCGGCCACCGGCGCGGTCTACATGGCGGCGCGCGCCGTCACCGACGAGCGCCACCGGCTGCGGCTGGAACGCCTGAAATCACACTGAATCCGCTTCGTCGTCCTGCAAGCGTGACAGCGCTTCGGCCGCGTTGGCAAACAGCGCCGGATCTTTTTCGATGCGCCGGAACGCGCGGCCCAGACAGGCGCGCATGAAGGTGCTGTGCGCGTAGCGCGTGACCTTGCTGTAATAGCGCTCGGTCAGGCCGTCGACCATGGCCACATACTCGTCCATCAAATCCGGCGCGATGGAAAAATTATCGTAGTTGATCACGGCCGGCACCTTGCGCCCCAGCGGTGCCAGAAGCGCGCCGACCATCTCGCGGATGGCGGCAATCGTGGCCGCGTCGCCGACCTCGAAGTTTTCGAAGTTGACGAAGAAGCGCTGCTGCTGCGCGTCGTAGATCAGGCGCTGCTCCAGTGGCCGCGCCAGGAAATCGGCGCGCCAGCCCATCGCGGCCGGCGCGAAGATGCGCGCGTCCATGGTCTTCAACGCCGCGGCCAGCTGCGGCCGGAAACTCATGTGCGCGTAGATGTCGCGTTCCACATCGATGCCCGGCGCGACCTCGATCAGCTCCAGCCCTTGCGCCGTCAGGCGAAACACGCAGCGCTCGGTGATGAACAGCGCCGTCTGGCCGCGCGCGACCGCATATTCGCCGCTGTAGGTGCGGTGCTCGACTTCATCGATGAACTTGCGCGACGCGCCCTCCTGCACGATGCGCAGCCGGCCGCCGCGCACCGCCACCTTCAAGCCGCCGGCCGTGAACGTGCCGACGAAGACCACCTTCTTCGCGTTCTGGCTGATGTTGATGAAGCCACCGGCACCGGCCAGCCGGTCGCCGAATTTGCTGACATTCAGATTGCCGTGCCGGTCCGCCTGCGCCAGTCCGAGGAAGGCGACATCGAGCCCGCCGCCATCGTAGAAATCGAACTGGTAGGGCTGGTCGATGATGGCGTCGGCGTTGATCGCCGCGCCGAAGTTCAAGCCGCCGGCGGGCAGGCCGCCGATCACACCCGGCTCCGCCGTCAGCGTGAGCAGATCGAGCAGCTTCTCCTCGGCCGCGACGTGCGCCACGCCCTCCGGCATGCCGATGCCGAGATTGACGACGCTGTTCGGCCGCAGCTCCATCAGCGCGCGGCGGGCGATGATCTTGCGTTCCGTGAGCGCCATGGGGGCGATGCTCGACAGCGGCACGCGCAGCTCGCCGGCGTAGGCCGCGCTGTATGGCTCGGCGAAAGTCTGCATGTGGTATTCGGGCTTCTCGGCCACCACCACGCAGTCGACCAGAATGCCGGGAATCTTCACCTGGCGCGGATTGAGCGTGCCCCGTTCGGCGATGCGCTCGACCTGCACGATGACGATGCCGCCCGAGTTGTGCGCCGCCATCGCGATGGCCAGCGCTTCCAGCGTCAGCGCCTCGCGCTCCATCGTCACGTTGCCGTTGGCGTCGGCCGTGGTGCCGCGGATGATGCCGACGTGGATGGGCTGCGCTTTGTAAAACAGATGCTCCTTGCCGCCCAGCGTCGTCAGCTCCACCAGCTCCTCGGTGGTGCGCGCGTTGATCTTGCCGCCGCCGTGGCGCGGATCGACGAAGGTGCCCAGGCCGACGTGCGTCAGCAGTCCCGGTTTGCCGGCGGCGATGTCGCGGAATAATTGGCTGATGACGCCTTGCGGCAGGTTGTAGGCTTCGATCTGGTTGGCGATGGCCAGCAGCTGCAGCTTGGGCACCAGCGCCCAGTGGCCGCCGATGACGCGCTTGATCAGGCCTTCGTGCGCGAGGTGGTTCAGGCCACGCTGCTTGCCGTCGCCCTGCCCCGCCGCGTAGACCAGCGTGAGGTCGCGCGGATGGCCGCCGCCGTCGGCCGCGAGGAAGCGCTGTTCCAGCGCGACCGCGATGTTTTCCGCGAAGCCGACACCGACGAAACCGCCGGTGGCGATGGTGTCGCCGTCACGTATCAGGCCGACGGCATCGGCGGCGCTGACGATCTTGTCGCGCTGGACGGCCGGCATGCCGGTGGCGTTGAAGGCGAGGCTGCGACTGGGCATGGCGTGCTCCTTTTCAGCGGCGGGACATAGTTGCGTCGATCTCTAATTAAATCCAGGCGACATCCGCGTCCGCGGAATTCGCATTATCAAGCCGCGTCGCTGTCGCCATCCGACTCCACGCCAAGCAGCAGCTGGGCCGCTTCGCTAGGCAGCGCTTCGACCGACTTGAGTTTGCGCGCCATCTGGCGGCTGCGCGTCTCGGCGCTTTCGATATTTTTGGCGGCCCGTTCCAGCGTCAGCTTGGTCGCGGCCAGCACGTCGCCGAATTTGGAGAACTCGGTCTTGACCGCGCCCAGCACCTGCCACACTTCGGACGAGCGCTTCTCCAGCGCCAGCGTGCGGAAGCCCATCTGCAAACTATTGAGCAGCGCCGACAAGGTCGACGGCCCGGCGATGCTGATGCGGTGCACCCGCTGCAATTCGTCGGCCAGTCCCGGACGGCGCATCACTTCCGCGTACAGTCCCTCGGTCGGCAGGAACAGGATCGCGAAGTCGGTGGTGTGCGGTGGCGACAGATATTTTTCGGCGATGGTCTTGGCTTCGCCGCGCACGGCGCGTTCCAGTTCGCGGCCGGCCAGCGCGACGCCGTCGGCATCGGCGCGTTCGGCCGCGTCGAGCAGGCGCTCGTACTGCTCCTTCGGGAACTTGGCATCGATCGGCATCCACACCGGCGGGCCGCCGTCGACCTGCCCCGGCAGCTTGAGCGCGAATTCGACGCGCGCGCCGCTGCCGGCGATGGTCTCGACATTCTTCGCATACTGCTCCGGCGTCAGCACCTGCTCGAGCAGCATTTCCAGCTGCACTTCGCCCCAGGTACCGCGCGTCTTGACGTTGGTCAGCACGCGCTTCAAGTCGCCGACGCCGAGCGCCAGCTGCTGCATTTCGCCGAGGCCCTGATGCACGCGTTCGAGCCGTTCCGACACCTGCTTGAACGACTCGCTCAAGCGCGTCTCCAGCGTCGCGTGCAGTTTTTCGTCGACCGTCTTGCGCATCTCTTCGAGTCGCGCGCCGTTGTCGGCTTGCAGATCGCGGATGCGCGTCTCCAGCGTCTCGCGCACCTCGGCCATGCGCTTGCCGTTCGATTCGGCCATGCCGGACAAGGTCTGGCTCATCGCGTCGGCGAAGCGCTTGAGGTTTTGCGACTGTTCCTCGCGGCCCGTTTTCCCCTGCGTTTCGAGCTGGCGGCGCATCGCTTCAAACTGCTGCACGGTGGCGGCGTGGGCCTGCGACAGATGCTGCGCCGTTTCCTGGCGCGAGGCTTGCGCGGTCGCTTGCAGCTGCATGCGCACTTCGCGCTCGACGCGCTCGATGCGCTCGGCCAGGCCGGCATCGGCTGCCCCGCCGCCGCGCGCGCGCAGCAAGGCGATCAACTGCAGCATGATCACGACAAACAACGCGGCCAGCAGGACGGTGAATTCGATCTGGTTCATCAGCATGGCGGCATCGTCAATCGGGCTTGTTGCGCATCCAGTCGGCGGTCTGATAGAACGATTCCATCAGCCGCAGACGCAGCGACTCTTCGATGCCGACGTCGTCCATCGCCCAAGCCATCGCCTGCAGCCACTGGTCGCGTTCCACGGTGCCGATGGCGAACGGCATGTGGCGCATGCGCAGGCGCGGGTGGCCGTTGCGTTCGATGTAGGTGTCCGGCCCGCCCATCCAGCCGCACAGGAACAGGAACAGCTGCTCGCGCGCGTGGTCCAGCGTCGGCGGATGCACGCCGCGCAGCACGGCGAATTGCGGCTCCAGGTCCATCAAATCATAAAACCGGTCGACCATGTCGCGCACGCGCGTTTCGCCGCCGATCACTTCGTAGAGGGAGAGTGGTTCAGTCATAGCCGCCATGATAGCGCACCGCGCGGCGGCGCGTGGACCACTCTCCGCTTCGGGTCACAACGGCGCTAAACCAGTTCGAGACGGCGCAGGCGCCGCGTCGACGACCAGTTCTCCAGGTCGACTTCGTCGCGCGCGTCGGCGCACGCGCCCAGCAGCTGCGCGATGTCGCCGGCGCTCAGGCCGGAGTTCAGCGTCAGGCGCAGCAGCGAGCGGTTTTTCGGCGTGGCCGGCGCGGCGAAAGTAGAGCCGTAGACGCCGCGCCGTTCCAGCGCCTTGCGGATCTTCATCGTCATCGGTTCCGGGCCGCCTTCGAGCGCGATGATTTGCTCCGTGCCGTCGTTGACGTTGTAGCCCAGTTCCCGCAAGCCGTCGCGGATCTCGCGCGTGTGGCGGCGCAGTGCGGCACGGCGCTCGTCGGCGGTGGAGATGAAGTCGATGGCGGCGTCGAACCAGGCCAGTTCGTGCGCCAGCAGGCAGGAGCTGAAGATGGCCGGCCGCGCCTCGCAGCCGAAGTAGCCCTTGAATTTGCTGGAGCAGGTGAAGAAGCCGGCGCGTCCGGCGAAGGCCTTGGCCAGCGAGGCGGTGCGGAAATGCACATGCTCGCACAGCCCCAGTTCGGCCACCAGGCCGGCGCCGCGCGGGCCGTGGGTGCCCAGCGAGTGCGACTCGTCGACCACCAGCAGGCAGCCGGCGCGCTCGGCCAGTTCGACCAGCCGCGCCAGCGGCGCCACGCTGCCGTTGGTGCTGTAGACGGAATCGACGGCGATGACGCCGCGGCCATACTTGGCTATCTGCCGGCGCAGATGATCGAGATCGTTATGCAGGAAGGTCACGGCCGGCGCGCCGGCCGAGTGGGCGCCCTCCCACAGCGAGGCGTGGGCCTGCATGTCGAGGTAGACCGGAATGCCGGGACCGGCCAGCGATTGCAACAGGCCGACGTTGACGGCGAAGCCGGACTGGCCCAGCACGCCGTCCTCGGCGCCCATGAAGCGCGCCATTTTTTGCTCCAGCAGGTGCTGTGGGCTGGCGTCGTGCAGGTAGACGGCCGACATCAGCAACTCGCCGCAGCTCGCTTCCAGGCTGCGCATCTGCGCGCGCATCAGGCTGGCCTCGCCGCTCAGGCACAGGTAATCGTTGCTGGCCAAGAACAGCGCATCGGCCGGCGCGGCGTGCCAGGCGGTCGGATGCTCGCCGCCCAGCAGCTTTTCGATGCGCGTCACATAGTGCTGGTCCATGCGGCTGGTGACATAGTCCGGCAGGCGGTGTTCGGCCGCGCGGGGCGGGTGACGATTGCTTGCTGTGGTCATACGTTCTCCCGAAAAAGTGATGAGTAATGAGCTACAGCAAGACGTTGAGGCCAGCGGGCAATGAGGAGTTTGATTTGGATCAATAGCCGTTCGGATAAGTCCTACGGGCACGACGATTCGGATGATGATGCATCATTGATCAACATCAAGGCACCGGAGTTAAGGCCTCACTATGGACATTTCATTGCAACTACGGGTCGGGCAGCTGAGGCGGCGTGCCGCCAGCGTCCGCCGGACGCCGCCGCGGCCGCCCGACCACGCCACCACGCGCGTGATGGCGCTGTGCCTGCTCGGCGCCATTGCCAATCCGCTGTGCTACCTGGTGTGGCACCGGCTCTGGCCCGAAAACTATGAATCGCTGGCGCTACGCGTGGTCGCCGTCGCGCTGTGCCTGGTCAGCCTGGGCGCGCGGCGGTTTTCGCGGCGCGCGCTCAAGCTGTACCAGATCATCGTGTTCAGCTACGCGCTGAGCTTTTTCTTCACCTTCATGTGCCTGATGAACCACGCCTCGCCGGTGTCGGCCGAGGCGCTGCTGGTGAGCCTGATCGTGCTGTTCCACTTCGACATGGACATCGCCGTGCTGTCCTACCTGATCGGCACCACGCTGGCCTGCGCGGCCGTGGTGGTGTTGGGCCACGCCGGCCTGCTGCTGGAACAGGCGGTGCTGCGGCAGTTGCCGCTCCAGGGTTTCGTCATCGCCGCGCTGTCGGTCACCAAGGTCAGCCGCAACGCGCTGGAGCGCGAGCGCCTCGCCGGCCTGGGCGCCGGCCTGGCCACCGTGGCCCACGAGCTGCGCACGCCCTTGATCAGCATCGAGGCCAATGTGCGCGGCCTGGTGCGCATGCTGGCCGCCTCGCCGGTGGCGAACGACGATAGGCTCGCCCGGCTCGACGCGCTCAACCGCATCCAGTTCGAGGCGCGCCACATGAACCACATGGTCGACCTGTTCCTGCTCAGCGCCACCGCCGTCAACCGCAACCTGCGCCCGACCGAGAGCGTGTCGATGGCCGTCGTGGTCGACGCGGTGCTGCGGCGCTACCCGTTCGCCGGCGGCGCCCAGCAGCACGCGGTGGCGGTCGAGGTGCGGCGCAACTTCAGCTACGCCGGCCAGGAGGAGTTGTCGGTGGTGATCCTGCTGAATTTGCTGCGCAACGCGCTGAAGGCGATCCAGCGCGCCGGCAAGGGCCGCGTGCGCATCGTCATCGATGGCGCGCGCGCCGTGCCGCGCCTGCTGGTCATCGACACCGGCTGCGGCGTGGCGCCGGCCAACTTGCCGCTGATCTTCCAGCGCTTCTTTTCTCATCCACCGCACCACGGCACCGGCATCGGCCTGGCGCTGTGCCGCGAGATCATGGAGGCGTGGAACGCCCGCATCCACTGCGTCTCGCGCGAAACGGCCTACGCCATCTTCGTCCTCGAATTCCCGCCATCGAAACCGTCACCAGGTGCGCCATGACACTGCCCGTCTACTCCCACCCGACCTTGACCGTGCTGGTCGACGACAGCGACTCGTTTTTAAAAAGCCTGTCGTTCCAGCTCAACCCGCAGCTGGCCAGCAAAACCTTTTACGACAGCCGCGCCGCGCTCGACTGGCTCAAGCGCAGCGCGCGCCGCGACGACCTGCCGCTGCACGCCAATTTCGACACCCAGAACCAGCCGCCCGCCCAGTGCAACGTGGCGTTCGACGTGGAACAGATCTACCGCATCAGCGAACGGCGCGAGCGCTTCGCCACGCCGGCCGTGCTGGTGGTCGACTACTCGATGCCGCAGATGAACGGCATCGAATTCTGCGAGGCCTTGCGGCATCTGCCGTGCAAAAAGATTTTATTCACCGGCGCGGCCGATGAAAAAATCGCCGTCAACGCCTTCAACCGCGGCCTGATCGACCGCTACATCAAGAAGAGCGACGAGCGCGCGCTGGACCAGCTGGAGACGGAAATCGTGGCGCTGCAGGCCGACTATTTCGCCGGCCAGTCCGAAACGCTGCGCGAGCTGATGGTGCTGCATAATTCGCCCTTCCTGCGCGATCCGGCGATCACCGCGCTGGTGCGCGAGCTGGCGCCGCGCATGGGTTTTGTCGAGCACTATATCTTCCCCAACCCGAGCGGCATCCTGTTCCTCGACCGCCACGGCAAGGCCATGTTGATGATCATCGAAACCGAAAAAGGCTTCGGCTCGCAGTACGAGATCGCGCGCGACAGCGACGCGCCGCCATCGCTGCTGTATGCCTTGCAGGAGCGCCGCGTGATTCCGTTTTTCTCGGACGCGGAAGGCGACGGCATGTATGCGAGCGGCATGGGCGACAACTGGCATCGCTATTGCGCCGCGCCGCAAATCTGCGATGGGCTGGAACGCTACTTCTGGGCGCTGTTCGAGCTGCCGGCGCATTACTTTGCTGCGCCGGTGCTGTCGCATGCGCAGTTCCTGCGCGAGCTGCACGCGCCGGATGGCATGGCGGCGTAACCCTCCATGCGCCGGCACGCTAATGCAAGTTGCTTGCGTTAGGCCGGAGCGATTTTCGGCGGCAAACCCGCGCGTCGCGCGTCAGGCTTCGCGCAGCGTTTGCAGCGGCGGCTTGCGCAGCACGCCGCGCAGGCCCAGCCAGCCGCCGGCGATGGCGCACAGCGCGCCGGCCAGCAAGCCTATCAGCCACACCTCGGGATGGAAGATCCATTCGAACTTGAACTGGTATTTGGCCAGTCCCCAGCCCATCGCCGCCGCGCCGCTGGCGGCCAACAGGCCGGCCAGCGCGCCGACCAGCGCGAACTCGATCAGCTGCGCCTGCGACAGCTGCTTGCGCGTCGCGCCCAGCGCGCGCAGCAGGCCGGCCTCGCGGGTGCGCTCATCCTGTGATCCCATCAGCGCGGCATACAGCACCAGCACGCCCGACACCAGCGTGAACGCGAACAGGAATTCGACCGCCGTCACCACCTGGTCGAGCACAGCCTGGATCTGCCGCAGCAGGCCGCCGACATCGACCACCGTCAGGTTGGGGAAGTCGCGCGTCAGCGCGTTCATCGCCGACACCTGTTGCGGCGGCAGGTGGAAGGCGGTGATCCAGCTTTGCGATTCCTCGCCCAGCGATTTCGGATTCAGGATGACGAAGAAGTTGACCCGCATCGAGCCCCATTCGAGCTTGCGCAGGCTGGTGATCTTCGCGTCGACCGGCGTGCCGGCGATGTCGAAGCGCAGCGTGTCGCCCAGCTTCAAATGCAGCGTCTTGGCGATGCCTTCCTCGACCGATGCTTCCGGCTGGCCGGCCTTGTCGGCGAACCACTGGCCGGCGACGATCTTGTTCCCGACCTGCATCTGCGCCATCGTCGACAGGTTGAATTCGCGGTCGGCCAGGCTTTTGGCGCGGTCCTCGGTGTAGGTTTTTTCGGTGACGGGCGCGCCGTTCACCGCCGTCAGGCGGCCGCGTATCATCGGATATTGCGGTGCTTCGAGCACGCCGGCATGGGCTAATCGCACGGCGATGTCGGCGCGCTGCTCCGGCTGGATGTTGATGATGAAGCGGTTCGGCGCGTCCGGCGGCGTGGCGTTGCGCCATGCCGACATCAGGTCGCCGCGCACCACCGTCAGCACCAGCAGCGCCATCAGGCCCAGGGCCAGCGAGACGATCTGCACCACCGTCGCGCCGGGCCGCCGCTGCAAGGAAGTCAGCGCGAAGCGCCAGCTTTGATGGTCGATCGCGCCGCGCAGCGACTTCAATGTTTTCAAGGCGCCCCAGCCGACCAGGCCGAAGACGACGAAGGCGCCGAGGAAGCCGAGCGCCGTGTACAGCGCCAG
>Ga0209847_1001004_pt1 | contig 10616 bp, 8 predicted proteins | sample OrgsoiDNA_201060_FD_185808 | JGI IMG/M metagenome (GOLD analysis project Ga0209847, IMG submission 185808) | Permafrost soil microbial communities from the Arctic, to analyse light accelerated degradation of dissolved organic matter (DOM) -... | ecosystem: Environmental > Terrestrial > Soil >... | reverse complement strand
CGCTCTTTCCCGGAAATTTGCTGGGCGTCGAATTCGCCGCCATCTTCGCCATCTTCACGTCGCAGGCGTGGAATATGGCCTTCAGCGCCTATCAAGGTTTCCGCACCGTGCCGGCCGAATTGTCGGAGGCGGCGGCGGTGTTCCAGCTGTCGGGCTGGCAGCGCTTCTGGCGCCTGGAGCTGCCGTTCGCCATGCCCGGCCTGTTGTGGAACATGATGATGTCGATGTCCGGCGGCTGGTTCTTCGTGGTGGCCTCGGAGGCGATTTCGGTGTCGGGCCAGAACATCAAACTGCCCGGCATCGGCTCCTACATCGCGATGGCCATCGAGCAGCAGAACCTCGGTGCCATCGGCTGGGCCATCCTGACCATGTTGGTCGGCATCCTGATGTACGACCAATTATTCTTCCGCCCCCTGCTGGCGTGGGCCGACAAATTCCGCTACGAGGAAACCGGCGGCGACACCGCGCAGGAATCGTGGCTGCTGACGTGGTTGCGCCGCACCGACCGCACGCAGCAACTGGTCGAAATGTTCGGCGGCTTGCTGGAGCGCTCGATCGCCATGTTCCGCCTGCAGCACGACGGCACCTCGATCCGCGCCCGGCCGCAGCAATCGTCGCTGGCGCCGCAGCGCATCTGGGACGCCGTCATCGCCGCCGTCGTGTTCTACGCCTTGTGGGAGCTGGGCCACTTCATCAGCACCGAAGTGGGTTGGTCGGAAGTACTGCACGTCGGCGTGCTCGGTGTGTACACGCTGCTGCGCGTGATCCTGCTGCTGGCGCTGGCCGCGCTGATCTGGGTGCCGGTCGGCGTCTGGATCGGCATGAACCCGCGCTGGGCCTCGCGCACCCAGGCGGTGGCGCAGTTCCTCGCCGCCTTCCCGGCCAATCTGATGTTCCCGGTGGCGGTGGTGCTGATCGTGCGCTTCCACCTCAATCCCGACATCTGGCTGTCGCCGCTGATGATACTCGGGACGCAATGGTATTTGCTGTTCAACGTCATCGCCGGCGCCTCCACCGTGCCGACCGAGTTGCGCCACGCCGCGCAGAATTTCGGCCTGACCGGCTGGCTCAAATGGCGCCGCTACCTGCTGCCGGCGATCTTCCCCAGTTTCGTCACCGGCGCCATCACCGCCACCGGCGGCTCGTGGAACGCCTCCATCGTCGCCGAATACGTCAGCTGGGGTCCGACCACCCTGCAGGCGCACGGCCTGGGCAGCTACATCGCCGAGATGACGGCGGCCGGCGACTTCCCGCGCATCGCGCTGGGCATCGGCGTGATGTGCATCTTCGTCATGAGCTTCAACCACTTCGTCTGGCGCCGGCTGTACCGCATGGCCGAGAGCCGGCTGCACTTTTAGCATAGCGAGAAATTCATATGACTCAAGCAATCGTCGAACTGAAGTCGGTCGGCAAGCACTTCAAATCGGCCGACGGCACCGCGCGTTCGGTGCTCGAAGGCGTCGACTTCGCGCTGCACGAAGGCGAGATCGTCGCGCTGCTGGGCCAATCCGGTTCCGGCAAGTCGACCATGCTGCGCATCATGGCCGGCCTGTTGCAAGCCGACAGCGGCCAGGTGCTGTATCGCGGCATGCCGCTGTACGGCACCGCGCGCGGCATCCGCATGGTGTTCCAGTCGTTCGCGCTGTTCCCGTGGCTGACCGTGCAGAAGAACGTCGAATTGGGACTGGAGGCGCAGGGCATGCCGGCCGAGGAACGCGCGCTGCGCGCGGAAAAAGTCATCGACCTGATCGGCCTGTCCGGCTTCGAGGGCGCACTGCCGCGCGAGCTGTCGGGTGGCATGCGCCAGCGCGTCGGCATCGCGCGCGCGCTGGTGATGGAGCCGGAAGTGCTGCTGATGGACGAAGCCTTTTCCGCGCTCGACGTGCTGACCGGCGAACGGCTGCGCGAAGAGATCCTGGAACTGTGGCAGTCGGGCCAGATCCCGACCAAGGCCATCCTGGTCGTCTCGCACAATATCGAGGAGGCGGTGATGATGGCCGACCGCGTGCTGATCTTCGCCAGCGATCCGGGTCGGGTGCGCGCCGAGCTGCCGATTTCGCTGCCGCAGCCGCGCAAGGCGGCCAGTCCGGAAGTGCGGGCGCTGATCGACAAGGTGTATGAGCTGATGACGGCCGGTTCGTCGCGCAAGGGTCTGATCAGCGAGAAGGAAGTCAAGCTGCAGCTGGGCGACCGCCTGCCGCAGGCCGACATCTCGCACATGGAAGGTATCCTGGAGCTGCTGGCCGAGGAGCCATTCTCCGGCCGCGCCGACTTGCCGCAGCTGGCCGAAGAAACCGAATTGACCGATGCCGAATTGCTGCAGGTGTTGAACGCGCTGATCCTGCTCGGCTTCGCGTATCTGACCGACGGCGACATCCTGTTGACGGTGCTGGGCGGCGAGTATGTCGCCGCCAACAACGCCGAGCGCCAGGAGATCTTCGGCAAGCAGCTGCTGGAGCATGTGCCGCTGGTGGCCTATATCTGCCACGGCTTGCAGCAGGACCGTTCGGGCGACCTGCCGGAGGATTTGTTCCTCAAGCTGCTGCGCTTCACGCTCAACGAGGAAGAGGCCGAGCGCGCGCTGCGCGTGGCCATCGAGTGGGGCCGCTACGGCGACCTGTTCGAGTACAACTTCAACACCGGCGTGATCCAGCTGCCGAAGGACGACCAGCCGGACGATTAAGCAGGTGATACAGCGCCGCGTGCCTGGCGCCTGAATGCAAACGGGGACAGTTCAACTGTCCCCGTTTTATTTCGGCCAGCGAGCCGCGGCCCGTTGTCGCAGCCGCTGTTTAAGCGGCCAGTTTCTTGAACACGCGGCGCGCAGCGGCGATGGTCTCGTCGATCACCGCGTCGCTGTGCTGCGCCGAGACGAAGCCCGCCTCGAACGCTGCCGGCGCGAAGTACACGCCTTCATCCAGCATCGCGTGGAAGAACACATTGAAGCGCGCGCGGTCGCCGGCCATCATCTCGGCGTAGTTGTTCGGCGGCGTCGCGCTGAAGTACAGGCCGAACATGCCGCCCACCGAATCGGCGCAGAAGGCGATGCCGGCTTCCTGCGCGGCCGCCGTCAGTCCTTTCGCCAGCCTGTCGGCCGTCGCGCTCAAACGGTCATAGAAGCCGTCTTCCTGGATCAGCTTCAAGGTCGTCATGCCGGCCGCCACGGCGACCGGATTGCCCGACAGCGTGCCGGCCTGGTAGACCGCGCCTAACGGCGCCATCTTGCCCATCAGCGCCGCGCTGCCGCCGAAGGCCGCCACCGGCAGGCCGCCGCCGATCACCTTGCCCAGCGCCGTCAAATCCGGCTTGATGCCGTACAGCGCCTGCGCGCCGCCCAGCGCGACGCGGAAGCCGCACATCACTTCATCGAAGATCAGCACCGCGCCATGCTTGGTGCACAGCGCGCGCATGGTCTGCAAAAACGCCTCGCTAGCCTTGATCAGATTCATATTGCCGGCCACCGGCTCGACGATCACGCACGCGATCTCGTCGCCGAAGTTGGCGAATGCCTGTTCCAGCTGTTCGACGTTGTTGTAGTCGAGGACCAGCGTGTGCTTGACGAAGTCCTCCGGCACGCCGGCCGACGTCGGATTGCCGAAGGTGAGCAGGCCGCTGCCGGCTTTCACCAGCAACGAGTCGGCGTGGCCGTGGTAGCAGCCTTCGAACTTGACGATCTTGTCGCGGCCCGTGGCGCCGCGCGCCAGGCGCAAGGCGCTCATGGTCGCCTCGGTGCCCGACGAGACCAGGCGCACCTGTTCGATAGACGGCACCAGCTTGCAGATTTCCTCGGCCATCTCGATTTCGCCCTCGGTCGGCGCGCCGAAGGACAGGCCGCGCGTGGCCGCGTCCTGCACCGCCTTGACGACCGCCGGATGGGCGTGGCCGACGATGGCCGGGCCCCAGGAACCGATGTAGTCGATATAGCGCTTGTCGTCGGCGTCCCAGAAGTAGGGGCCGTCGGCGCGCGTGATGAAGCGCGGCGTGCCGCCCACCGAGCGGAAGGCGCGCACCGGCGAGTTGACGCCGCCGGGCGTGGTTTTCTGGGCGCGGGCAAACAGCGTATCGTTCTTGGAGATGGTCATGTCAGTGTCTTCGCAAAAGGAGTGAGGTCCGCGCCCGCCATATTTATGACAGCGTGCGGGCCTGCAGTTGGAAAAATCGGTTCGGCACCAGCTTGCCCATGCCGTAGCGCTGCGCGTGCGCCAGCGCGCCGACCGTGTAGGCCTGCGCCGCCAGCACCGCGTCGGGCACGTCGGCGCCCAGCGCCATGTGGGCGGTGATGGCGGCCGACAGCGTGCCGCCGGCGCCGATGAAGGGGCCGGGCAGGTGCTGCCACAGATCGTGGCTGACCATGCCCTCGGCGCCGAACAGCGTGTTGGCCAGCACCGAGTCGCCATGTCCCGCGCCGGCCGGCGTGCCGGTCACCAGCACGAATTCGCAGCCCAATGCGAGCAAATGCTCGACATCCGATTCCATGGTTTCCTCGGCCGACTCGCGCCAGGTTTCGGCCAGCCGGCCCAGCTCCACCTGCGACAGCATCAGCAGCGTGGCCTGCGGCACCAGCAGCTGGCGCATGGCCGTCAGCAGTTCCTCCTCGTCGTACTCGCCGTCGTCGCCGCGCTCGGGCAGGCGCGAGGAAAACGGATCGAGGATCAGCGGCGCGTCCGGATAGTCCGACAGGATTTCGGCGATGGCGGTGACGTGTTCGACATGATCGAGCGCGCCGACCTTGAAGGCCGAGACGGCGGCGTCTTCCAGCACCACGCGGGCCTGGTCGGAAACCCAGTCGGGGTCGACGTCCTGGCTGTCCTCGATGCGGGCGCTGTCGCCGATCAGCAACGCGGTGGTGACCGACAGGCCGTTGCAGGAGAGGGCGGAGAACGTGGCCAGGTCAGCCTGGACACCGATGGCGCCGACCGGATCGGAGACGCCGAACGTCAATATAAGAGGAGAAGTTTGGTTTTGCACGGCGGGTAGATTAAGATACCTAATTCAGCATTTTACTTGATTGAAGGGTGGCAGACGTGAGTAGCAACGAAACAACGCAGCAGTTCCAGACTTGGATGTGTTTGATCTGCGGCTGGATCTATGACGAGGCGGCCGGCCTGCCCGACGAAGGCATCGCCCCCGGCACCCGCTGGGCCGACGTGCCGATGAACTGGAGCTGTCCGGAATGCGGCGCGCGCAAGGACGATTTCGAGATGGTCGCGCTTTAATCGCCACCCGATACCCGAGCGCCGACCCGACGTAGATCCGCCATTCCCATGCTATCGTGTAGCCACTTTTCAGCGAACCGAATATGACGACGACGCCGCAAGCTTTGAAAATCATGGTGATAGACGACAGCAGCACGATCCGTCGATCGGCCGAGATCTTTTTGACCCAGGCCGGCTACCAGGTGGTGCTGGCCGAGGATGGTTTCGATGCGCTGGCCAAGATCAACGACCACCATCCGGCGCTGATCTTCTGCGACATCCTGATGCCGCGCCTGGATGGCTACCAGACCTGCGCGCTGATTAAGAAAAGCGCGAAATTCCATGCCACGCCGGTGCTGATGCTGTCGTCCAAGGACGGCCTGTTCGACCGCGCGCGCGGCGCCATGGTCGGCTCGGCGGCCTATCTGACCAAGCCCTTTACCAAAGACAGCCTGCTGACGGCGGTGCGCGAGCACACCGGCGGCGCCCAACCAGAATAAGCTCGAACGAGCCGCAGGAGGAAGCATGGCCATACAAAGAATTCTGATCGTCGACGACTCGCCGACCGAGCGTTACTACCTGACCGACATCCTGGTCAAGAACGGCTTTTCCGTGTCCACCGCCGAAAACGGCGAGGAGGCGCTGGTCAAGATCAAGGCCGACAAGCCGCAGCTGATCCTGATGGATGTGGTCATGCCGGGCGCGAACGGCTTCCAGGTCACGCGCGCCATCGCCCGCGATCCCGAGCTGCAGGACGTGCCGGTGATTATCTGCTCCAGCAAGAACCAGGAGACGGACCGCATCTGGGGCCTGCGCCAGGGCGCCAAGGACTACCTGGTCAAGCCGGTCGACGCGGCCGAACTGCTGGCCAAGATCAAGGCGCTCGGCTGATCGATGGCGACCCACGGCGATCGCTCCAGCAAGCCTGACGGCGCCGAACGGCGCAGCCGCTTGCGCCAGTACCAGGTGCAGCTGCTCGAACGCATGCAGGCCGCCAAGAGCGGCGCGGCGGTCGGCGGGCGCGAACTCGGGGTGCTGGTCGGCGGCCAGCGCTGCCTGCTGGACCTGACCCAGATCAGCGAGATCGTGCCGCTGCAGGCGGTGACGCCGGTGCCGCTGGCGCAGCCCTGGTATCAGGGACTGTCCAACATCCGCGGCAACCTGACCGGCATCATCGACCTGGCGCGCTATCGCGGCGACGCGGCGTTGGCATCGACCCTGGCGCCGGCCGGCGCCGAGGGCCGTTATGTCACCTTCGCGCCCGGTCTGTCGTTCAACTGCGCGCTGCTGGTCGAGCGCGTGCTTGGCCTGCGCAACCTGGGCGACATGCGGCGCAGTGACGATGACGGTGGCGCCGACGCGCCGCCGTGGTGCCGCCAGCGTTACCTGGACGCCGACGCGCAGCAATGGACGCGCATCGATTTGTCGTTGCTGGTGCGCGAGGCGCGCTTTTTACAGGTGGGCTTGTAGCGCCTGTGTAGCCGGTCCGGCGCTGGAAAATTGTGGTCACATTTAGGCAATCGGGAGATGGTGTAATGGGATTCAAAACGGTTTTATTCTCGCGCGGGAATGCAGCGGCGGAAGCGGCGGCCAATTCTGAATTCGTCGGCGGCGATTCGCAATTCCTCGACACCAGCGCGCCGGCCATGACGGCCGACGCCACAGCGGCCGCGCCAGCGACGCCAGACAGCGACGGCGATGCCCCGCTGCGCCTGCGCGACGCATTGCGCCGGCGCGTCAACGCCGACGCGGGCGTCACTGCGGCCGACGCCGGCGCCGGTTTCAAGCTGCCGCTGATCGGCCACCTGCCGGCGCAGCGCCAACTGAGCCTGCTGTCCACCGCGCTGGCGGTCAGCCTGGCCATCAGCGGCGGCTTCGTCGCGCTCAACTCGCGCAACAGCGCCAGCACCTCGACCCAGACCCAGATCGCCAGCGATGCGCTGATGCACTCGCAGCGTATCGGCAAGGCCGCGCCGAACGCGGTGGCCGGCAACGCCGAGGCGTTCCGCGAACTTGAAGAGAGCCGCAATGAATTGAACAAGGACCTGCAACTGATGGCCAGCGGCGGCCATTACCAGGGCCGCAATATCGGCGGTCCCAATGCCGCCATCGCGCCGGTGCTGGCGCAGGCGCGCAGGAAGTGGGCGCCGACCTACCAGTCAGCGACCACCATCCTGATGCTGCAGAACGATTTGAAGTGGGTCGATAAAACCCTGCAAACGCTGAACGGCCTGTCGCCCGAGCTGTTGACGGAGACCGAGGCCATCTCCAACCTCAAGGTGCAGCGCGGCGGCACGCCGCGCGAACTGGCGGCGATCGGCAAGCTGACCATGCTGACGCAACGCATGAGCCGCAGCGCCGGCCAATTCATCGCCGGCGGCGGTGGCAGCTCGGAGACCGCCTTCCTGCTGGGGCGCGACACCACCGTGTTCCGCAACACCATCGACGCCTTCCTGAACGGCAGCGACACGCTCGGCGTGGCCGCCACGCGCGACCCGGAGCTGCGCGAGAAATTCACCACCCTCAAGGCGCGCTTCGAGGAGTACCAGAAGCAGGTCAGCTCCATCCTCGACCGCCTCGATAAATTCGGCGCGGCGAAAACCGCCGAGCAGCTGATCTTCAACCAGAACGAGGAGCTGCGCCAAAGCCTGGTCACGCTGCAGCAGGCCTATCGCGGCGAACAGGATTCGCTCAATAGCACCTTCTGGCTGATGGTCGCCGGCGGCATGCTGACGCTGTTGTCGGCGGCGGCGATCGGCCGCGTGCTGCTGCAGGATTCGCAGAACCGCACGCGCGGCGCGGAACGCCGGCGCCAGGAAGCCGATGCCATGCGCCAGCAATCGCAGCGCCAGGAAGAGGAAGCCAAGGCCATGAACGACCAGAATCAGGCGGCGATTCTGCGCCTGATGAACGAGCTGCAGGAAGTGGCGGACGGCGACTTGACGGTGCAGGCCACGGTGTCCGAGGACATCACCGGCGCCATCGCCGACTCGGTCAACTACACGGTCGAGGAGCTGCGCGGGCTGGTGGGCCGCGTCACCAACACCGCCGAGCAGGTCACGCGCGCATCCGGCCACGCGCAGAACATCTCCAGCGATTTGCTGCTGGCGTCGCAGCAGCAGTCGCGCGAAATCCAGGACGCCAGCGCCACCGTCGTCAAGATGGCCAACGAGATCACCGAGGTGTCCAAGTCGGCCAGCGAATCGGCCGACGTGGCGCGCCAGTCGGTGGCGGCGGCGCGCCAGGGTTCGACGGCGGTGGAAAACGCCATCAAGGGCATGAACGAAATCCGCGAACAAATCCAGGAAACCTCCAAGCGCATCAAGCGCCTGGGCGAATCGTCGCAGGAGATCGGCGAGATCACCGAACTGATTTCGGACATCACCGAGCAGACCAACGTGCTGGCGCTGAACGCGGCGATCCAGGCCGCGTCGGCCGGCGAGGCGGGCCGCGGCTTCTCGGTCGTGGCCGAGGAGGTGCAGCGGCTGGCGGAACGTTCGGCCGAAGCGGCCAAGCAGATCGGCGCGCTGGTGCGCACGATTCAGACCGATACCCACGACGCCGTCGCGGCGATGGAAAAATCGACGCAGGGCGTGGTCGAGGGGGCGCGCCTGTCCGATGCCGCCGGCTCGGCGCTGAACGACATCTCGCAGGTGTCGAACCGCCTGGCCGAACTGATTTCCGGGATCTCGCTGGCGACCGGCATGCAGGCCACGTCGGCCAACGGCGTGGCGCAGAACATCCAGCACATTTTGTCGGTGACCGAACAGACCCAGAACGGCACCCAGCAAACCGCGCAATCGATTCACCAGCTGTCGGTACTGGCGCAGGAACTGAAAAATTCGGTGTCGCGCTTCCGCGTCGCGCATTGAACCGCGCCCTCCATTGAAAGGCCGAGACCAGCATGAGCAATAACGATCTTCCGACCACCGCGCCGCAATTCGACACCGGACCGCTGTCCTGGGTAATGGTGGAAATCCGCGAGGCGCTGGGCCGCTCCAGGACCGCGCTGTTCGAGGCGGGCGGGCGCGCACCGGAAGACCAGGCCACCCAGCTGCAGCACGCCAAGTCGCATCTGCACCAGGCGCATGGCGCGTTGCAGATGGTTGATCTTGACGGCGTCGGCCTGATGACGCAGGCGGCCGAGGAGGCGCTCGACCGCTTCAAGGCCGGCACGCTCAAATGCACGGCCGACCATGTGCAGGTGGTGGCGCAGCTGTACCAGGCGCTGGTCGAATATCTGGAAGAGCTGCTGGGCGGCGCGCCGTCGCAGCCGGTGCGGCTGTTCCCCTACTATCGCGCGGTGCAGGAGATGGTCGGCGCGGAACGCATCCATCCGGCCGATCTGTTTTATCCCGACCTGTCGCAGATACCCGGGCTGCCGCTGGCCGCCACGCCGGCCGCCGCCGATTACGCGGGCTACCGCCAGCGCTTTGAGAAGGCGCTGCTGCCGTATTTGAAAAGCGTCGACGCCGCCGCGCGGCAAGCCAACGCGGGCGCGCTGCTGGACGCGGTCACGCTGGTGGCCGACGCGCAAACCGAGTCCAAGGCGCGCACCTTCTGGGTGGCGCTGCAAAGCTTCGCCGAGCTGGTGGCGGGCGGTCATATCGAAGGCGGCCTGTATGTCAAGCAGCTCTTCGGCTTGATCAATTTGCAGATCCGCCGCCTGAGCCAGGGCACCGCGACGCCGGCCGACGGCATGCTGCGCGACGCGCTGTTCTTCATCGCCGGCGCCGATGCTGCGACGGCGCCCGACAGCGCGCTGCAATTGCGCCGCTTGTTCGCGCTCGACGGCATGGTGCCGCACGATTACGAGGCGCGCCGCTACGGCCAGATCGACCTTGAGGCGCTGACGCTGGCCAAGGACAGCATGGCGCAGGCCAAGGCCGCGTGGGGCCGCCTGGCCAACGCCGAAATCGATCCGGCGCTCGACGCCGCGTTCGGCCGCGCGCTGGCGCAAGCGGCCGTCGCCTGCGACAAGCTGGGCATCGCGCCGCTGGCCACTTTGCTGCGCCAGCTGGCCGATGTCGCCAACACCGCCGTCTCGGCCGGCCGCAGCGAGGCGCTGGCGCTGGAGATGGCGTCGGCGCTGCTGTTCGCTGAACACGGGCTGGAACAGATCCGCCATCTGCCCGACGATTTTTCCGCGCACGCCGACACCATAGGCGCGCGTTTGCTGGCGCTGGTGGCCGGGAACACGCCGCCGGAAGCGGCACGCTGGCAGGGTGGCCTGGCGCAGCAGATGCGGCAGGACGACACCGTCGTCGCGCTGGCGATGGAGATGAAAACCGGCCTGCGCCAGATCGAAAAAGTCCTCGACGAATATTATGCCGACCCGTCCAAACGGCCGTCGCTGCAGGACTTGGACAAGGTGCTGCACCAGCTGCAGGGCGCGTTGGCGGTGCTCGACCAGGACGACGC
>Ga0209847_1001000_pt1 | contig 10631 bp, 5 predicted proteins | sample OrgsoiDNA_201060_FD_185808 | JGI IMG/M metagenome (GOLD analysis project Ga0209847, IMG submission 185808) | Permafrost soil microbial communities from the Arctic, to analyse light accelerated degradation of dissolved organic matter (DOM) -... | ecosystem: Environmental > Terrestrial > Soil >... | reverse complement strand
CCAGCAGCAAACGGCCGCGCTGCACGCGCGCGTTTTCAAAGTTGGTGGCGTTGCCGACGCTGACGCCGTCGCCGATGCGCAGCAGGTCGGGCGCGCGCAAGGTCATCGAGCCGATGATGACGTCATGCCCGACCTTGGCGCCGAGCGCGCGCAACCACCACGCGTACAGCGAGGAGCCGCTTAGCAGATACGACGGCGCGGCTTCGACGAGGCGGTCGGCCAGCCACCATCGATAATAGGTCAGGCCCCACAGCGGATAGCTGCCCGCTTGCAGGCGTCCGGCGATCAGCCATTTGCCGACGATGGCGATGCAGAATTCCATCGCGGTCGCCAGCAGGAACACGCCGGCCGATGCGGCGATGGCCAGGGCCACCGAGTCGCCCGGATCGCCCGTGTAAAAGTGATAGGTGAAGAACGGCGCCAGCCACTGCGCCATGCGCAGCGCCACCAGTCCCGGCATCGCGGCCGCTTGCGCCAGGCCGCAGCTCCAGCGGCGCAGCGCCGACGGCGGCGTCCAGTCCTCTTCGGCGGCCATCGCCTCGGGCGACTCGGCCAGCACGGCGGCGATCTTGCCGACCTGGCGCTGCTGATAAATGTCGCGCACCGTGACGTGGGCGTAGCGCGGATCGGCGCGCAGGGCCGAGGCCAGGCGCGCGGCGAAGAAGGAGTGGCCGCCCAGGTCGGTGAAGAAGTCGGCGTGGCGCAGTATGGGCTGGCCGGGGAACAGCGCGGCCAGCGCGGCGAACAGCGCCACTTCGGCCGGCGTCTCCGGCAAATCCGATTCGGCCAGGCTGCCGGCGGGCGGCGCGCTGAGCGGCATGGCCTTCAGCGCCTTGCGGTCGATTTTGCCGGAGGTCAGGCGCGGCATGGCGCCCTGCATTTCGTAGCGGCCCGGGACCATGTACGGCGGCAGCAGTTCGGCCAGCGCGTGGCGCAGCGCGCTGTTGGACAGTTCGACCGAGCCATCGGGCACGATGTAGGCCACCAGCTGGTCCATGCCGTCGTCCTTGCGCAGCAGGACGGCGACGGTGCCGACGCCCGGCTGCTGCGCCAGCAGCGCTTCGATTTCGCCCAGTTCGACGCGGAAGCCGCGGATCTTGACCTGGTCGTCGGCGCGGCCCAGGCACACCACCTGGCCGTCGACATCGATGCGCGCGAGGTCGCCGGTGCGGTACAGGCGCGCGTCGTGGTGGCCGCTGGCCCACGGATTGGCGAGGAATTTTTCTGCCGTCAGGTCGGGCCGGCCCAGATAGCCGTCGGCCAGTCCGGGACCGGTGATGCACAACTCGCCGATCTGGCCGCGCGCCAGCAGCGTCATGGCCGGCGCCGGATGGTCGGCCTGATTGACCGCTTCATTGACCGCGACCACCAGCAGGCCGTAGTTGGGCAGCGGCGTGCCGATGGTGACGGGCTGCGCCGGCTGCAAATTGGCCAGGCTGGCCGATACCGTGGCCTCGGTCGGGCCGTAGGTGTTGAACATCAGCCGGCCGTCGCGCGACCAGCGCTCGACCAGCGATTCGGGGCACATCTCGCCGCCGAGGTTAATCAGGCGCAGATTCGGCACGTCCTGCGTGAATAGCGCCAGCAGCGTCGGCACCGCGTGCAGCACGGTGACGGCGTTCTCGGTCAGCATGCGCGGCAGCGTTTCGGGATCGCCGCTGATGTCCTTGGCGCCTATCCACAAGGTCGCGCCGACCAGATAGGCGATCCAGATTTCTTCGAACGACATGTCGAAGGCGACCGAGAAGCCCTGATACACGCGGTCGTCGGCGCGCACGCCGAGCACTTCGTTTTCGCTGCGCAGGAAGTGGCAGATGCTGCGCTGGGAAATCAGGATGCCTTTCGGCTTGCCGGTCGAACCGGACGTGTAGATGACATAGGCCGGCACGTCGGGCGAGACGGCGCCGCGGCGCGCCAGCGTGGCGCCGGCGGCCAGGGGCGCCAGCAAATCTTCGGCGGTCCAGACGGGGCGGCCGATATCGATCGCGGCCAGGCGCGGCGCCAACGCGGCGCAGCTGACCACGCCGGCGCCGCTGGCGTCGTCAAGGCAGATGTGCAGGCGTTCGACCGGCGTGTCTTCGTCGACCGGCAGCCAGGCCGCGCCGGCCTTGGCGATCCCGGCCTGCATCACCAGCAGCTCGATGCCGCGCGGCAGCCACAGGCCGACGATCTGGCCCGGCTTGACGCCGGCGTCGATCAGGCGCGACGCCACCAGGTCGGCCTGCGCATCCAGTTCGGCGTAAGTCAGACGGCGCTGGCCGAAGATCAGCGCCGTCTGATCCGGCGTGCGCCGCGCGCTCGCCTCCAGCAAGTCGGCCAGGATTTCCTCGCGCAGCAGGTCGGAGCGGAAAGCGCCGTACAGAATATCCGGATGCAGATGGGTGGCTGGTGGTGCTAGATCGTTCATGGTGACGCTTTTCGGTGTAAAGGCTGGGTGCTGCTGTGACGAATGCTGGTTTTTACTGTCTCGCCAGTGTAAGCCATCGCTGGTCAAAACGCGGTTCCGTTTGCCTCGCCTGCGGTGGCCGCGAGGGTTGCCATTGTACGGCACCCCATAGAGCGGCAGCGCGTCAGCTTACGCTTTCCGCTGGAATAGTTGGTAACAAATTGTGCGTCGAATCCACTGTACTGGCACCGTACCGGTACACATCGCGATCTGGATCAATGTTTTTCACGCGGCGCGGCCATTTTGAGAGGCGCCGATGTCTGGCAAGGCCGGCTGCCAGCCCTTACAATAGGGTCGAGGCCGTCCCGTACTTCACGCAGGTTTTTTGAAGGAGTTGATTTTGCAGACCCGTCCTTTCATCGCTCCCATGCTGTTCGACGATCCCGTCGCCGCTTTCGAACAGGTCCGCGCCATCTACGACAGCAACATCGCCTATCTGCGCGACTGCATGCGCCGCTTCGTCGCCGGCGAAACCTTCACCGAACATGTGCGCGCCTGCTATCCCTTTGTGCGGGTCCACACGGATACCGTCGCGCGGGCCGATTCGCGGCTCTCCTTCGGCTTCGTCGCCGGTCCCGGCACCTACGAAACCACGCTGACCCGGCCCGACCTGTACGCCAGTTACTATCAACAGCAATTCAAGCTGCTGCTGAAGAACCACGGCAGCAACGGCCAGGTGCAGCTGGAAGTGGGCGCCAGCGCGCAGCCGATACCCATCCACTTTTCCTTCGCCGAACACGATCACGTCGAAGGCAATATGAGCGCCGAACGGCGCCTGCTGATGCGCGACGTATTCGACCTGCCCAACCTGGCGGCGATGGACGACGGCATCGCCAACGGCACTTACGAGGCGCCGCTGGGCGAGGCGCAGCCGCTGGCGTTGTTCACGGCGCCGCGCGTGGATTACTCGCTGCAACGGCTGCGCCACTATACCGGTACAGCACCAGTACACTTTCAGAAGTTTGTACTGTTCACCAATTACCAGTTCTACATGGATGAATTCATCAAGCTGGGGCAGGAGCTGATGCGCCAGCCGATGACGTCGGCCGAGAACGAGTACATCGCCTTCATCGAACCGGGCAACCTGATCACGCGCCGGGTCGGTTGCGATGCGCAGGCCGGCGATGCGCTGGGCGCCGCGCTACCGCGCCTGCCGCAGATGCCGGCCTACCACCTGGTGCGCGCCGACGGCTGCGGCATCAGCATGGTCAACATCGGCGTCGGCCCGGCCAACGCCAAGAACATCACCGACCATATCGCCGTGCTGCGGCCGCACGCCTGGCTGATGCTGGGCCACTGCGCCGGCTTGCGCAACACGCAGCAACTGGGCGACTACGTGCTGGCGCACGGCTATGTGCGCGAGGACCATGTGCTCGACGAGGATTTGCCGCTGTGGGTGCCGATTCCGCCGCTGGCCGAGGTGCAGGTGGCGATCGAGGCGGCCGTGGCCGAGGTGACGCAGCTGACCGGCCACGATCTGAAGCGCGTGATGCGTACCGGTACAGTGGCCAGTACAGATAACCGCAACTGGGAGCTGCTGCCGCAGCGCACGCCGGAGCGGCGTTTCAGCCAGAGCCGCGCGGTGGCGCTGGATATGGAAAGCGCCACCATCGCCGCCAATGGTTTCCGCTTCCGCGTGCCGTATGGGACGCTGCTGTGTGTCAGCGACAAGCCGATGCACGGCGAGATCAAGCTGCCGGGCATGGCCAACCAGTTTTACCGCGATCGTGTCGACCAGCATCTGCGCATCGGCATCCGCGCGGTCGAACTGCTGCGCGAGCTGGGCGTCGACAAACTCCACAGCCGCAAGCTGCGCAGCTTCGCGGAAGTCGCGTTCCAGTAAAGGCTGGCGTGCGGCTGCGTGCCGCACGCTTATTTTGGAGCCTTCACGGATTACCGGGAACCAGCTGCGCCGTGCGGTTCGTGCGGAGCCGTTCTTCTGCGGGATACCGTTGCCACGCGGTGTCGTCTCCGAGCGTACGCGCTATCGCGCCCGCGTGTCACATGCCACAGGATTAAATGTTTTCTTTTTCATAAAATTTCTGGCACTATCGCGAGCGGTACTTTCATTCGACGCTTTTATCTGGATAGTGGGGATGGCATGAAAAAAACGGGGCTCGCTGGCTGGTCCAAACGCATACTGCTGGCGGTGGCGGCCTTGCTGCTGCTGGTGGTGCTGGGCGTGTGGCTGTATTTGCGCGCCAGCCTGGCGCAGCTTGACGGCACGCGGCAAGTGGCCGGCTTGAGTGGCCCGGTCAGCGTGGCGCGCGACGATCGCGGCGTGCCGCTGATCAGCGGCGCCAGCCGGCTCGATGTCGCCTACGCGACCGGTTTCGTGCACGCGCAGGAGCGCTACTTCCAGATGGATTTGCTGCGCCGCGTGGCCGCCGGCGAACTGGCCGAGATGTTCGGCGCGCGCGCCGTCCCGCTGGACAAGGAACACCGTTTGCACCGCTTCCGCGCGCGCGCCGAGCTGGCGGTGCTGGCGATGTCGCCGGCCGACCGTCAACTACTGGATCGCTACGTGGCCGGCGTCAACGACGGCTTGAGCCATCTGTCCGCGCGGCCGTTTGAATATGCGCTGATCGGCGTGGCGCCGCGCGCGTGGTCGCCGGCCGATTCGCTGCTGGTGGTGTGGGCCATGTACTTTGATTTGCAGGGCGGCGCCGAACCGCGCGAGCTGGCGCGCGGCTGGTTCAAGGAGCACAGCACGGCCGAACAGCGCGCCTTCCTCGCGCCGCAATCGACGCAGTGGGATGCGCCGCTCGACGCCGACCAGATCGATGTTGCGGCCGCGCCGATACCGGCCGCGCCGCCCGACTGGTGGGGCAGGGCCAAATGGGCCGACGCGCCGCAAGTGGCATCGGCCGAATTCATCGACTCCGTCGGCAGCAACAACTGGGCCGTCGCCGGCAGCCGCAGCGCCGATGGTGCGGCCATCATCTCCGACGATATGCACCTCGGCATACAACTGCCCAACACCTGGTACCGCGCCGCCTTGCAGTTCCCCGACGCGCACGGCGTGACGCGGCGCGTGGTCGGCGTCACGCTGCCGGGCGCGCCCATCGTGGTCGTCGGCAGCAACGGCCACGTGGCGTGGGGCTTCACCAACAGCTACGGCGATTACCTCGACCTGATCGCACTCGATACCGACGCCGCCAAGCCGGGACAGGTGCGCACGCAGGCCGGCTGGGAGACGCCCGTGACGACCGTCGAAACCATCCTCGTCAAGGGCGCGCCGGAGGTCAAACTGGCCGTGCGCGAAACCACGCTCGGTCCCTTGCGCGAGGCGATGGGCCACACCTACGCGGTGCATTGGGTGGCGCACGCGCCGCAGGCCGTCAATATCAATCTGCGCCAGCTGGAGGGCACCGACACGCTGGACCAGGCGCTCGCGGTCGCGGCGACGGCCGGCATGCCGGCGCAGAATTTCGTCGGCGGCGATGACCAGGGCAATATCGGCTGGACCATCGCCGGCCCGCTGCCGCACCGTAGCGCCAGCGGTGATGTGACCACCTACCCGATGACGGTCGACGATGCCGCCGGCGTCTGGGACGGCTGGCTGGCGCCGGCCGATTATCCGCAGGTGCGCAATCCGGCCGGCGGCCAGCTGGCCACCGCCAACAGCCGCCAGCTGGCCGGCGCCGGCGCGGCATTGATCGGCGACGGCGGCTTCGACCTCGGCGCGCGCACGCGCCAGGTGCGCGACGACCTGACGGCGCTCGGCCCGAAAACCGACGTCAAGGCCGTCTACGGTGTGACGCTGGACGACCGCGCCGTCTTCATCGCGCCATGGCGCGAGCGCGCCATCGCGGCGCTCGACGCCAGGGCGCTGGCCGGCCAGCCGCAGCGCGCGGAAGCCTTGCGGCTGCTGAAGGAAAGCTGGAGCGGCCACGCCAGCGTCGACTCGGTCGGCTACCGCATCGCGCGCGGTTATATGTTCGCGCTCTACGACATTTTGTACGCCAACGCCAACGGCCAGCTGGCCGCCATCGACGCCAAGGCGAATATGGCGGCCGTCAGCTCGCGCTGGCCGGCGGTGGTCGCGCGCCTGCTCGACGAGCAGCCCGCCGCGTGGCTGCCGCAGGCGTTCGATAGTTGGCAGCAGCTGCAGCTGGTCGCCATCGACCGCGTCGTCGCCGACCTGACCAGGGACGGCCAGCCGCTCAAGGCCGCGACCTGGGGGCAGCGCAACACGGCGGCCATGGCCCATCCGATCGCCTCGGCCGTGCCGCCGCTGGCGCGCTGGCTCACCGTGCCGCCCGATATGCTGCCCGGCGACAGCCACATGCCGCGCGTGGCCGGCCGCACATTCGGTCAGTCCGAGCGCCTGACGGTGCAGCCGGGCCATGAAGAACAGGGCGTGTTCAACATGCCGGGCGGCCAAAGCGGCCATCCGCTGTCGCCGTATTTTTTGAAGGGACACGCGGACTGGGTCAGCGGCGCGGTTGTTCCGCTGCTGCCCGGCGCGGCGCAGCACACGCTGACGTTCAAGCCCTAGGCCGGGAACGGCCGGCGCGATTGGGCGTATCATCGTCCGATACGTCAGTGGTTCGTCGGTCCGGATAGCCCGGAAGAGGAGCGCATCATCAAAGATTTCGCCGAAGCGTCGTGCGCGACGATGGCGTTCCTGCGGGAGCGCTGCGGTTTTCAATTATGGATGGTCACGCGCGCCGAGGGCGAGGACTGGATCGTGCTGCACGCCGACGACCATGGCTACGGCGTACGCGCCGGCCAGGTCTGCCGCTGGGCCGATACCTTCTGCTCGCGCATGGTGAGCGGATTGGGGCCGCGCGTGGCGCCCGATGCGGCGCAGGTGGCGGCGTATGCGGCGGCGCCGATCGGCCGCTTGATCGACACCGGCGCCTACATCGGCATTCCGCTGACGCGCGCCGACGGCAGTTTGTTCGGCACCCTGTGCGCCATCGATCCGCAGCCGCAGCCGCCGGCCATCGCGGCCGAACAGCCGATGCTGGAGTTGATGGCGGCGATGCTGTCGGCATTGCTGGCGGCCGAACTGGAGGCGGCCGAGGCGACGCGCCGCGCCGAGCGCGCCGAAGCCGACGCCACGCGCGACAGCCTGACCGGCTTGTACAACCGGCGCGGCTGGGATCTGCTGATGCAGCGAGAGGAGCTGCGCTGCCAGCGCTACGGCCATTCGGCATGCGTGGTGTCGATCGATCTCGATGAGCTGAAGCTGACCAACGACCGCCACGGCCACGCGGCCGGCGATGTGCTGCTGGCGCGCGCCGGCGAGGCCTTGCGCCAGGTCAGCCGCGCCAGCGACGTCGCCGCGCGCCTCGGCGGCGACGAATTCGCGGTGCTCAGCATCGAATGCGACATAGACGGCGCGCAAATCATGGCGCAGCGCCTGCGTGACAGCCTGGCCGACTTCGGGGTGCGGGCGTCGCTCGGCATGTGCATGCGCGGCCCGGAGATGACGCTGCAGCAGGCCTTCGTGCAGGCCGACGCCGAGATGTACCGGGTCAAGCGCCATCGCAAGCTGCTGGGCGGTTAAAGGGCCGCTGCGCGAACATCACGCCGGCGCCAATTGCCGCGCTGTCGCCATGGCGCTCGCATCGCTGCGGGCAACGCCGAACAGCGGCTGCAAGGGCCGCACCCGGCGGACGATTTCGACGACGCCGAAACTGAGGGTCAGCGTCAGCAAGATCAGGACCGGAGCTTCGACCACGGGCGCGAGGCGCACCGGCTGGATTGCGTGGGCGATGCAGATGATCAGCGTCTGGTGCACGATATAGACCGGGAACACGGCCTGCGTCAGGTAGCGCCGCGCCGCGCTGTCGAATTGCAGGTGGCGGTGGCCAAAGCCGCAGGCTGCCAGGATGGGGCTCCACTGCGCCAGCGCGTACACCGCGCGCATGACGGGGCGCCAGTGCTGGAAAGCCTCGCTTGCCGCCAGCGCTTCGGGCACCGAATAAAAAATCTCCAGCGCCGCCCAGCAGCTCAGGGCAATCGCCAGGCTATGCCAGCGCAGCGGTTCCAGCCTGGCCCAGAAGTCGCGCTGGCGCGCCAGCATCGCGCCGAGCAGGAACAGGAAAAAGAAATTGGCGTGGCTGTACCAGTCGTCGACCAGCGCGTGTGTGGTCGGAAAACGCAGCATCAGCAATTGACGCGCGGCGGCCAGCACGAGCCACGGCAACACGATGATTTTCCAGCCGCTGAGCCGGCGCGCCAGCGTGGCCGACATGCGCTCGAAGCGCGCGCCCGATACCGCCACGATGGCGGCCAGCAGCAGCGTGTAGAACCACAGGTAGGCCACGAACCATAAGTGGTTCCAGGTCGGCAGCAGCAGGCATTCACCTTTGCAGAAGCCGTGATAGCCGCTCAAATACAGGCGCATGAAATCGGCGTAGCTGCCCTGGTAGCCCAGCGCCTCGATCACCTGGCAGTACGATTGCGGCGGCACGATGACGATCATGCCGAAAATGAGCGGTATCAGCAGGCGCTTGCTGCGCTGGCCGATGAAGGCGCCGATGCGGATTTTTTGCAGCATGAAGGCCGACGCCACGCCGGAGATCATGAACAGCAGGCCGAGTCGCCAAGGTGACGACAGCATCATCAGCGGTTCGATGGCGTCGCTGGCGAACGGGCTTTTGATGTGGAAGTCCCACGTCACGTAGTACATGCCGGTGTGGTAGAACACCAGCAGGATAAAGGCGAAGATGCGTATCCAGTCGAGGAAGTAGAGGCGTGGTGCGGTCGCGGCGGCGTTGCGTGTCATGGCGTTTCCATCGGTTGGTTGACGATGAAACAAGACTAAGGCGGCCCCGCGCGCGCGGCAAGCGCGGTGGGGTGAAGCGGGATGGCGGCGTGGCGAATCGGCGGCGCGGCTGTCGCGCGGGTGCCGCGCAGTTGAATTTACGCCGGACGTTTCTGCAGCCGCGCCAGCACGTCGGCACGGTATTGGCGGCTGCATGGCACGCGCCCGCCGCCGCGCAATATCAGTTCGCCGTCGCCCTTGTCCAGCGCGACCACGCTCTCTATCCACGCCAGCTGCACGGCGGCGCGGCGGTGGCAGCGCACGAAGCGCGGGCCGAGTTTGTCGGCCAGACCGGCCAGCGTCTGCCGCATCAAGGGCTGCATCGCGGCCGTGTGCAGCACGACGTAATTGTCGGCGCTTTCCAGCCATTGGATGTCATCGACCTTGATGATGTGCGTCGTCCCGCGCTCGGTGAGCAGCAGCTGTTCGACCGTTTGCCCGCCCAGCGCCACGTCCTGCGCGTGTGCGCCGCCGCGCTGCGACAGGCGTTCGCGCAGGCGCTGCAAGGCGCGCTGCAAGCGCTGCTGGTCGTAGGGCTTGAGCAGGTAGTCGATGGCGTTGGCATCGAAGGCGCGCAGCGCGTATTGGTCGTAGGCGGTGACGAACACCACCAGCGGCGCGGGCGAGGGCAGCGATGCCGCCAGTTCCAGTCCGCTGATCTCGGGCATCTGGATGTCGAGCAGCAGCGCGTCGGGTGCGAAGCTGGCGATGCGCTCCAGCGCTTCGACGCCGTCGCGCGCTTCGTCGATGGCGCTGATGCCGGCTTCCTGTTCCAGCAGGCGGCGCAGCTTGTCGCGCGCCGGACGTTCGTCGTCGACGATCAGGATGCGCATGGCAGCCGCATTTCCGCCCGCACGCCGGCCGGCGCGAGCTGGGTCAGTGTGAAGCTGGCGGCGTCGCCGTGCAGCGCTTCGAGCCGCGCGCGCAGGTTGCGCACGCCGATGCCGGCCGGCGCGCCCTCCGGTGTTTGCGCCAGCATGCCGTTGTCGTCTTCCAGCCGCAGCACCAGCATGTCCTGCTCGTGCGTGGCGGAGATCACGATGTGGGTGCTCTGGCGGCGCCGTTCGACCGTGTGCTTGAAGATGTTTTCCAGCAGCGGCTGCATGCTCATCACCGGCACGGAATACGCCAGCAGCGCTTCGTCGATACGCCATTCGATGGCGACGCGGTCGGCGAAGCGCTCGCTCATTAAATGGGCATAGCCGCGCAGCAGCCGCAGTTCCATCTCCAGCGGCGCCTGGTGTTGCTCGCTCACTTCCAGCGTGGCGCGCAGCACGTCGGCCAGCTGCATCAGCGTGGCGTCGGCGCGCGCGACGTCGGTCTGCATCAGCGATGAAATCGTGTTGAGCGCGTTGAACAGGAAGTGCGGCTGCATCTGCTGCTGCAAACGCAGCAACTGCGCCT
>Ga0209847_1000995_pt1 | contig 10679 bp, 9 predicted proteins | sample OrgsoiDNA_201060_FD_185808 | JGI IMG/M metagenome (GOLD analysis project Ga0209847, IMG submission 185808) | Permafrost soil microbial communities from the Arctic, to analyse light accelerated degradation of dissolved organic matter (DOM) -... | ecosystem: Environmental > Terrestrial > Soil >... | reverse complement strand
GATTGCCGCTGTTGCTGCCGCTACCGGTGGCGGTACTGTAACTGGTACGTTCACTGGTTGGACCAGCGGCACTGTAGCTGCTGGCACGACCGTGGTCTTCACCAGCACGACGGCTAACAGCAACGTGGCTGACTTGACGCACGGTGTAGTGCAAACGGGCGGCGGTTCGGTGGTTGATGCTGGTGTGACCGAAACCCCAGGTGTTGCAGTGGTGGCCGCGGTCAATGGTATCGCCAACAACTCGGTGACCGTCAACGACGTGAACGCAAGCACCACCAAGGCTGGCGTAATCACCACCGTGACGGCCAACGGCTTCACCACTGCTGTGATCAACGACAATGCTTTGACCACCCTGAATGTTAGCGGCGGTTCGGGCAACATCACGATCACCAACAGCGGTCTGGCTACGCCTACCAACAAGACCCTGGCGTTGAGCATCAACGGCGAAACCGGCGGCACCCTCAGCGATTCCAACATCTACACGACGTTGAACGTGACGACCGCTACGGCTGACTCGACCCTGGCTAACATCTCCGACACCGCGTTGACCGCGTTGACCGTTGCTGGTACCAACGTCCTGACGCTGACTTCGGCCGCTGGCATGACCAACCTGGCTACCGTCAAGGTAACCGGTTCGGCAGGCGTGAGCGGTGATTTCTCGGCTGCTTCCGTGACTACGGTTGACACTTCGGGCAGCACCGGTAAATCGTCGGTCACCATCGACGACACCAAAGCTACCTTCAAAGGCGGCTCGGGTGCCAACACCGTGACCATCAACGGCGACGCAACCAAATCGATCGCTGCTGGTTCCGGCACCGCTGACGTTATCGCTGTTAGCAATGTTGGTGGTACCTACCTCGCCGCCAACACCGGTGTCAACGTGACCGGTTTCGAAATTCTGCGTACGGTTGGCGCTTCAACGGACAGCGGTATCTATGACCTGAGTGTCTTCGCAGGCGTAAAAGCGGTTGACGTATCGACCGCTCTCGGCGGCGCCACGAGTTTCGCGAACGCTGTTGCTGGCACCACGCTGGCGCTGGATGTAGATCCTACTGTCAATGTCACGTTTGGTCTGAAAACGGATACCACCACCGATAGCCTGAGTCTGAGCCTGAGCAAAGCAACGGTTGATGGCGTGAACTTCGGCGGTCATTCGGTTTCGATTGGTTCGATTGAATCGGTAACGATCAACAGCCTGGGTAGCAACGCCGCCAGCGGCCACAACACCCTGGCCCTGACCGACGCTGCCGCAACCTCGCTGACCGTGACCGGCGCTGAAAGCCTGACCCTGACCGGTCTGGCTGGCAACACCATCACGTCGATCAACGCCTCGGCTGTTGCTAAGGGTCTCGCTCTGGACGTGACCGGCATTACGCTGAGCACCCAAGGTACCACCTTCACCGGCGGCGCTGGTAACTTCAGCTTCACCGACAGCGGCCTGGCTGCTGGCAAGACCGACATCGTGACGGCTGGCGACGGTAACAACACCATCATCGACAGCAGCGCAACCACCGGCGTGATGAAAGTCACCCTGGGCAACGGTAACAACACCGTCACCGTCAACAACAGCACTGGTGCCAACACCATTACCGTTGGCAATGGTACCAACACCGTCAACGCTACCGGTGCAGGTGCAAATACCATTACCACCGGCACGGGCGCAGATACCGTTAGTGTTGGTCACGGTCAGAACGTGGTCACCTTCGGTGCACACGCTTCCGGTACCGTTGATTCGCTGAACGTCGGCGTTGCAACCTCGGCCAACACGTACACCTCGGTTACCGGTCTGCAACATCTGGACACGCTGGTTCTGGATCAGACCGGTAATACGGTTGTGTTCGCCGGCGGTACTGCTGCTGCTGCAAAAATCACGTTGAACTCGAGCACAGCTCTGTTTGCCGACTATATCGCTCAAGCAAGCTCGGGCAACGGTTCGGCGCACGGTATCGTCAGCTGGTTCCAGTTCGGCGGCAACACCTACATCGTGGATGACATCTCGGCATCGGCTTCGTTCGTTGCTGGTGCTGACAACATCGTCAAACTGGTTGGTACGGTTGACCTGGCAGCAACCGGTAGCGTTGCTGCTATCGCTGCTCACGGCATCACCCTGTAATAGAAGACAAGCCCGGATGGCAAGGCATCGCCATCCAGACTATCTCTCTAGGCGGTGCTAATTTTTAATTGGTGCTGTTGGGAAAACCCCGCTTCCGCAAGGAGGTGGGGTTTTTTCGTATCTGAGGTCAGATAGAGGCGTGGTAGCTTGACCATGATTCTGGCTGCAATAAGAAGAAAGTAGCAATTTTCATTATTTATATTTCAATATTCTTCCAATATCTTCAAATAAATGTGATGTGCATCACATTTTTCCCCGCAATTCGGCGATAATGTCTCGTCTTAATATATTTTGCGCTGCGTCAAGGCGCACGCCATGTCGCACCAGACCGCCAGCTGCTTTCCGCATACCGCTGTCTCCGCGTTATTTCGCCGTACTTTTGCCAGTCACGACTCCATGAAAAAACTACTCAATTCCAAAAATGAAATCGAGCAGGTACTGCTCGGTTTTAAGAAGATCTTCTACACGGTAGGCATCTTCAGCGCCATCACCAACTTGTTGGCGCTGGCGCCATCGCTGTACATGCTGCAGGTATACGACCGGGTGCTGGGTAGCCGCAACGAGATCACGCTGCTGATGCTGACCTTGATGCTGTTGGGCGTCTACCTGATCTCCAGCGCGCTGGAATTGATCCGTAGTTTCGTACTGGTGCGTGTCGGCGCCAAATTCGACATGGAAATGAATAAGCGGGTCTACACTGCGGCGTTCGAGCAAAACCTGAAAAAAGTCGGCGCCAATGCCGGCCAGTCGCTGCAGGATTTGACCAATCTGCGCCAATTCCTGACCGGGAACGCGCTGTTCGCTTTCTTCGACGCACCATGGTTTCCGATCTATCTGATCGTCATTTTCATGTTCGAGCCAACGCTGGGCTTTTTTGCGCTGGGCGGTGTGATAGTGCTGGTGATCCTGGCATACGTGAACGAGCGCGTGTCGAAAAAACCGCTGAGCGAAGCCAACTCCATGGCGCTCTCGGCCAACGCGTTGGCGACCAATAACCTGCGCAACGCTGAAGTGATCGAATCGATGGGCATGCTGCCTAACCTGATGGGTAACTGGTTTAAATTGCATGGCAAGTTTTTGCATCTGCAGGCCGAGGCCAGCGAGAAGGCCGGCCTGGTCGGCGCCGCCACTAAGTTCGTGCAACTGTCAATGCAGTCGCTGGTGCTGGGCCTGGGCGCCTTGCTGGTGTTGGACGGTAAAATCACCTCCGGCATGATGATCGCCGCCTCAATCCTGTTGGGCCGCGCGCTGTCGCCGGTGCAGCAAGTGATCGGCGTTTGGAAAAACCTGTCCAGCGCCCGCAGCTCATTCGACCGCCTGACCGCCTTGCTGGAATTGAATCCGATTCGTCCTGCCGGCATGGCGCTACCCAAGCCGCTCGGCCATCTGGCCGTCGAGATGGTGGTCGCGGCGCCGCCGGGCGCCAAGGCCGCGCTGCTTAAAAACGTGAATTTTGCCATCGTGCCGGGCGACGTGCTGGGCGTGATCGGACCTAGCGGTTCCGGTAAATCGACGCTGGCACGTCTGCTGGTTGGTGTTTGGCCTGCGGCCAGCGGCAAGGTACGCCTGGACGGCGCCGATATTTTCCAATGGAATAAGGCTGAACTGGGTCCAAATATCGGCTATCTGCCACAAGATATTGAATTGTTCGGCGGTACCGTGGGCGAAAACATTTCCCGCTTTGGCGAGATGGATCCCGAAAAGGTCGTGCAGGCGGCTAAACGGGCTGGCGTGCACGATTTGATCCTGCATATGCCGGATGGCTATGACACCGTTCTTGGCGACGGCGGTGCGGGCCTGTCCGGCGGTCAGCGTCAGCGTCTGGGCTTGGCCCGCGCCATGTATGGCGATCCATCGCTGATCGTTCTCGATGAGCCGAATTCCAACCTGGATGATGTGGGCGAAGCGGCATTGCTGCAGGCCGTCCAGGAATTGCGCAAGCACGGCAAGACCATCGTGCTAATCACCCATCGTACCAACGCGCTCAGCATCACCAACAAGATGCTGCTGTTGCGCGACGGCGTGGTGGAGCTGTTCGGGACGACCGAACAAGTGATGAATGCGCTGCAGCAATCGCAGCAACAACAACTGGCTCAGCAGCAAGAGCTGCATCAGGCTCAAGCCCAAGCCCAAGCCCAAGCCCAAGCCCAACAACGGGCGGCCGCCCAGCAGGCGCAGGACGCAGCCCATGGCCCCGCAGCCGATACGGCGACTACTGTACAGGAATAAACATGAAACTTCTTGAAAGCAAAAGCCTTGCGACTGACGTCATCACCCACGACGTTTCGCCGCTGACCGTTCATACCGATGCGCGCGCTTACAGCCGGGTGGGCTGGTTTATTGTGTTGTTTGGCGTTGTCGTCACTCTGGTGTGGGCCTGCTTCGCGCCGCTGGACAAGGGCGTACCGATGCAGGGCACGGTAGCCAATGAGTCTAACCGCAAGGCGATCCAGCACCTGACCGGCGGTACGGTGCAGGACATCCTCGTCAAGGAAGGCGACGTGGTGAAAAAAGGCCAGACGCTGGTGCGCATGAATTCGATTCAGGTCGACGCGCAGGCCAATATCACCTTGGTGCAATATTTTACGACGCGTGCGGTCGAAGCGCGCCTGCTCGCCGAGCGTGACGGCAAGAGCGCGCCTGCGTTCCCGGCGGCGCTGCTGCCGTACAAGAACGATCCTCAGGTGAAGGAAAATATCGCGGCGCAAAATTCGCTGTTCAACTCGCGCGTCATGGGCTTACAAAATGAATTGGCTGCAACCGATGAGGATATCGCTGGCCTGCGCTCGCAAATCAAGGGTACTGAGGAGTCGCGTGAAAGCAAGCAGCAGCAGCTGGTGATAATCAAGGAACAGCTCGGCAATTTGCGCGACCTGGCGCACGACGGCTATGTCCCACGTAGCAAGTTGCTGGAAATGGAGCGTCTTGCGATCCAGACCCAGGGCTCGATAGCGGAGGATAGCGGCACGCTGGGGCGCGCGCAGCGCCAGGTCGCCGAACTGCTCTTGAAGAAGGCCCAGCGCAGGGACGAATACAGGAAAGAAGTGAGTACCCAATTGACCGATGTGAGCAAGGAAGCTGACGCGCTGGAAAGCCGGATTAAATCGGACAGCTACGCGGTGGCCAACAGCGACGTGAAGTCGCCGGTCGACGGCATCGTGATGGGCATGAATGTGTTTACCCGCGGCGGTGTCGTTCAGCCTGGTTTCCGCATGATGGATGTGGTGCCTGCCAACGATGCGCTGGTGGTGGAAGGCCGCTTGCCGGTCAACCTGGTCGATAAGGTCCACGTCGGCTTGAAGACCGAGCTGATGTTCTCGGCCTTCAATGCCAATACCACGCCGCACATTCCAGGCGTGATCACCGACGTGTCGGCCGACCGTTTGGTCGATGAACACAACGGTACGCCGTACTACAGCGTGCTGGTCAAAGTGTCGCCGGAAGGTTTGAAAATGGTCGAGTCCAAGAAGCTCGATATACGTCCCGGTATGCCGGTTGAGCTGTTTGTGAAAACGGGTTCCCGTTCGATGATGAGCTACCTGCTCAAGCCGGTCTTCGACCGCGCCAAGACATCGCTGTCCGAGGAGTAAGCGCAGATGCAGATGAAATCAAAACGCCGCCTGCTGGCGCTGCTGCTGGGGCCAACCCTGGGCGCCGGCCTGCTGCTGCACACCAGCGCCGCTGCGGCGCTGGGCCTGGTCGAGGCGTATGACGCCGCGCTGAAAAACGACCCGGCCTATCGCTCCGCCTATTATGCCAATGAAGGGGCCAAGGAAAATGTCGCGCTGGGCCGTTCCTCATTGCTGCCGAGTGTCACGGCTAATTATTTTAACGGCAAGGACCACAGTAACATTACAGTAGATTCGGTCACCAGGCCTTACGACTATTCCAGCAAGACTGCGTCCGTGGAGCTGCGCCAGAGCATCGTCAACTTCGACGGCATCGCGCGCTATAAACAAGGCAAGGCGCAAGCCAACGCCAGCGAAGCCGATTTCGAGAACGAGCAGGCTAACGTTGCCGTGCGGGTGGTCGGCGCCTACATCGAAGCCCTGTTCAAGGAAGACCAGTTGGCGCTGGCCCGGGTTGAGCGCGACATGTATCGTGAGCGCATGAAGGTGAACGAGCAGCTCTTCGCAAAAGGCGAGGGTACGCGCACCGACAAGCTGGAGACCAAGGCCAGGCTGGACCTGGCCGAGGCCCAGGTACTGGAAGCCCAGGATGCGCTGGTGGAAACGCGCGACACGCTGGCCGGCATTATCGGCGGCGAGGTCGATGCGCTGACGCCGCTCAATCCGGATTTCCATCTGCTGCCGGCCGATACCCTGGGCTTTGAGGCGTGGAAGAAAATCGCGCTGGAACGCAATCCCGAGCTGAAGTCGAAACTGTATGTCGTCGAGATCGCGCACCAGGAAATTAACAAGGCGCGCGCCGGCCACCTGCCCAAGCTCGATTTTGTTGCCAGTTATACCAAGGCCGATTCGGACACCATCAACACCATCGACCAGGCGTCGACCACGCGCAGCATCGGCATCCAGCTGACCATTCCCCTGTACTCGGGCGGCCAGGTGAGCGCCAGCTCGCGCCAGGCGGTGGCCGGCCAGGAACGCGCACGGGCGGATTTGCAGGTCGAGACCGACAAGGTGCTCAATGAACTGCGCAAGAACTACCATACGCTGACCAGCAGTGTTGAGCGCATCGATGCGCTGGACAAGGCGGTCGAGTCGAGCAAGCTGCTGATCACGGCGACCACGCAAAGCATCAAGGGTGGCGAACGCATCAATCTCGATTTGCTTGATGCGCAGCGCCAGCTGTACACCAGCCAGCGCGACCTGGCCCAGGCGCGCTATGGTTACTTGATGGCCAGCCTGAAGCTGCGCGCTGGCGCCGGCCTGTTCAGTGCCGACGACGTGCGCCAGATGGCCGTGTTTTTCCGCTAGGCGCGGAGTGAACGCCGGCGCCGTTCCTTTAACGGACGGCGCCGTTTTTTTTCGTCCAATGAATGGAGTGCGGGATGGAACAGGAACTGGAAGTCACGGTCAACGGCACCAGCTACAAGATGGCTGAGCTGAGCGCGGAGGCGCAGGCGCAAGTGACCAATCTGCAATTTGTCGACACCGAAATCGCCCGCCTGCACGCCTTGCTGGCGGTCGCCACCACGGCCCGCAATGCCTACGAAAACGCGCTGCGCGACGCGCTGCCGCGCGCGCTACAATAGCACCGTAACGATGGCCGGCCGGCGCCGGCCATCGTTACGGACGCCGCGCCTGGGCGCGCCGGTACAATGTTCGCTCCTGTGGTAGTGAACGACCATGAAATCACTCAATTTTGCGTACAACCCGCGTATCGACCAGCTGCGTTGGCTGGCCGCGACGTTGGTGTTCTGTTTTCATTTTTATCTGGAATATCGCGGCCTGGGCGGCGCGCCACTGCTGAGTCAAGCCCGTTTCGGCCTGATGAGCCAAGGACTTACCGGCGTCGGCCTATTTTTTACGCTGTCGGGCTTTCTATTCATGCAGATCGCGCAGCGCCAGCGCGCCATCGTCTACCGCGAATTCCTGCGCAACCGCCTTTTGCGCATCGTGCCGCTCTACCTGACCATCTTCCTGTTGGCGACCTCGATCGGACGCGATCGCTTTCAGCCGCAGGACATCCTGTATCTGCTGACCAGCAACCTCGGCATGCCACCCACCTCGGGCTCCGTCGTCACCGGCGCGGCGTGGAGCATTTCGCTCGAATTCCTGTTTTATATGGTGTTTCCCTTCCTGGCCAGATTCGCTCTGGAGCAGGGGCCGGGCTACCTGGTGAAGCTGCTGGCGATGATGTTGTTCTTTAAACTCGCGGCCTACAGCGTCAACCAGAAGAGCGAGTTAATGTATTTCAGCACCTTCGTTGGCCGTTTCGACCAATTCCTGATCGGTATGCTGGCGGCGATGTTGTTCGATCGTCACAGCATCGCGTTGAAGCGGCGCGTCTGGCCGCTGCCGGCCGCCGTGGTGCTGGTGTATGCCAACAGCGTGGCGCAGGCGCATTACGCACCGTTCAATCCAGCCTTGAAATCGGTCTACTGGATTTTTTGGTCGATGCAGGAGAGCGGCGGCTGGGCCTGTTTAATCGTCGGCTGGCTGGCCTATCCGAAGCAACTGCTGCCGGTCTGGCTGGAGCGTGTGCTCACTCACGGTGGCAAAATCAGCTTCTCGTTTTATCTGCTGCACATGGCACTGATCCATGTGCTGGCACAGGGCTTTGGCCTGCAAGTAATTTTCGGCAATGTGTGGGGCGACGCCGCCATCATGCTTCTGCTGACCTACGGCGCCACTTGGGCCTTGGCCACGCTCAGTTTCGGCGTGCTGGAACAGCCGTTCCTCGGCATGCGCAGCCGCTACGGCGCCACCGCGCTGACGCTCGCCGAGATGCCGGCACGCCAGTCCGGCGGTTGACGGCGGGCGTGCCGCGTCAGGTGTCGCGCTGCTTGCCGTGGCAGTGCGGGCACGACACCTCGTACACATATTCCGGCGCCAGCTGCTGGCGCGGCGTGACCACGGCGCGGCAGACGAAGCACTGCACCGTCTCGGTCGGCTGCAACTGCGGATTGAGCGCGGTGCGGTAGTCGAACACGAAGCAGTCGCCCGTGTAGTGGGCGCCGCCGACCTCCTCGAAATATTTCAGGATGCCGCCTTCGAGCTGGTAGACGCTGTCGTAGCCGATGTTCTGCATGTGGATGGCGGCTTTTTCGCAGCGGATGCCGCCGGTGCAGAAGGTGACCACGGTCTTGCCGGCGAAGTCGTCCTTGTGCTCGGCGATCACCTCGGGGAACTCGGTGAACTTCTTGATGCGGTAGTCGACCGTGTTGTCGAAGGTGCCGACGTCGACCTCGAAATCGTTACGCGTGTCGACCATCACCACCGGCTTGCCGGCGTCGTCGACGCCGGCGTCGAGCCAGCGCTTGAGCGTGGCCGCGTCGACGAAGGGCGCGCGGCCTTCTTCCGGCTTGATCAGCGGCATGCGCATGGTGATGATTTCTTTTTTGATCTTCACCAGCATGCGCTTGTGCGACTGCTCGGTCGACAGGCTTTCCTTCACCTCCAGGTCGGCGAAGCGCGCGTCGCCGCGCACCCACTGCAAAAACTGGTCGATCTGGCCGCGCGGGCCGGAGACGAACATATTGATGCCCTCGGGCGTCAGCAGGATGGTGCCCTTCAGGCCGAGGCGCTGGCAGATGTCCTGGTATTGCGGCCGCATCGCCTCGGTGTCGTCGAAGGTGATGAACTTGTAGGCGGCGATGTTGACGTGGACGGCGGCGGCGATGGCGGCCGCTTGCGCATCGGCCTGGGCCGTCGCGCTGGAAGTGTGAGCGTGCATGGTGCGTGGGATCGGAAAGCGGAACAGCCGACATTATAAGCGCTATCGCGTCCAGCGGCGTTGGCGCTGCCGTAAAAACAGGCAGCTGGAGTGCGTCAAGGTCGTCAGGCTGATGCAGGTCCAAGACAATTGCGCATGCCGGTGCTAACATTGCTTACTACAAATGTGGTAAATCCGGGAGCAATCATGGCGAATAGTACATCCATCCGCATCACGCAAGCGCTGTATGAGCAGGCCAAGCAGGATGCCGCCGGCGAGCACAGGTCGATCGCCGGGCAGATCGAATTCTGGGCGCGCGTCGGCCGCGCGGCGCTGGACAATCCGGATCTGCCGGTCAGCTTCGTGGCGGAATCGTTGGCATCGCTGAGCGAGCGGCGAGAGCAGGCCGAACCATTCATTCCCCGTAGTCGCCGGCCTGAATGATGTGGGCTGTCCGCCAAACCAGGCGCTTCGCGCGGCAATATAAAAAGCTATCGGACAAAACGGCCGCCGATGTCGATGCCGCCGTCGTCAGCGTTCAAGCCAGCCCGCGCATCGGCGAGCGCAAGAAGGGCGATTTGGCTGAGCTGCGCGTCCACAAATTTCATAGCGGCCGTACGCTTTATCTGCTGGGCTATACGCTGGACGAGGGCGTCCACCTGATCTACCTGGAAGCCGTCGGCCCGCATGAAAATTTTTATCGCGATATCAAACGATAACGGCGCGTTGTTGCGGTATTCGATAGGCATGCACCTGCATGCGGCGCTAAAAGAACTGGTTCATAAACTAGTTTATGGAGGTGTCATTATGTTTCGTGAAATTGGCGCGTTCGACGCTAAGGAAAAGTTGTCTGAACTGCTACGCGAGCTCAGTCAGGGACAACGTTACACGATCACGGTGCGTGGCAAACCCGTGGCCGACCTGATCCCGACCGTGCTCGAATAGCGCTGACAGAGCGGTATGCCGCGATTGCTTACCGGCGCAGACCGCCGGCACGGTAAAATAGCCGCTTGTAGAAACATCCGGTGAGCAGCGCATGAACATGGTAGCAATCGAACAAGACAGCACGGCCGCGGCCCAGCAGACATCCCATGCGGCGCACGCGCCGGCCGGCCCGGCCTTCGTCCACCTGCGGGTCCACTCCGAATACTCCATCGTCGACGGCCTGGTGCGCATCGACGACTTGATTTCGGCGGCGGCCAAGGACAAGCAGGCGGCGCTGGCCATG
>Ga0209847_1000993_pt1 | contig 10692 bp, 7 predicted proteins | sample OrgsoiDNA_201060_FD_185808 | JGI IMG/M metagenome (GOLD analysis project Ga0209847, IMG submission 185808) | Permafrost soil microbial communities from the Arctic, to analyse light accelerated degradation of dissolved organic matter (DOM) -... | ecosystem: Environmental > Terrestrial > Soil >... | reverse complement strand
CTCTTTCTACAACTACGATACGACGGCGGTTTCAGGACCGGCGATTTCCGATTCCGAGACGGCGGAATCTCACCAGAAGATTACGGTCAACGGGGAAACACTTGCCTACACGGCGCGGGCCGGCTACATGCCTCTGCGCAACGCGACCACGGGACAACCCGAAGCCCATCTCTTCTACACCTGCTATACCAAGGACGGCGTCACCGGCGCCCCGGTGCGCCCGCTATTGTTTTTCCTGGGAGGCGCTCCTGGCGTGGCGGCCGCCTGGCAGGAGTTTGGCGGTTTGGGGCCGAAGCGGATGAAGTGGACCAATGACGGCGCCGCCGGTCCGCCGCCCTATGGGTGGGTCGACAATCCGCATACCCTGCTGGGCCAGGCGGACCTGGTTTTCGTGAATCCGGTGGGCACGGCATTCAGCCGTCCCGACCAGCCGTCACGGGGCCCGAACTTTTGGAACACGGCCGCCGACATCGCGTCCCTCGGCGAGTTCGTGCGGAGTTTCATCCATACCAACAACCGGCGGAATTCACCGCTGTTTCTGGCGGGCGAGGATCTGGGCACCGCGCGCGCGGCGGGTCTGGCCGCCTATCTCACCGAACACCAGATCCCGGTTCAGGGCGTGGTGCTGCTCTCCATGACCCTGAGTGCCGACGCTCTGGCCGGCGATGAGCAATACATTACGCTGCTGCCCAGCCTGGTCATGTCCGCCTGGTACCACAAGAAGCTGGCGCCGGAATTGACCGCCATGAGCGCCGAACAGATTTCGGGACAGGCGCGCCAGTTTGCATCGCGCGAGTATCTGCGTGCGCTCTACAAGGGCGACCGTATGACGGCGGAGGAACGCACCAAGGCGGTAGCGAACCTGTCGCGGCTTACCGGGCTCTCGAAGGCCTTCCTCATAAACAACAATTTGAGGATTACCCTGGAACGCTTTAACAGCGAGTTGATGCGCGACCAGCACCGTGGACTCTCAAACTCGGATGCGCGGGTGAGTGGCTTTATGCCGCCCGCAAGCGGCGGCGGACGCGGTGGCGGCGGCTTTGGCGCTGTCATGAGCGTGGCGCCGATCGACTTCAACCAATACAATCTGGCCGGCGCCTTCCAGACGGCCTACGAAGACTACCTGCGGAGCGAGCTCACCTTCAACGGCAACAGCAACGGAATCTTCTATCTTTCGAGCGGAGGCGTGGGCACGTTCACATCCACGGGCAACGATGACGCGAGCCTTTCCGCTGCTTTCGCACGCAACCCCAACCTGCGCCTTTTCGTGGGAGTGAACTATTACGATCTCAACGCGCCGTTCTATGCGAGCGAGTTTGCCCTGGCTCACCTGAACGTGTCGCCGGAGGTCCGCGCCCACAACATCACGGTCAGTCATTTCGAGGCCGGGCAGATGACCTATGCCGACAACAAGGCACTGGTCAAACTACAGGCCGACTTGGCCAGGTTCATCAACATGCCATGAGAGCTCACCGACGATTTAACCAAAAGTCTTTCATCTTCCTCCTCATCATCGCTGCCATGGGGGCGGAAGCCCACGCGCAGGGCCGCGGCCCCGCCAGCGCAACCAACGGCTTCTATCGCTTCAATTACAACCTGGAAGAGGCGCAGCCGATCGCCTACCCCGCGCAACCCATCGCCACGCAACATCAGATCACGCTGCGCAATGAGACGATCCAGTACACCGCCCGCGTTGGCTTCATGCCCATACGCAATGCCACCAGTGGCGTGAGTCAGGGTCATCTGTTCTACGTCTATTATTCCAAGAACGGCGTCACCGACAAGTCTAAACGGCCGGTCTGGTTTTTGTTCAACGGCGGACCGGGCGCGGCCACGGTCTGGCTGCACATGGGCGCCTTTGGCCCCAAGATGGTGAAGATGGAGCCGAACGGCCTGGCAACGCCACCGCCTTACACTTACGTCGATAATCCCAACTGCCTGCTCGATACCGGCGACCTGGTTTTCATCGACGCCATGGGCACGGGATTCAGCCGTCCGGACAAGCCCGGTTATGGCGCCGACTTTGGGGGAGTGGAGAACGATCTGGCCGCTTTCGGCGAGTTCGTCCGCAGTTTCCTGAACGAATACAACCTCTGGGGCTCGCCGCTCTTTGTCGGCGGAGAGAGCTACGGCACGACGCGCGCGGCGGGGCTGGCCGGCTACCTTACCGACCGCGACATTCCCATTAACGGCGTGATGCTGCTGTCGGCGGTGATCGATTCCAACGCATCCGCGGGCGAACAGCGCCAGCTCAGCACACTGCCCACCGAAATCATGACGGCGCATTTTCACAAGAAGCTCGGGCCCGATCTTCAAAAGCTCACGGTGGAGCAGATGGCTAAGCAGGCGCGCGAATTCGCCTCTGGCGAATACCTGGAATATCTGTTCGATGGCGCGCGCGCGACTGAGGCCCAGCGCGACAAGGCGCTGGCCCACATGGCGCGATATACGGGACTCTCCAAGACCTTCATCGACGGTCTGGACCTGCGTGTTCCGTTGGGCCCGTTCAGCACTGAGCTGCTGCGCGACCGGCACCTGATGACGTCGCGCCTGGATTCGCGGTTTGCCGGCTACCAACTGGATGCGGGCGCCACCAATACGAGCTTCGATTACAGCAACGCCAACATCGAAAACTGCTTCCTCACCGCCTTCGAGGCTTACGTCCGCAACGACCTGAACTACAAGAATGACAACCTCTATTACGTTTCGGGGAACGCGCCGCCGTGGTCCGGTGAATACAATACGGTGGTCAACCTGGAGAACGGTCTCGCCAAGAATCCGCACATGCATCTTTTCGTGGGAATGGGATATTACGATTTCGCCTGCCCCTTCTACCCCATGGAGTGGACCATTGCCCACTTGAAGGCGTCGGACGAAATCAAGAAGAACAACATTTCCATGGGCTACTACGAGGCGGGCCACATGGTCTACATCGACCAGCCCTCGGCGGCCAAGTACCACGCCGATCTGGTGAAGTTCGTGCAGGCCTCACTGCCAAGATGACGCTCCGGCAAAGACGACCTACGCGATTTCCACCACATACACCTGCGTCGTGCCCGTGCGGTCGCTGGCGTAGGCGGCCCTGGTCTCATCCGTGGACCACGAAGGGTGCGGGTGGGTCCACTGCGGCCCGTATACCGTGTCGGCCGCATTCTCCATCCAGCTCAGGCTGTTGCGCGCGTGGGTGAAATCCTCAGCCAGCGCGTAACGCGACTGGCGCCACTGTGAGCCCTGGTTGCTCGATTCGGTCAGGCAGAGTTGCCGCCTGGCGCCGGTAGCCACGTCGACGATCTGCAGCCCTTCATCGGGATGGTTGGTATCGCACAGCACGCGCTCCCCGCGGCGGTCGGGCGCGATGTGCCAGGCGTTGAATTCGGCGATGGTACGGATCTGGCGGGTGCTCCAGTCCATGCGACGCAAGGCGCGCGGCCAGACGGTGAAAACCAGGTCGCCGGTATCGCCCAGAAACGTTTCGTGAACCAGAAATTCGTCGTTGCCGTGCCGATAGAGGCACTCGAGGCCGGTCCCATCGCGCCGAACGCGGTGCATGCGCGGGGCGGGGTCGCCCGAGAACTCGATCCATTCGGACTCGAGCGGATGGAATTGTGGATGAATCACGGTGCGCGGAAACGGAATCGTATGCCAGCCGGAGCCATCGAATCGCCCGGCGATCAAGCCGCATTCGGCGCCGCGTTTATACGCCGCCGTCAGCCACTCGCCATCGCGGCTGATGGAACATTCGCCCAACTGCGCGCCTGGGTTATCTACGGAGCAATTGATGATGCACCGCTCGGCAAGCGTGGTGCGGTTGATGGCCCACACTCCCCCGCCCCTGGTAAATACCAGGTCTCCATCAGGGTGCAGTGCGGCCGAAAATGGATGCGCCGGCTCCCCGCTGGTGAGTTGCCGCGCTTCGCCCGAATCGAGCGATACCTCGAACAACTGCGGCGCGCCGGTCCGGTAAGACGCGATGAACATCTCGCGGCCGCCTGGAAAGAACGAGCTCTGCAAAAAGTAGGACGGATGGTTGATGGCGGACCCCTCGGTGACTTGCGTGACCCTGGCCCCGGTGGCGCGATCGCGATAGGCGATCATGCCAGCCCCAGGTAGAGATCGCGGCCTTTCACCAGCTCGGCGATCTTGCGGTCCGCCACCGAGCGCTGCAACATCCAGAAGCCGCAATCCGGGTGTATCCAACCCACGCGGCCGCGCCCCAGCACGGTTTCGGCGCGCTCCAGGGCGCGGGCGATTTCCTCGGGCGTCTCCACGTGGTTCGCCTTCACGTCCACCACGCCGATGCCGAGGCGAATCCGCGGGTCCACATCCTTAAGCGCATCCAGGTCCGCGGCGGGACGATGCGCCATCTCCAGCACCAGGTGATCCACGTGCAACCGATTCAGGAAACCGGTGAGCGCGCGCCATTCGCCTTTTTGAATCGTCTGGCCACCGTAATTGCCGAAGCAGAGATGCACCGCGCGCTTTCCGGTGAAGCTATCTTTTCCGGTGAAGCTATCGAGCACGCAGTTGATCGCGGCCGCGGCGATCGGCCCATCCGAAGGGTTGCCCGGAATGTTGGCCTCGTCCACTTGCAGGCAGGCGCACGGCAGCCCGGCCACCTGCTGCGCCAGCACGCCCGCCACCGCCATCAGCAGGTCTTCGAACCCTCCGTAGTGCCGGTCCAGCAATGTTCGCGCCAGCATGTACGGGCTGGTGACGGTGAACTTAAAGGGTCCGCCGGCCACGCCAGCCGCGAGTTCGCAATCGCCCAACAGGTTGAGCGAGCCTTCGCCAACCGGCGCTTCCACCACGCCCGCGGCCTTGCGACGGAAGCGCATGGTGTTCATACGCCCAAAGGCCTCATGATCGCTGCGTCCCACCTGGGCCCGCACGCCCGCCATGGGACGGATGAAGTATTCGATCATCCCGTTGGTATCGGGATGATTCACGTCGAACCGGTAGAGTTCGCCATCCGTGGGCAGGTCGATGCCTGCCTGCCGCTGGATATCGAAGACCACGCGCGTGGCGTCCAACCGCGCCTGTTCGCTGGGCAGCGCGGCCAGCCAGCCGGGAACGGGATATGAGCCGACGGTGGTGGTGAGAATTGCGGGCTCAGACGCTATCATGCGATCTCTAATATACTGCTCTTTAGACCATGCGGCTTGTTCCCCGTCTTCTGTGTTTCCTTCTGCCGGCCTCCTATCTCTTCGCGCAAACCGCCACTCTGCGCGGCGTGGTCACCGATGAGAGCGGGGCCCTGGTGCCGAGCGCGAAAGTTCTGCTGACCGGGCCGGGCTCCCAGACCAGGAGCGCTACCAGTGATGGTTCCGGGACTTACTCCTTCACCGGTCTGCCACCCGGCAGTTACACGGTGCAGGCCTCGGCGCCGCAACTGGCGCAGACGCAGCCAGGCAAGATCGCTTTGAAATCCGGCGTGCAGACTCTGAATCTTCAACTGACCGTGGCCGCCATCGAGGAGCGAGTGACTGTACAGGACAACTCGGGGCCGAGCGTCAGCACCGCGGCCGGGAACAACGCCAGCGCACTGGTGCTGCAGGGCAGCGATCTGGATGCGCTCTCCGACAACCCCGACGATCTGATGGCCGACCTGCAGGCGCTGGCCGGCCCTTCCGCCGGGCCCAACGGCGGCTCCATCTTCATCGATGGATTCAGCGGCGGAGAACTTCCCGCGAAGGAATCGATTCGCGAGATCCGCATCAACCAGAATCCCTTTTCGCCGGAATACGACAAGCTCGGCTACGGCCGCATCGAGATCTTCACCAAGCCGGGCACCGACAAATACCGCGGCACCGCCGATTACAACCTGGGCACTGAGGCCTGGAATTCGCGCAATCCCTATGCCCCGCGGAAGGCGCCCTTTTTGCTGAACGAGTTCGAAGGCAATGCCAGCGGGCCCATCACCAGGCGCTCCTCTTTCACTCTGGACGCCCAGCGCAACATGGTGGATAACGGCGCCATCACCAATGCCGTGGCGCTTGATCCCACGACTCTAGCGGTGACGCCCTTCACCAGCGTGCTGATTATACCGGGGCGATTCACGCGCGTCACGCCGCGCATCGACTACCAGTTGAACGGCAACCATACTCTGATGTTCCGCTATGGCGTGACGCGCGCCGGCGCGCAAAATGTCGGGGTGGGAAGCTTTGACCTGGCTTCGCGCGGTTACCACAATCAGTTTACGAATCAGACCGTGCAGGTTGCCGAGACCGCCGTGTTCGGAACCACCATCAACGAAACCCGCTTTCAGTACTACCGCAGCGCCGGCCAGACGATCGCCAACAACTTCAGCCCCGCTTTGCAGGTTCTCGGTTCATTCAACGGAGGCGGCGCGCTGGCCGGCCGGTCCTTCGATACGCAGAATACTTTCGAGCTGCAGAATTACACTTCCATGCTGCGCGGCCGGCACTCCTGGAAGTTCGGCGTTCGCCTGCGCGCCCAGACGGAAGACAGCATCGCGCCCGTGAACTTCAATGGCACTTTCACGTTTGGCGGCGGTGGCCTGGAGCCCTTTACGTCCATCGAACGGTATCGCCGAACTCTGCTGTTTCAGCAGCTCGGAGATTCGCCCGCGGTCATTCGCTCGCTCGGCGGCGGGGCCACCCAGTTCAGCATCAACGCCGGCAATCCGGAACTGGCGGCGCATCAGGCAGACGTGGGAATCTTCGCCGGCGACGACTGGCGCGCGCGGCCGAATCTGACTCTGAGCTTCGGGTTGCGTTACGAAACCCAGACCAACATCCACGACTGGCGTGACTTCGCGCCGCGCGTTGCCTTGGCCTGGGCCCCTGGCGGCAGTGCCAAGACTCGCGCCAAGACGGTTCTGCGCGCGGGCTTCGGGATGTTTTACGATCGCTTCAGCCTGGGCAACAGCCTGACCGCGCTGCGCTACAACGGCATCAATCAGCAGCAGTACGTGATCGCCAATCCCGATTTCTTCCCTACGGTGCCACCGTTGACTTCGCTCGCAGGCTTCCAGTCCACGCAGACTACGCAGGAAATCAGTGCCCGGTTGCGCGCGCCCTACATCATGCAGACCGCCATTACGCTGGAGCGCCAGTTACCCCGCAACACCACGTTCGCGGTCACCTATACCAACTCCCACGGGCTGCACGTCTTCCGTTCGGAGGATATCAATGCGCCGCTGCCCGGAACCTACAATTCCAACATTAGCGGCAGCGGCGTCTTTCCGGCCGGGCGGCCTGGGCCCATCTTTCTGATGGAGTCAGCCGGCCTCTACAACCAGAACCAGGTGATTTCGAACGTCAATGCCAAAGTGAATTCCGGCCTGTCGCTGTTCGGCTTCTATGTGTTCAACAAGGCCATGAGCAACACCGATGGCTTGGGGACTTTCCCCGCCAACCCCTACGATCATTCAGGCGATTACGGACCGGCTTCAACCGACATTCGCCATCGCGTCACCGCCGGGGGCTCCATCAGCCTGAGGTGGAACGTGCGCATCAGCCCATTCGTAGTGATGCAGACGGGCGCGCCGTTCGACATCACGGCGGGCAGCGATCTCTTCGGCACCACGCTGTTCAACGGCCGTCCCGGCATTGCCGCGGATTCCGCCAAACCCGGCTTGATAAGGACAGCGTACGGATTGTTCGATCCGAACCCGGCGCCAGGCGAGCCACTGCTGCCGCGCAACTTTGGCCGCGGCCCCGGCCAGATCAACATGAACTTGAGGGTTGCGAAATCCATCGGATTCGGAAAGGAGCGCGGCAAGTCCGGCGGGGACGCGCGCCCGGTGCCGAGCGGCGTCGCCGCGTCTCCCAATGCCGCCAGCGGCGGCGGTCTGCGCCCCATCATCGGCGCTCCCACCACCACGCGCCGCTACAACCTCACCATTTCGATGTCCATTCGGAACCTGCTGAACCACAACAACCCCGGACCGATCGTCGGCAATATCACATCGCCGTTGTTCGGCCGCGCCAACCAGATCGCCGGCGCGCCCAACGGCGAGGGCTTCTACGAAACCGCCAATAACCGGCGGCTGGAATCGCAAATCAGGTTCACGTTTTAGGTTACTTTTGCCGGATCAGTTCCAGTTCCAGATGGATGGCTATATCGTCGCCGACCAGCACGCCACCGGTTTCGAGGGCCATATTCCAGACCAGCCCGAAATCCTTACGGTGCAGCTTGACGGATGCCGACACGCCGCTTCTCACGCCGCCCCAGGGGTCCTTCGCCTCCGGAGCCGGACCTTCCACGTCCAGAGTCACTTCCCTGGTGACGCCGTGAATTGTCAGGTCGCCGGTCACCTTCCCCTCTCCCTTGCCCGCGGCCGACACCTTCTTCGAAACAAACGTGATTTTCGGAAACTTCTCCACATCCAGGAAGTCGGCGCTCTTCAAGTGTTGATCGCGCTGCTCGTCGCGCGTGTGAATGGTTGTGGCGTCTATAGTGGCTTCCACTTTTGAGTTGGCCGCGTTTTCCGGGTCGAACACCACGGTCCCGGTGATGCCGGAGAACTCGCCCCGGACATTCGAAACCATCAGGTGGCGGACCTTGAACCCCGCCGTGGAGTGGACCGGGTCGATCGCATAAGTGACCGCCGTTGTTGTATCGGGCATTGCATCTCTCCTCAATCAATATTAATCGTTAGAACCGATATCAGTTCGATGCTGATGATCGGCCTGGCGATCCATCGGAAATCGCGGCCTGAGGAATTCGCCGGGGATTGAGTGGTATCTTATTGGTGATGAGCGTCGTGACGTTGATCCCGGTCGAGCAATACTTGCACACGTCTTACCACCCGGATCGGGAATATCGGGACGGCGTAGTGATGGAGCGTAACGTGGGAGACAATGCCCATTCGCGGTTACAGGCGGCTTTGACGATCTACCTAGGCCGTCGCCGCAAGCAGTGGCAGATTGAGGTGTACACGGAATTGCGGATTCGCGCCCGCGAAAATTGGTATCCCATCCCGGATGTCTGTGTCTATTCTTTGCCCGCGCCGCAGGAGCGTTTCCCATCCACAATGCCCCTGTTGTGGATTGAGATCCTGTCGGCAGACGACAAGATGGTCGAGGTTTGGGAGAAAGCCCGCGACGTGGTGCAGTGCGGCTCGCCCTATGTTTGGATCGTCAATCCGAACACGCTCGAAAGCGAGCTGAGAACGGCCGCGGGTGTTATCCAGATCCAGGATAAGACCCTTCGTCTTCCCGATTCTCCCATTGTGGTTCCACTGCTCGAAGCGATGGAAGAGTAACTCCCCGTCAGCGAAGCACGGTAATCGGCACCGAAGCTTCGGTGTTCTCCCAGATCAATGCCAGTGTCCCTTTGTGGTCGCCCGAGGACGTCAATTGGACCTTGAATGTTTCCACCAGTGACGGCAGCGTCTTGACGGCCATCCCGGTGCGGCCGAAGTCCCGGGTTTGATCGTAGTTCAGATGAAACTGCCCGGTCTCGCTGTTGACGATCAGCGTCCACTCCTTCTCATTCGGCACGGTCCAAATGCTATAGCTCCCTTTGGGCACCTTGAGACCTGCGATTTCGAGGTCGGCTTCGGTAGTAACCTTGGTGGCCCAGTTGGCTCCAGTGCACCAGACCTTGCCGTATGGAACGAGGCCGCCCATGACCTTGCGTCCGTGCGCCGATGGCGCGTAATACTCCACGCTGATTTTCTTACCGGCGATGGTGACGGCCGAATTCGCTTGCGGGCTGGTGTAAGGCGAACGGCGAGGCTGGGCGAGGGCTGTTATCGCCAGGACGGCGAAGGCAACTCCGAAAAACACCGCGCGTTGAAAACCGGGCATGTGGGCACCTCGCTTCATATCTTACCGAAACCCCGGCTGGCTGGTATTCTGACCGTTATGATAGGCACGAGGTTTGCTGGTATGACGAGTGCGGTTCGACTTGGCTGGTTCTGTCTTGGGCTGTGTATTTGGGCCCAGGCTCAAAGCGATGCGTTGCCTGGCGCTCCGAAGGATGTTAAGCCGGGCAGCATTACGTACGATGACATTGCTTATCCATATCCGGTGGCTTACCTGCCGTTGACGGTCTACGGGCAGGACGTGCGCATGGCCTACATGGACGTGCCGGCCGCCGGTCAGCCGAACGGCCGTACGGTGGTGCTGTTCCACGGAATGAACTTCGGCGGCTTCTACTTTAGCGGGCCCATCGAAGCCCTCCGCAACGCAGGCTTCCGCGTGGTAGTGCCGGACCAGATCGGCTTCGGCCGGTCCTCCAAGCCGATCATCCCGTACAATTTTCACGACATGGCGGCCAACAGCCGGAAGCTGCTTCAATCGCTGGGTGTGACCAAGGCGGCGATTGTCGGCCACTCGATGGGCGGAATGCTGGCCGCGCGCTTTGCCGCCTCATATCCCGATATCACCGAGCGAGTGGTGCTCTACGACCCGATCGGGCTGACCGACGTGCGTTGGGAACGCCCCTGGCGCACGGCGGACGAGGCGTACAAAGCGGCCATGGCGCAGACCCACGACCAGGCTTACCAGGCGTTTTACGCCAACATCCGGCGCTACTTCCCCGGCGCATGGAAGCCGGAGTACGAACAGTACGTGCGCATTCTGTACGCGCCGACCTTGAGCGGCGATTGGCCGCGCCTGGCGATGGTGCGCTCCATTTACCAGCAGATCACTTACCTGGACCCGGTGGTCTACGACTGGGCGCACATCAAGGCGAAGGCCATGGTGCTGGGCGGCGAGCAGG
>Ga0209847_1000988_pt1 | contig 10723 bp, 10 predicted proteins | sample OrgsoiDNA_201060_FD_185808 | JGI IMG/M metagenome (GOLD analysis project Ga0209847, IMG submission 185808) | Permafrost soil microbial communities from the Arctic, to analyse light accelerated degradation of dissolved organic matter (DOM) -... | ecosystem: Environmental > Terrestrial > Soil >... | reverse complement strand
ATGTAAATCCCGCCATAGGCCGCATACGCGCGCCCGGCATAGGTGGCTTCGATGCGGGTCATCAACAGCGCAAACACCGTCAGGCTGATAACCGCAGGTATCACCCACAGCACACTCTTGCCCAGCCGCAGCCACATCCAGAAGGCATAACAGCCCATGATTTCGAACAGGGCGGCGAGGAAAAACCAAAGGTAATTGAGCACTGAGGATCTCGTTACAGGCACAGAAAGATTCCGCGAACCCTAACTGCCCAAGCGCTCTGGAGCAATCGCCAAGGCGATATCTTTGGCGCCTACAGGTAAAAACCTCTTCTAAACAGACCTCGCCTTCGCCCGCATCTTGTCGGACATGATGATCATCTCGTCATACAGCAACTGCGGGTTCTTCTGCTTGAGCTGCCAGGCCATGCGCCCTTGCTCGTGGGGCAGGATCAGGAACTCGCCCTGTGCGACCTGCTGGAAAATGTAGTCCGCGATCTGTGCCGCGGTAATGGGCGAACTCTCCAGCAATTTGCCCACCTGGGCTTTCATGGCGGGGGTCGGGCCGCGGAAGGAGTCCAGCAGGTTGGTCTGGAAGAACGACGGGCAGACCACATGCACGCCGATCTCCTGCTGATGCAACTCAACCAGCAGGCTTTCCGACAGCGCCACCACACCGGCCTTGGCCACGTTGTAGTTGCTCATGGCCGGGCCCTGCATCAAGGCGGCCATGGAGGCGATGTTGATGATCTTGCCCTTGCTCACTTCCAGCAGCGGCAGGAAGGCCTTGCAGCCCTTGACCACGCCCATGAGGTTGACCGCAATCTGCCAGTCCCAGTCTTCCAGGGACAGCTCGCTGAAAAAGCCGCCAGACGCGACGCCGGCATTGTTGACGATCACATCGATGCCGCCAAAGTGCTGCTCGCAAGCCTGAGCGAACGCTACCAACTGGCTGTAGTCGCGAACGTCGCAGCGTTGGGTAAAGCCATCGGCTCCGGCTTCGCGGACCAGCCCCAGGGTTTCCTGCAGGCCGGCATCGTTGACATCCGACAGCGCCAGGCGCCAACCCTCACGGGCCCAGCGCAGTGCGATTTCGCGACCCAGGCCTGACCCGGCGCCAGTGATCATGATGCGATTTTGCATAGGAAACTGCCTTATGGTGACGAGAAGTTAAGCCGCAGTGTAACCACGCAAATCGCCGAACCGACCCACCATCAGATTGCTGAATGACCGCCACAAACCACAGCCTCAGGCGCGGCGATGCTGCAGCCAGAAACGCACGCCCAGCCAGCCGTAGACCAGCGCGTTGAACAGCACCACCACGCCACCGAGCCAGAGCTGGATCTGGGGTGTGAGTCCTGCGGGGTAGATCAGCGGGATCAAGTAGTGCTCGATGAAATCACCGCTGTAGCCCTGTCCCCCGGCGTTGGCGCGCAGGGCGTTTTCCAGAGGCGTCAGCGGGCAATACAGATGCAGGAATTCGACGATCGCGCCCCACACCATGGCAGGCAGATGCAGCACCACCAGCCAGCGCCAGCGCAACACCAACAACCCGCCCGCGACTGCAAACACGATAAACAGTAAATGGAATATCACTACGCCATCAGCGGCCAGCCGGTACACCATATTCATTCCCCGTTATCGCCGTTAGTTCATTCTTTTTTTGCGAAACCTGCGTATTCGCCCAATGTAAAACTTTATGTCTCGACCAACGGACTTTTTCAGAACAACCGTAGTCGGAATATTCAAGCAGCACGAACTTTAAGCCATAAGGCGTAAGTTTGAACTGTTGCCACCAACCACGAATAAAGAAGGAACTCGTCATGGGCATCGGCACAATTCTAATCATCATCCTGATCCTGCTATTGGTCGGCGGTCTGCCTGTCTTTCCGCACTCCCGAAGCTGGGGTTATGGTCCGTCCGGCATCATCGGCACCATCCTGGTGATCCTGCTGATTCTGGTTCTGCTGGGCAGGATATAACGCACCGACCGCGCCTGGGGTCTGCAGGAGCCAACGTGTTGGCGAAGGGCTTGATGCAGTGCCTCAGGCACACCGCCTTCGCGGACAAGTCTGCTCCTGCAGAGACGATCCTCTCGGCCATAAAAAGGCCCGAGGGCTAATGCTGATCAGTTAAAGGTGCTCTGAAATAGCCGGATATTTTCCGGCTAATGAGCCGTCAGCACTTTTTAAAAACGATGTACGTCGGAAATTGATCAATCTTCTTTACTTTCCAACCCTTTCTGCCGCTGCAAAGCGCTTCGCAGCAGCCATTTCCTGCGTCACACACGCACCTCTCCTGCACTTGCCAGCGTACTCGGCGTCGGCAAAGGTCATCTGTTTCATCATCGAAAAACTCTAGAGGGGAGCGGACGACGGTTTGAATGTGAAAAAGGTAGATATATTGATTTTTCTTTGTAATATTGACAGTCATAAACATTGTCGAGCCATATAATGCTATGCCGGAATATCTCTCTACTAAAGAAACTGCAGCTCGACTTGGGATTTCTCGCCAGACGCTCTACGCCTATGTCAGCCGCGGTTTGCTTCAATCCCTGCCAAGCGATATCCCGCGTGAAAGCCGCTATCTGGAAAGTGAGGTTGAGCGCCTCGCGCTTAAACGCCGTCGCGGAAGAAAATCAAAGGATGTCGCCAAGGCGACCCTCGATTGGGGCTTTCCGGTGCTCGAGTCATCGATTTCACTTATTCAAGATCAGCACTTGTATTATCGCGGGCTCGATGCCATCGCACTCGCGCAAACAATGACCCTTGAAGACGTTGCTGCCCATTTATGGCAAATGTCGAAGGAAACCGCGTTTGGGGATAATCAGCCGATTGAGTCTACTCGTCAGGTAGCGCTCTCGAAACTACCCCCTGAGCGACTCGAACAAAGCATCCTGCGCGACTTCACTTTCGTCAGTGAGGATATTGGAACCGCGGCATGGCAACGTTCTCCGGAACGAATTGCAGCGGGCTGCGGAACACTCGTTCGGTTGTTGGCCGCTTGCTTGCTGAACTCTCAGCCGAGCGAGGAACCGATTCACATGCAATGCGCGAAGAAGTGGAAGCTCGACGCTGATGGAGCAGAGTTGATCAGGATGGCACTCGTGCTCTGCGCAGACCATGAATTAAACACCTCGTCTTTCGTCGCTCGTTGCGTGGCATCCACGGGAGCAAGCCTGCGTGCAGCTGTGATTGCCGGCCTTGCTGCGTTGACGGGTACTCGTCACGGTGGCACTACAGCACGTGGCGAGGCGCTTTGGGAGGAGCTAGGCGAAAGTCAGCCCATCGCTAAATTGCACGCTCGGCTTGCGCGAGGCGAAGACCTCCCTGGTTTCGGGCATCATATTTATCCGAACGGAGATCCTCGCGCAGTTGCATTGCTCACCCGTGTTTTGCCTCACCATGAGAAGTGGCAGGCGTTTATAGATGAAGGCACTACACTGGCAGGCGCTCGCCCTTCGGTAGATCTAGCGCTGGTTGCGCTACGGCGACATCTGAAATTACCCGTTGGTGCCGCATTCGGTCTGTTCGCGCTAGGTCGTTCGGTTGGCTGGATCGCCCATGCTATTGAGCAGCGCTCGATGAATGACCTTATACGGCCTCGAGCCGCATATGTCGGCCCAGCTCCCACACCTCTATGACCAGCTTGCGCCTGAAAGCGCGCTGAAGGTTAGCGATATAACGACCCTGAATTATGGGCTTAGCGCCTTATAGCGTGGCCCATCGCCCTTAACAGCTTGGTAGATCGCCGCTTTCACGAAGCCTCCACGAATACCCTCCGCGTAGAACATTCTGCGTTCTGCGATTGGCGCGACACAACCCGCTGATTACCGCAATCACCTACCACTGGTAGGTGGATCACTCGTATTACACGCCAGCTGCCAGGAACCGCGTTAAGCAGACCTCGCAATTTCATCGCGCGAGTAACAGTACGGCGGGCCACCGAAATACCTTCCCCCGCATCTGATACCAGACCTTCCCGGCTTCATCGAACTACATCCCGCCTGGGCTCGCGTCCAGAACCTGGTCGCGTTTCTGATCTGAGGTGGGTAGTCGATGAGCGCCAATCATATTGATTATATTAATCAATATTTACACATAATTTTTACAGGAATACCATCAAATCAACCCATATGTCGATCGTCGCTCAACGCTATTTCGAGGCTGGTCACCATGCGCTCCTCCACACTTTCTGCTCTTGGCGCTGTCGCCACACTGCTCTCGGGTCCCTCTATGTCATCTCCCGCTTTGCCCGCTCTTGCAAGAGAGAGCGACGCCTTGGTAACGATCTCGCAAACACTGGAGATGCAGTCGAATGGCTCGATGACTTGCGTCGCTATCGCGAAGCAGTCGTTGGACGAAATCCGTCGCCTCAACCCTGGTCTGAATGCATTCATTACTGTAAATCCGAACTTGCTGTCTGATGCAGCAAAGCTAGATGCCCTTCGTGAGGCCGGAACGGTCTTACCGCTGCACTGCGTCACGGTTGCGGTAAAAGACAACATAGATGTCGCTGGCATGCCGACAACCGGCGGCTCCGTGTTGCTTGAGAACAATCATCCGGAACACGATGCCGACGCGGTAGGCCGCCTCCGCGCCGCCGGCGCATTATTTGTCGGCAAGACCAATCTTGACGAGCTGGCTGTCGCAGGCAGCACGATTAGTTCGGTCGGTGGGCAGACGCTTAATCCGTATGACAAAACGCGGTTTGCGGCGGGCTCTAGCGGTGGTTCGGCGGTATCGGCATCGATCGGGATTTCAGTATGTTCCATTGGTACCGAGACCGTGAATTCGCTGCGCAACGCGGCAAGTTCAGCCGGCGTTGTAGGGGTCCGTACGACACCGGGGCTCGTTAGTCGAAACGGTGTTATCCCTCTGTCCTCGTCAATGGATGTGGTGGGGCCGATCTGTCGTAACGTTGAAGATTCGGCGCGGATGCTTGAACAAATGACAGGGCACATCCAGAGCAATTCGCAGATGGCTGTGGATGGAGGCGCACACAAACGAATTGCCCTGGAAAACTTGCACCCTGCCGATCTAAAAGGCGTGCGGCTCGGCGTGCTCAAAAATCTCTTTTCAACCGAACCAGAGGGTGCGCCAACCAATAAAGTCCTCGACGCCGCGCTCGACAAATTACGCTCGGCCGGTGCTCAGATCGTTTCAATCGACGATACGGAGTTCGACTCTGCGACGTCGAGTGAGCGGATGAACGTCAGTAATTATGAGTTCCGCCCTTTGTTCGACAAGTACCTGGCGTCGATCAAACATGTCTCCGGCGTTGAAAATACTCAGGATTACTACGACGCACATCGGTTCCCCGCGTCGACGATGGAAAAGTTTCTGAAGAATGCGGCTAGTTGGGATGATCCTTTGCATATGCCTGAGTATCTCGCCGCACTTCGATATACCGCGACTTTTAAGACGAAACTGCTCGATCTGATGCATACGCATGAACTTGATGCGCTTGTGTATCCCTCACAGAAGCGTCCGCCGATTTTGCAGACTGACAAGCCGCGTCCCGAACGTAACGGGGTGTTCGCTTCGGCTATGGGGCTGCCAGCGATTGATCTACCAGCTGGTTTCACTGAGCCGACTGCACATGCACCGGTGGGGCTCCCGGTGGGTATGGATTTGCTTGCCCGGCCGCATGACGACATGAAACTACTCAATGTCGCCTTGGCAATTGAACAAACGCTTAATGCGCGCCGCTCTCCATTGCTTGTAAGCCCGTAACGGTCAGAGCAGCGTTGCGGGCAACAGAGTCGAGCGCGTCGCTGACTGAATAAAGAATGCTGTCACTTCAACAATAATAAGGAGACTCCCGTATGACTATTCAGAGTTCTATTGGCGACCGCGCTGGATGGCCGCCAGGTTTTTTTATCGGCTCGCGCGAGCGGATTCCGACGGATGCTCAAATCACTGCCTATACCGGCAGGCCAGTCGCAACAATCGGAGATTGTCTCGGACGTAGTTTGGGAGCGAGAGGTTTGAAGGCTTATCACGAATCTTTGCGTCTGACGATGTGCGGCCCCGCGCTTACCGTGCGCGTCCGTCCCGGCGACAATTTGATGATCCATAAGGCGCTGGAACTCGCGAGAGCGGGTGACGTGCTTGTCATCGATGGTGGGGGGGATCTTTCACAGGCGGTAATTGGCGGTCTGATACGAACCACTGCGTTGGCTGCGAGATTAAGCGGGATCGTGCTGGACGGGGCGTTGCGCGATGTCGCTGAATGGAGTGATGGTCTTATGCCCATTTTCGCGAAGGGGCACACTCATCGCGGACCGACTAAGAGTGGCCCTGGGGAGATCAATATTCCGATCGCCTGTTCAGGCATGACGATAGCGCCGGGAGATCTCGTGATTGGGGATGCCGACGGTGTGATCTCTATTCCAGTCGACCAACTGGATGAGTTGCTGCCACGGGTTCTTGAGCATGAGCGGCGTGAAGCGGTCATCCGCGAGGCTAATGCTCGTCGCAGCTCCGATCCTGAGCGGTTCAACTCGATTCTGCGCTCTTGCGGATGCCCGGTCTGAGTGCTGCTTGTCTCAAGGAGACAATGAAATGAAATCTATTACATTGCACTCGCCTGACGCTAAAGGTCGGGTCACGAGTACCCCAATCAGTTTATCCGAACAGCAGAAATCGGTACTTGAGAAAGTCCGTCGTCGCATGTTGCCAATATTGATGCTGTGCTATTTCGCTGCATTTCTTGATCGCGTTAATGTTGGGGTTGCTGCGCTTCAGATGAATGCTGACCTCGGTCTAACCAATGCTCAATTCGGCCTCGGAGCGGGGCTTTTTTTTGTGGGTTACGTCCTATTCGAAGTGCCGAGCAATCTTCTGCTAGTGCGTCTTGGTGCGCGCCGATGGATTCCACGAATTCTCATCAGTTGGGGGGTCGTGTCGGCATGCATGGCGTTGGCTTGGGATCACAGTAGCTTCTATGCTTTGAGGACGCTGCTTGGAATTGCAGAGGCTGGTTTTTTCCCCGGCATGCTCTTTTATTTAACACTGTGGTTTCCGCGTAGCTATCGGGCACGCGTCTATTCCTTATTGTCGGTAGCCGTTCCACTCGCGTCGGTCATTGGCGTACCACTCTCTAGCTGGATACTGAACAACTTTCACGGTTTCGCGGGACTGAAGAGCTGGCAATGGATGTTCATCATCGAAGGGATGCCGGCGGTCATTATGGGTGGGGTGTTCTATTACTTCCTGCCAAGCCGTCCTGAGGAGGCAACATTCCTGAGCGCGGATGAACGGACCACCCTTGTCGAGCTTATGCACACTGATCGAGGGGCGCACCAGCTCGCTAATAAGCATGAACATGGCCACTCTTCATTGAGACGAATGATCGGCGACAAGCGGATATGGGCCATGTGCCTGATCGAGATGTGCCTGATCATCGGATCGAATAGCGCGGCAATTTGGATGCCACAGTTTGTCAACGCATCTCACATTCAGATGTCGTTAATCCAGGTCGGCTTTGTTGCAGCGTTGCCACCTCTGGCTGCGTGCGCCGCAATCCTGTTCAGCGGATGGAATGCTGACCGAACTGGCCGGCGTGTCGCGCATGTTGCGATCCCTTTTTTGATCGCCGCCGCGGGTTTCGTACTCGCTGCATGCTCGGACTCCGATGTGGTACGACTGATCGGACTAGTGATCGGCAGTGCCGGGATTTCAGCGAGTATTCCGAACGTTTGGTATATCCCAACGGCGCTCCTTTCCGGTTCTGCAGGCGCTGCCGGTCTTGCGCTAATCAATTCCGTTGGTAGCATCGGCGGTATTTTCGGGCCCTATGTAATTGGTGAGATACGAGACTTAACGGGCTCTTTCAATGGTTCCTTGCTGTTTCTCGCCGGCGTAGTGGCACTCGCCTCAATCACGGTGACCCTACTTGGGCATCGCATGCGGTTGATACTAAATCCTTCAGCATAGGGCGCCCTCAATTCACCCTGTTACGACCTGGTCCCCGACGCAATATCGGTTTTTACGCAGGATATCAAAATGAATAATCAAGTAAGAGATTATGTACTTTCGTCGAGCCACGCTCGGATCAAAGAAGTACGACTTATATCGATCGCCGCTGCGCCTCGATCAAACTGGTCATTTTTATCGCTCGACACAGATGATGGCCGAACTGGCTGGGGCGAACTCACGTTACGCTCGCATGAGCACTTGCTCGGCTTGGCACTCGACGAGTTGCGGCCGTCTCTGATCGGTAAATCGCTTATCCAGGTTTTCAGCGATTTCGCAGCGCGCCCATCCTTACCAAGTGGGCGAGTCGGTAATGCGCTGCTATCAGCGCTTGATCAGGCAGCAACGGACCTGGTTGCACAGGTTAAGGGGCAGCCTATTTTTGAATTGCTAGGCTGTCGACGCAAACGGCCGTTGCGCGGTTATGCGACGGTCAATCGAAGCATTCGTGAACGCACCCCGGAAGGATTTGCTCAAGCAAGCCTACGTGCGGTCGAGGCAGGTTTTCGAGGTGTCAAGATTATGCCATTTGACGCATTACTTCCCGCGACAGCTTCAACGCCTCAGGGCCAGCACGAAATCGATCGAGCGCTTGAGCGAATAGAGGCGGTGCGTGCGGCATTGGGCAGTGAAATCCAGTTGATGGTTGATTGTCACTGGCGACTGGATGAAGCCAGCGCCATAACATTTATCGAGCGTGCTGCTCAATCGCGCCTGCATTGGGTCGAATGTCCCGTGCCCGAGAGTGAATTATGGGATGCCGCTATCGCGCGACTACGAGAGCATGCGAATGCTCATGGGATGCTGCTAGCGGGTGCCGAGAACGGGGTTTGCGCTAGTGGGTACGCCCGTTTTATCCAAAAGGGGCTCTATGATGTAGTGATGCCTGATATCAAATATTGCGGTGGCTATGGCGAGCTAGGGCATATCGTCCGGCTAGCGCGGGAAAATGGAGTTTCCGTGTCACTGCATAATCCTAGTGGGCCAGTCGCGCACATGCATTCGTTACATGCGTGCCTGGCACTGGGGCTCGACCAGGCGGTCGAGCATCAGTTTTCGGAGTCGCCTCTTTTCCAATCATTAATAAACGGTGTTGGGCCGGTTACTGCGAATGGCTGTTTCGAGATTGGTGAGGCTGCGGGCCTTGGAATTTCGGTTGATACTGAGCGCGCAGCACTTCACCCGCTTGCTTTTGTTCCACTTTCGCTGGCCGACCCCAGCTTTGCGTAATGAATGACCGGGAAGCGAGCAAATGACGTTGATTGCTGCTGCCTTTCGAAGCATTGAGTACATCCGCACTCTAGCCCCTTTCGGTTGATGCAAAAAACCAAAATCCGATGCCTGTATGGGCATCGGATTTTTGTACGCTGCAAGCAGGTCACTTGATGAATTCGTATTCGATTCAAAGGGCGACTTCCCACCGCGCGACAGCCCGTCGTTCAGTCGTTTAATCTTTTTATCCGCGACCTCCTCGGCCACCACGATAGCGGTTCCAAGGCCGCAAGCAATGTACAGTCCGAGCTTATTTTTGTGGGGTGGCCGGGAAACACGTTAAGGATTGGCCCCTTCCCCGCAAACAGGCAAAGGAACCCCGATCTTCGCCGACATAAATTCGGCTTCCTCTTTACTCATCACCGCTTTAAAGCCATTCCCAACCAGGTCATTAATGTAGAACTTATTGTATTTGAACCAGTAGACGATATAGACAATGCCCAGCGTGGGTACGCCGAGGAAGAACAGAATCATGAAATTTTTCCAGTCCCCTCGAAACAGGGCCGGGAAAAAGCCAAAGAAGAACGTCGTCCAGGAAAAACCTACGGGCGCCTCCTTGTATTGTCCTGTGTGTTCATTTTTGAGTTTTATTGTTGCCATGGCGCAGTCCTTTTCATGAAATTAAGGCGGCGCCAATGTAAAGAAGACCGATTCTACCTGTCTGCCCGAAGCAGACGCTTTATCTGTAGGCAACTTCCTAAAGCAGCCAAATCAGGGTGTGCGACCCATCCATGAGGAGGGTATTTATGCCCGATCCATCCGGCTGAAATCACCGAAGTATCCGATCAAAAAAAATGCCAGTCAGGTTAACTGACTGGCATTAGCCCGAGGGCTGCTTTTTTACTGCTGCATCACAACTTAGTGCGACACCGCACCGCTGGCGCCCAGGCCAGTCTGCGAGCGAACGAATTGCGAGGTGAACAAGGCACGCTCGCCCTCCGCCGCTTTCGACTTGTCGGTGATGGAGAAGAACCAGATCCCGACGAAGGCGATGATGATGGAGAACAGCGCCGGGTATTCGTACGGGAAGATGGCTTTTTCATGGTGCAGGATCTGCACCCAGATGGTTGGGCCAAGGATCATCAGGCCCACGGCGCTGATCAGGCCCATCCAGCCGCCAATCATGGCGCCACGGGTGGTCAGGTTTTTCCAGTACATGGAAAGCAGCAGTACCGGGAAGTTGCAGCTCGCGGCGATGGAGAACGCCAGGCCCACCATGAACGCAATGTTCTGGCTTTCAAAGGCGATGCCCAGGAGGATGGCCACGACCGCCAGGGCGATGGTGGTGATCTTCGAGACGCGAATCTCGTCCTTCTCGTTGGCTTTGCCCGCCTTGATCACGCTGGCATACAGGTCATGGGACACCGCCGAAGCACCGGCCAGGGTCAAGCCCGCAACCACCGCCAGGATGGTGGCGAAGGCCACTGCCGAGATGAAGCCCAGGAACAGACTGCCACCCACTGCGTCAGCCAGGTGCACCGCCGCCATGTTGTT
>Ga0209847_1000987_pt1 | contig 10723 bp, 7 predicted proteins | sample OrgsoiDNA_201060_FD_185808 | JGI IMG/M metagenome (GOLD analysis project Ga0209847, IMG submission 185808) | Permafrost soil microbial communities from the Arctic, to analyse light accelerated degradation of dissolved organic matter (DOM) -... | ecosystem: Environmental > Terrestrial > Soil >... | reverse complement strand
TTGATGTTTCGGGCTTTAGGGTCAAAGTGACTGGTCTCAACCGTACCGACCTGGAAGCCACGGAACAGTACCGGGTCACCCGGACTGAGTTGGCCTGAACGCTCGCTTTCAAGCATAACGCGGATGCCCTGAGCATCCGGTGAAGCCAGCGGCGGTGAGTCATCCAGTTTATATTCCGACTTCTCTTCGCCTTTATTGCCCGGCTGAAGCTGGATATAAGCACCCGATAGCAGCGTACCTAAACCGGAGACGCCTTCGCGGCCAATCTGTGGTTTCACCACCCAAAACACCGAGTCTGAGCGCAGCATTTTCTCCATACCGGAGTTGAGGCGCGCTTTAATAATAACCTGTTGCAGGTTCTCACTGAGGGTAACGCTTTCCACTTTGCCGACATCGACGTTACGACTTTTGATCGACGTTTTCCCGCCTTCAATCCCTTCAGCCGACGTGGTGATCAGCGTCACTTCCGGCCCTTGATGGCTGTAGTGATAGAACAGGATCCAGGCACCGATCAGTGCCGTCACGATTGGGATGATCCACACCGGCGACCAGCGTTTGATCTTCTCCACGTTGGCGGTGCCATTGTGGTTGCCGTCAGTTTTATTTTCCGCCATCTTGTTGCTCCTTCAAAGACTGAACTCCGGCCCGATCCCAAATTAATCTTGGGTCGAAAGTCATCGCGGCGAACATAGTAAGAATAACGACCCCTGCAAATAGCAATGCGCCGATGTCAGGATAAATACTCATTAGCTGCCCCATTCTGACCAGTGCTGAAAGCACTGCTATGACGAACACGTCGATCATCGACCAGCGGCCCACAAATTCAACCATTTCATAAATGACATGCAACCTTTCCCTGTCGATCTGTTTATTGCTGTTGGCATCCCAGCAGAGCCAGCCAATAGCCAGCATTTTCAACGTCGGCACCATAATACTGGCGATAAAAATCACCATCGCGACGGGATAAGAACCTTCACTCCACAACAGCACCACACCGGCCATAATCGTCGAGGTGATTTTAGTGCCCAGCGCCTGCGTGATCATGATAGGAAGTAAATTCGCGGGAATATACAGCAGCAACGAAGTGACCAAGAGCGCCATGGTCCATTGCAGGCTGTTTTTTCGACGCGCATACCCTTTGGTTTCGCAACGACTGCACACCGACTGTGTGGCGGGCAAAATGGCCATGCAACAATGGCAGGACCGAAGCCCTTGGGACAGACCGCTTTCGCCGATGCGCAAAGGCTGGCTCAGGCGCGGCGCTGGCTCAACTTGCTGCCACAACCAGTAGCGATCGGTACATTGGAAAGCGCGAAGTTGCAGCAGGCAAAAAAGGACATAAGGAATAAAACTGGTGCCCACACCAACATCACCATAGGCCATCAGTTTGACGAAACTCACCAGCACACCGGCGAGGAAAATCTCTACCATGCACCAGGTTTTTAAGCGAAATAACGTTCGGCCAATACTGACTTTCCAATGCGTTGAAAGCTTGGTGTTCAGGCATAAAATAATGATCGACAACATGCAAATGGCGGGCAGCAACTGCACCACAATCATAAACAAGGAAGCCATGCTGGCGTAGTTGTCTGAGACCAGCACTCTTGGGATCTGAATCAGCGTCACTTCGCTGCTCAAACCGGCTACCTTCATATTGACGAAGGGAAATAGGTTGGCAAGCAACAGCATAAATAATGCGCTGATGGCAAAACCAATAGGACGTTTACGAGGCTCTTTCCAGCGTGACGTCAGCGTGGTGTGACAACGCGGGCATTTGGCTTTTTGCCCAATGGCAATCTCGGGGACTTCCACCAGCAGGTCGCATTGCGGACACAAAATGTGCGGGTCATGAACATGAGAACACACCGTTAACTCCTCACATGCGTGATGGGGCAAAAGCCGGTACAGACGGACATTTCCGTTCTCCGTCTGTACCGATGAACACAGGTTTAACCGTTTTTCTGCGCTTCCAGCGCTTCCCAACGTTCAAAGGCCTGCTCAAATTCCTTTTCAGCGTCAGCTAAGGCACCAAGCACCTGCTGCGTTTCATCATGTGGACGTGTGAAGAAGTTTGCATCGCTCATTTGCTGCTGCAAGGCTTCAATCTTCCCTTCCAGATCACTGATTTGTTGAGGCAAAAGTTCCAGCTCACGTTGTTGATTATAGCTGAGCTTATTGGCCGTGCGTTTGGCCGGTTCTGCTTTTGGCTGCGCCGCAGGTTTATTTTCTGCAGCCGCAACCTGACGGATCGGCTTCTGGTTACGGCGCTGATGTTGTGCATCGTGGTAACCGCCCACATAGCTGTTGATCACGCCATTACCTTCATAAATCCAGCATTCGGTTGCCGAGTTATCAACAAATTCACGGTCATGGCTCACCAGCATCACGGTGCCCTGATAGTTGTCGATCATCTCTTCCAGCAGCTCTAACGTTTCTACATCCAGGTCGTTGGTCGGTTCATCAAGAATCAACAAGTTGCTTGGACGCAGGAACAGTTTTGCCAGCAGCAGACGGTTACGCTCACCGCCCGACAGGGCCTTCACCGGTGTCATTGCGCGTTTAGGATGGAACAGGAAATCCTGCAAATAGCCTAATACGTGACGTGCACGGCCATTGACCATCACTTCCTGCTTACCTTCGGCCAGGTTATCCATCACCGTACGCTCTGGATCTAACTCCGCGCGATGCTGGTCAAAATAGGCCACTTCCAGCTTAGTCCCGCAATGCACGCGGCCGCTGTCGGCTTGAATCTGGCTTAACATCAGTTTAAGCAGCGTGGTTTTACCACAGCCGTTCGGGCCAACCAGCGCAATTTTATCACCGCGCATCACCTGAGCAGAGAAGTGGCTCACCAGTTGTTTACCGGCAATCGCGTAGCTGACATCTTCCATTTCGAAAACAATTTTGCCAGAACTCGAGGCTTCAACCACCTGCATTTTGGCAGTACCCATCACTTCACGGCGGTCAGAACGCTCTTTGCGTAAGGCTTTCAATGCACGAACGCGTCCTTCGTTACGCGTACGACGTGCTTTGATGCCCTGACGGATCCACACTTCTTCCTGCGCGAGTTTTTTATCGAATTCAGCGTTTTGCAGTTCTTCCACGCGCAACGCTTCTTCTTTCGCCAGCAGATAGGCTTCGTAGTTACCCGGATAAGACACCAATTTACCGCGATCAAGATCCACGATACGGGTTGCCATATTGCGGATAAAGGAACGGTCATGGGAAATGAAGATAATGCTGCCCGAGAATTCCTTCAGGAACTCTTCCAGCCAGGCAATACTTTCAATGTCCAAGTGGTTGGTCGGTTCGTCAAGCAGCAAGATTTGCGGAGAACTCACCAGCGCACGGCCCAATGCGGCTTTACGCAACCAGCCACCCGACAGGGATTTCAGTTCGGTATCCGCGTCTAAACCCAATTGCAGCAGCACTTCATTGATGCGGCTGTCGAGCTGCCACAGGCCCTGATGGTCAAGAATCTCCATCACCTGAGACAATTTATTGAGGTTCTTCTCGCTCGGGTCTGATTCCACCAGATGCGAAATGGCATGATAGGCTTTTAAATGTTCTGCCTGCTCAGCAACGCCTTCTGACACGAAATCGAAGACCGTGCCCTCGACGTTACGCGGCGGATCTTGTTGCAAACGTGCGACGATCAAATCTTGCTCGTACACAATGCGACCGTCATCTAACGGCACTTCGCGGTTAAGAATTTTCATTAACGTCGATTTACCGGCGCCATTACGGCCTACCAGACAGACGCGTTCATTCGGCTCGATGTGTAATTCGGTGTTATCCAACAAAGGCGAGTCACTGAATGACAGCCAGGCACCTGACATACTGATTAACGACATAAACTTTATTTTTCCTCGCCAGCGTGAGAAAGCAGCCAGCAGTTATGAATTTGACGATTACGGGCGAAATCCTGCGACAGGGTTTGGCTGGTGATCTCTTTTGCGCTCAGACCGAGTTTGCTCAATCCGTCGAGATCCATCTGGAAACCGCGCTTGTTGTTGGAGAACATGATGGTACCGTTGCGACGTAAAATACGCTTTAAATCTTTCATCAAGACCAGATGATCGCGCTGTACGTCGAAACTTTCGGCCATGCGCTTAGAGTTAGAGAAGGTCGGCGGATCAATGAAGATCACGTCGAATTGCTCATCGCACATGCCCAGATAAGATAAACAGTCAGCCTGAATCAGGCGATGCTGGCGTCCGGTTAACCCGTTAGCACGCAGATTCTTCTCAGCCCATTCCAGGTAAGTACGCGACATATCCACCGTGGTGGTACTGCGCGCGCCGCCAAGACCGGCGTGCACACTGGCCGTTCCGGTGTAAGCAAACAGGTTCAGGAAATCTTTACCGTTACTCATTTCGCCGAGCATTTTACGGGCAATGCGGTGATCGAGGAATAAACCGGTATCCAGATAATCGGTCAGATTAACCCACAGCTTGGCGTTAAATTCTTCCACCAGCTGGAACTCGCCTTTTTGGGCCAGTTTCTCGTACTGATTGGTGCCCTTCTGGCGCTCACGGGTTTTCAACACCAGTTGGCTGGAAGAGATATCCAACACCGACAGCGTGGCGTTTATAACATCAAACAGACGCTGACGGGCTTTTTGCGCATCCACCGTTTTTGGCGGCGCATATTCTTGCACTACTACTTTGCTACCGTAGCGGTCAACGGCCACATTGTAATCAGGCAAATCGGCATCATACAGGCGATAACATTCAATCCCCTGCTGCTTGGCCCATTTCTCCAGCTTTTTGACATTCTTACGCAGACGGTTGGCATAATCTTCGGCCATTTGCGTCCCGGCCGCGCCGGTTGGGTTCTCTGCCAGTGAGTAGTTTTTCTGCACACATTCGAGCGGACCGTTTTTGGCTTTAAACTGACGACCGGCACGTAACTGTACACAACTCAGCAATTCTGGTGAGGCGCTGAATAAAGACAGCTGCCAACCCCCGAACTGCGTTTTCATGATGCGACCTAGTTGGTTATGCAAGGCGATCAGCGCAGGCTCACTTTCCAGACGTTCGCCATACGGCGGGTTACTGACCACGGTTCCGGTCGGCCCTTCCGGCAGCGGATTAACCAGCTTGCCGACTTCTGCAGCTTCAAAGCTGATCAGTTCAGACACCCCTGCGCGACGGGCGTTGGTACGCGCGATATCAATCACGCGGCGATCGATATCCGAACCGAAGAAACGTGAGGTAGTTTCCTGCACACCGCGACGGGTACGAACCTGTGCTTCAGCCAGTAATTCACGCCAAAGTTCAGCATCAAATTTGTTCCACGCGGTGAAGCCCCAGTGTTGACGGTGTAAGCCCGGAGCGCGATCGGCGGCGATCATCGCGGCTTCAATCAACAGCGTCCCTGAACCGCACATCGGGTCGACCATCGGCGTACCGGCTTGCCAGCCAGAACGCATGACGATGGCGGCAGCCAAACTCTCTTTGAGCGGAGCAAGACCCGCCAGGTCACGGTAGCCACGCTGATGCAGGCCTTCACCGCTGAGATCGAGTGCTACACTGGCCGTATCGCGTTGCAAGAAGACGTTAACGCGGATATCCGGTTGTTGCTTGGCCACATTCGGGCGCTGGTCCATTTTGCGGGTGAAGCTGTCTACGATGGCGTCTTTGACTTTCAACGCGCCGTACTGGCTGTTACGGATCTCATCGTTCAGCCCGCTGAAGTGCACCGCGAAGGTTTTATCGACACCGAAAACTTCCGGCCAGTCGATCGCCATCACGCCCATATAAAGGTCTAAATCACTGTGGACTTTAAATTCATTCAGAGGCAAAAGAATGCGCGAGGCCAAACGGCTCCACAGCAAACTTTGGTACAGCAGGCGATCGTCACCTTCAAAATGCACCCCTCCCTGCACAACTTTGCAGGCTTGCGCACCCAGCGTTTCCAGTTCGCTTTTTAAAAGTTCTTCCAGTCCACGCGCCGTGCTGGCAAACAAAGAGTTCATATCGACATATCACCAAAAAGAAAATAGTTGCGCATTATAGCTAATCCAGCCAGCTTGTCATAAAGTCTCTGGTCATCATAAAAAAATAGAGCATGGAGGCACGTTCCTGTGACGACTCTTTCACGACTTTTCGTTCACCCGGTAAAATCAATGCGGGGGCTGCAATTATCCCACGCCCAAGTGACAGCCAGTGGTTTAGCCTTCGACCGATTGTTCATGTTGACCGATCCGCAGGGCATGTTTATTACCGCACGTCAGTATCCCCAACTGGTTCAATTCACACCGGCACTGCTTCCTGATGGTTTATTGATCACCAGTCCCGATGGCGATACCGCCAGCGTACGTTTTCGTGATTTCAGCGGACAGGGCGAACCGACCGAAGTATGGGGCAATCAGTTTACCTCAGTCATTGCACCCGAGTCGGTAAATCAGTGGTTGAGCGGTTTTTTAAAACGCGACGTTCAATTGCGTTGGGTTGGCGAAGACCTGACACGCCGGGTCAAAAAATTTGCCGACGTGCCGCTCTCTTTTGCCGATGGTTTCCCTTATCTCTTAATGAACGAAGCGTCGATGCGCGACTTGCAACAGCGCTGTCCGAGTAGCGTCAAGTTAGAACAGTTCCGCCCGAATCTGGTTATTACCGGCGCAGCGGCCTATGAAGAAGATACGTGGCAGACGATTCGTATCGGCGAGGTTATTTTTGATCTAGTAAAACCGTGCAGTCGCTGCATCTTGACCACCGTCAGCACCGAACGAGGTCGCAAACACCCGCGCGGCGAACCGTTGAAAACTTTGCAAGGCTATCGCACTGCCGATAACGGCGACGTCGATTTCGGCCAAAATATGATTGCTCGCAATACCGGTATGATCCGCGCCGGTGACAGCGTTCAAGTGCTCGCCACCAAACCGCCTCGCCCTTATTCGGCAGGAAAGGTCGTTGACAGCGTGGCGGCACCGAAAAATGCAAGCAAAGCCGTGAGCATTCGCTATCAGGACACCGAATTTACCGGGAATAATCAGCAAATTTTGCTCGAGCAACTGGAGATGCAAGGATTGCGCATTCCCTATTCGTGCCGTGCGGGGATTTGTGGGGCCTGTAAGGTCACGCTGGAATCAGGTGAAGTGTCGCCGCTAAAAGCTAGCGCAATAGGAACAGACGGGACGGTGCTGTCGTGCAGTTGTATTCCAGGATCGGATATCGTTTTACGTTAATGCTGATGTCGTACACCGACCATTAACCCGTTCTCTGTCAACAGAGTCTTTCAGGTGACGAGCTATACCGCCTGATCGAAAAATTGACCATTATTATCAGCGCGAGCCGGGGCAGGCATCAGTCGGTCGTGCATAATTTTAATCGCGTCGCCGAGCACCATTCCACGCCCCGCCAGCGTTAAACGCTCTTGTGCCAATAAGCACAGACTGGCGTTATCACCGGATTCCACCACCAGCAGCGTCGCCTGCTCACCGCTTTCCATCACCTGTACCTTGGCTATCTGACCGTTGTCTGGCTGGAAAGGACGTGACTGTTGGCTGAAATGCCAGCTTTTAGGCATCAAGGGTTTGAGGAAGCGAAACGCCACCAGCGCATTAAGCACTAATTCAGCACGCTGTTCGGGCGCTAATTTAACGCTCTTACACTGCTCTTCATAATCGAAATATAACGCCGCGTCATCGACACAAAAAGAAGCGGCACCAAAGGCATCTGGCGTTAACATTTTTGCAGGGAAACGCGAACGAAAGATCATACCATTGGCTAAATCCAGCATCAGCCGGTCATGTTCAGTATCAAAATACCAACGCCATTTATCATCTGGTTTGATTTTCATTTCGTTTGTCCCGTTTGCCTCTAACACCCAATTTGATGACACACTATTAAAAAGATATTAAGGCAGAATAGGCTTTTTAGTAGTGAGTATAAATCAGACAAATCTTGAGCTGCCGCTGACCTTATATCAGGCCAGTGGACAAAATATAGACGAGCCGGGTTAATAAATAAACCCCCGGCTGCTTGAGATGTGTAAAAATATTAGATATGGGTAACAATATCTTTAATCAAACGCGGTCCGTGATAGATAAAACCGGAATAGATTTGTATTAGTGACGCACCCGCTGCCATTTTCTCACGCGCTGCGGTTAATGAGTCTATTCCACCCACGCCAATAATAGGCAATTGGCCTTTCAGCTCATTCGACAACATACGGATGATTTCAGTGCTGCGCAGTTGAACCGGACGTCCACTCAAACCACCGGTTTGTTCGCAATAATTAAGCCCTTGGATCAGCTTGCGATCCAGGGTGGTATTTGTGGCGATCACGCCATCCATATTATGGCGAACCAAACTGTCGGCTATTTGGATCAATTCTTCCTGAGAAAGATCCGGCGCGATCTTTACCGCCACCGGCACATATTTCTGATGGCGTTTCTGCAACTCGAGTTGTCTATTTTTAATCGCCGCCAGTAAATCATCCAGCGCTTCGCCGTACTGTAATGAACGTAAACCTGGGGTATTCGGCGAGGAGATATTGACTGCGATATAACCGGCATAAGGATAAATCTTGTCCATACAGGTCAGATAATCCTCTTTGCCATTTTCAACCGACGTGTCTTTATTCTTGCCGATATTAATGCCGAGGATGCCACCAAAATGTGAACGCTTCACATTATTGACCAGATTATCCACCCCCAAATTATTGAAGCCCATGCGGTTGATGATGCCTTCGGCTTCAACAATACGGAACAAGCGCGGTTTGTCATTACCTGACTGAGCACGCGGGGTCACGGTCCCGACTTCAACAAAACCAAAGCCCATCGCCCCAAAGGCGTCGATGCATTCTCCGTTCTTATCCAGACCGGCGGCGAGACCCAGTGGGTTCTTAAAGGAAAGTCCCATGCAGCTAACCGGTTTGGTCGGCACGGATTGGCGAATAAGGAATTCGAATGGTGAACCGGAAAGGCGGCTCAATTGGCGGAAAGTTAATTCGTGCGCGTGCTCAGCATCAAGCTTAAACAGTGCTTTCCTGACAAGAGGGTAATACATGAAGACTCCTGAGATCCCGGTGGCTAGACGGGGCGGTATTATCGACTAACCACCGACCAAAGGGAAACGATTCACCAGCAAAAATCCGCTTATACGCAAACGATACCTATTTATTTACAACCACTTCACCTTTTGTTGATTTTTTTAACATCGCTATAGCCGCTTTTTGACTTTATATAGTCAAAATTTAGATTTCCTGTCTCCCGTCCGCGCCTGTTAGCTTTAATTCACTTCGTTAAAGAAAATGATGAATCTATAATTTTTAGTTATAAGGAGTAGTGATGCGCGTTATATCCCTCGCAGGCAGCCCGCGACAACCTTCGCGTTCTTCAGCGTTACTGGCATTGAGCCATCGCTGGTTAGCATCTCGTGGCGTGGAAGTCATTTCCTATAGCCTTCAGGATTTTAATGCTGATGATCTGTTGTTTGCCAACTTCGGCAGCCCACAATTGAAGAAACTGATCGCTCAACTGGCGGAAGCGGATGGCCTGATCGTCTCGACGCCGGTGTATAAGGCCTCCTTTTCCGGTGCGCTGAAAACTCTGCTTGATCTTCTCCCTGAGCGCGCGCTCGACCACAAAGTGGTATTGCCACTAGCCACGGCAGGATCCATTGGTCATATGCTGGCCATTGACTACGCATTAAAGCCAGTACTCGCCTCGCTAAAAGCGCAAGAAGTGTTACAGGGCGTGTTTGCGGATGACAGCCTGATCACCGATTACCAGACCTTCCCCGCCACGCTCGAACCCGCCCTCAATGAGCGTTTGGAAGAGTCACTGGAGAACTTCTATCTGGCACTGAGCCGCCGCCGCCCTATTGCTCATCCTGCGGCTCAAAACTCGACGGCGAGCCTTGGCGTCTAACTGAAAATAAGAAGGTCACCGATGACATCACCGTCTTCCTTATTGCGTCGCTTGCCATTACTTGCCGGGTTATTTGCCGCTCTGACGTTCGGTGCGCACGCAGCGAGTTCACCAGAACAAGACCCGCCTGCGTTTCGACTGGCCTATCAAAAAGGCTCCGTCGGTCTGGTACTGGCGAAATCGCACCAATTATTGGAAAAACGTTTTCCCCATACCAAGATTAGCTGGGTTGAGTTTCCGGCCGGACCGCAAATTCTGGAAGCGTTGAATGTGGGCAGCATCGATCTCGGTGGAACGGGCGATCTCCCGCCGCTGTTTGCCCAAGCGGCCGGAGCGGATCTGCTGTATGTCGGATCAGAACCCCCGAAGCCGCAAGCGGAAGTGATTCTGGTTGATAGCAACAGTCCGATCAAAACGGTGGCCGATCTGAAAGGTCATAAAGTGGCGTTTCAAAAAGGCTCCAGTTCTCACAATTTATTACTGCGCGCATTGCAGCAAGCGGGCCTGAAATTTACCGATATTCAGCCGATTTACCTGACCCCTGCCGATGCTCGCGCCGCCTTCCAGCAGCATGATGTCGATGCCTGGGCCATTTGGGATCCGTACTATTCCGCCGCAAAATTACAAGGCAACGTCCGCGTGTTGATCGACGGCAGTACGCTTAACCAAACGGGTTCTTTCTATTTAGCACCGAAGAAATACACCGAGGCGAATCCGCAATTTATTCATGAAGTCCTGGCGGTATTAACCCAAGCTAACGCCTTGGTAAAAACCGATCGCGCCCAAAGCATTCAACTGCTTTCCAAAGCCATGGGCCTGCCGGACAAGGTGATTGCCAGCTAT
>Ga0209847_1000983_pt1 | contig 10765 bp, 8 predicted proteins | sample OrgsoiDNA_201060_FD_185808 | JGI IMG/M metagenome (GOLD analysis project Ga0209847, IMG submission 185808) | Permafrost soil microbial communities from the Arctic, to analyse light accelerated degradation of dissolved organic matter (DOM) -... | ecosystem: Environmental > Terrestrial > Soil >... | reverse complement strand
CGTACGCTTCTTTGATTTCTTTAAATTTGCTTTCGGATTCTTTATCACCCTGATTTCTATCAGGATGATGCTTCATTGCCAGGCGCTTATAGGCCTTTTTGATTTCGCGCTCGTCGGCCGTTTTGGATACGCCCAACAGCTCGTAATAATCTTGCTTCGCCATGCTTTTTCCTGCCCTCAACATGCGTGCACGGGCGTAGAGTTTCCTCGACGCCCGTGCTGGTTTTCAGTAATGAACTCTTACTGTGCCCGCTAAAGGGCGATTATTTCTTGTCTTTGACTTCTTCGAATTCAGCGTCAACAACGTCGTCATCTTTCTTCGCGCTGTTATCGCCACCTTCAGCCTGGCCTTGTTGCTGTGCCATTTCTGCTAACTTGCCAGAAACCGCCACCAGCGCCTGAAGCTTAGCTTCGATATCGGCTTTATCTTCGCCTTTGGCAGAAACTTCCAGTGCTTTCAGCGCTTCTTCGATAGCCGTTTTATCTTCAGTTGGCAGCTTATCGCCAGACTCTTCCAGTTGCTTGTGCGTGCTGTGGATCAAGTGATCCGCCTGGTTACGAGTCTGAACCAGTTCTTCGAACTTACGGTCAGCGTCAGCGTTAGCTTCTGCATCGTTCACCATTTTCTGGATTTCTTCTTCGCTCAGACCAGAAGAAGCCTTGATGGTGATTTTCTGCTCACGACCGGTGTTCTTGTCTTTGGCAGAAACGTGCAAGATACCATCAGCATCCAGATCGAAGGTGACTTCAATCTGCGCCATACCGCGCGGTGCAGCCTGAATACCGTCCAGGTTGAACTGACCCAGCGACTTGTTATCGCTCGAACGTTTACGCTCACCCTGCACAACATGGATGGTTACCGCTGACTGATTGTCTTCAGCAGTAGAGAACACCTGGCTGTGTTTGGTTGGGATGGTGGTGTTCTTGGTGATCAGTGGCGTCATCACGCCGCCCATGGTTTCGATACCCAAGGACAGTGGAGTCACGTCCAACAACAGAACGTCTTTGACATCACCAGACAACACGCCGCCCTGAACCGCAGCACCGATGGCCACTGCTTCATCCGGGTTCACGTCTTTACGTGGTTCTTTACCAAAGAATTCAGCCACTTTCTTCTGAACCATTGGCATACGGGTCTGACCGCCGACCAGGATCACGTCCTGAATTTCGGAAACAGACAGGCCAGCATCTTTCAGAGCCACTTTCAGTGGATCGATACAACGGTTAACCAAATCTTCAACCAGTGACTCCAATTTCGCGCGAGTCACTTTGATGTTCATGTGTTTTGGACCTGTCGCATCAGCGGTGATGTACGGCAGGTTAACGTCAGTTTGCTGTGCAGAAGACAATTCGATCTTCGCTTTCTCAGCCGCTTCTTTCAGACGTTGCATCGCCAGCGGGTCGTTGCGCAGGTCAATGCCTTGGTCTTTCTTGAACTCTTCAACCAGATAGTTGATCAGACGGCTATCGAAGTCTTCACCACCCAAATGGGTATCACCATTGGTTGCCAGAACTTCGAAGGTTTTCTCGCCATCAACTTCGTCGATTTCGATAATTGAGATATCGAAAGTACCACCGCCCAAGTCGTATACCGCGATGGTGCGGTTACCCACTTCACGATCCAGACCGTAGGCCAGAGCCGCTGCGGTAGGTTCGTTGATGATACGTTTTACTTCCAGACCTGCGATACGGCCGGCGTCTTTGGTTGCCTGACGCTGAGCATCGTTGAAGTATGCAGGTACGGTGATAACAGCTTCAGTCACTGGCTCGCCCAGATAGTCTTCTGCTGTTTTCTTCATTTTCTTCAGCACTTCGGCAGAGATCTGCGGAGGTGCAATTTTCTGGCCTTTAACGTCGATCCACGCATCGCCGTTGTCAGCGCCTACGATCTGGTAAGGCATGATGCCTTTGTCACGCTGTACTTCTTCATCCTGGAAGCGACGGCCAATCAGGCGCTTGATCGCAAACAGGGTGTTTTGCGGGTTAGTGACAGCCTGACGCTTCGCGGGTGAACCCACCAAAGTTTCGCCATCTGCTGCATAAGCAATGATGGAAGGAGTGGTGCGATCACCCTCTGCGTTCTCCAGCACACGTGCAGTAGTGCCATCCATAATAGCCACACAAGAGTTGGTGGTGCCCAGGTCGATCCCAATAATTTTACCCATCTAAAACGTCTCCACTAAAAATTCATATTCGTTCAGGTTGCTACTGTATATGCGGACGGATTGTTTGATTTCAACTGTCCCATATAGCGGTTTTACCGGCGGTAACAACTGCGGTTGAGAATAAGATGGGGCCATGCGAGCCAGCATCAAGGGGTTCAATGAAAAAAAATCTTTCACCGCGGTTACGCCAGATCAATGTTTATCCGCCAGCACCTCCCTATGATGCTGCGCGCTCTGTACGATATGTGGACTTTTTAGCCCTTTCACAAGCGCCAGACACCGAGATATTTATTCGCGTTAATTTAGCGCTCAGAGGACATATGCAGAGCAAAATGATGGCTAATCCCGGCCCATTGGGTTTAATGGGTTTTGGCATGACCACTATCTTATTGAATTTACACAATGCAGGCTTTTTCCCGCTGACGGCAGTGATTGTCAGTATGGGAATTTTCTACGGCGGCCTGATTCAAATTCTGGCGGGCGTCATGGAGTTTAAAAAAGGGAATACCTTCGGTATGACAGCCTTTACGTCATATGGGGCTTTTTGGCTGAGCCTGGTCGGTATTCTGATGCTACCTCGCATGGACATCGCTGACGCTAGCAGTGAAAGCTTCCTCGGTGCCTATCTCGGCCTGTGGGGAATTTTTACTCTGTTCATGTTTTTTGGCACCTTGAAGGCAAATCGCGGGTTACAGCTTGTTTTTGGTAGCCTGGTGATATTGTTTGCTCTGTTGGCGATTGGCAACATGACAGCCAATACCGCGTTACTGCGCATCGCCGGTTATGAAGGGATTTTCTGCGGTGCCAGCGCGATATATTTAGCCATGGCCGAAGTGCTGAATGAGCAATATGGGCGTACCGTTTTACCGATTGGTGTGATCAACAACGCCTAATCCTGGCGCTTAAAAGCAAAGCCCCTGCATTTATCTGCGGGGGCTTTTGGCTTTAACACGCTTTATCTCTAACCTGAAATAACACGGTGCGCGGTGCCACCTTGGGGTTCACTGTTCAAATCCCGTGTGAGGTAAATTCCCAGCAACAAACCGACGACAGCCAATGCCAGAACATAATAGGCGGGCGCCATCGGCGTGAGATGCAACAGGGAGGTGACGAAAAGAGGCGTCAGCCCGCCAAAAATGGCATAAGCCACGTTGTAAGAGAACGAAATTCCGCTAAAACGCACTTCGGCAGGGAACGCGCGCACCAGCACATAAGGCACAGTGCCCACTACACCCACGCTAAAGCCCGCTAGCGTATACATCACCATCAATTTCGACGGGTCTACCGCGACCACGTGATAAAACGCCCAGGTACAGATGCCGAGGAACAGGCTGCCGAAGATAAACATCTTACTGGCGCCTATTTTATCAACGAGCCAGCCCGCAACCACACATCCCACCGTTAATGCGATGGTCGCCATACTGTTGGCTTGCAGCGCCTCTGCCGCGGGAATGGCCCATAGCTTCTGCAAGAACGTTGGCGTCATCAGAATGACCACCACAATGCACGCTGACAGTAGCCACGTCATCAGCATCGATACCACAATCTCTTTCTTATGATTGAGCACCACAGATTTCAACGGTAGCTCTTCGGCGAGGGTTTTACGCGCTTTCATCTCAAGGAAGATCGGCGTTTCTTGCAGCCAGCGGCGCAGGTACATCGAAATCAGACCAAAAATACCGCCAATAAAGAACGGAATGCGCCAGCCGTAATCATGTACCGCCGCGGGTGACAACGTACTGTGAAGCACGGTCGCGACCAGAGAGCCGAGCAAAATACCGACCGTCAAACCCGCTGTCAGCGTACCGCAGGCAAAACCGATACGATTACGCGGCACGTGCTCGGCGACAAACACCCACGCACCGGGCACTTCTCCGCCAATAGCTGCGCCTTGCAGCAGACGCATTAACAGCAGTAAGAGCGGCGCGGCAATGCCAATCGAGGCATACGTTGGCAGTAAACCCATGGCTAGCGTGGGCAGCGCCATCAGTAGAATGCTCAAACTGAACATGCGCTTACGGCCTACTAAATCACCAAAATGCGCCATGATGATGCCACCCAGTGGACGCGCCAAATATCCTGCGGCAAAAATGCCGAAGGTTTGGACCTGTCGCAGCCAGTCAGGCATATCTAACGGGAAGAAGAGATCGCCGATCACGGCGGCGAAGAAAACAAAAATAATGAAATCGTAGAATTCGAGGGCGCCACCTAAGGCGGCAAGAGACAAGGTTTTAAAGTCTTGCCGGTTTAACCGGCGATTATTAGCCTGTTGCATAAGATACCGTGTAACACAAAAGTGTAGGATGAAAAAATATTAGCCGCTTCCTGTAAAGGAATTATTACTATAACGGCAAATATGTTTCACACTATATCGGCTGAATCTTATGTCAGAAATTGTCTAACTTTAGTGTTTTGTATCGCGCCGGGCGCTCTTCGGACGAAAAGCCGCTACCACGTCCTCGTGAGTCTCAACATAGGGCCCATCGAGTAACTGAATGCAGTAAGGTACGCTGGCGAAAATCCCAGAAACAATCACCTTTCCAGCCTCGTCTTTCAGTCCTTCGAGGGTTTCCTGAATCGATTTCGGCTGGCCCGGTAAATTCAAAATCAACGCCTGCTTGCGGATCACCCCAACCTGACGGGATAAAATCGCCGTCGGCACAAAGTGCAGGCTGATTTGGCGCATTTGCTCGCCAAAGCCAGGCATTTCACGATCAGCAACCGCCAGCGTGGCATCCGGCGTCACATCGCGGCGCGCAGGGCCGGTTCCACCGGTGGTTAACACCAGGTGACAGCCGCTCTCGTCCACCAGCTCACAAATAGCCTGTTCAATCAGCGGTTGCTCATCAGGGATCAATTTTTTATCCAGCGTAAACGGCGTGATCAGCGCTTTCTCAAGCCACGCTTCCAGCGCGGGAATGCCTTTATCTTGGTAGATTCCGTTCGAGGCGCGGTCAGATACCGATACCAAACCAATGCGTAGTTTATGCATGCCTTTTCTCCCCAGCATTTTTTAACGAAGACAGCCGCAAAGCGGTAAACCTTGTCAGTATATCGGCAAGTGGATATCAAGTTTCATTGATGGACAAAATTTTCTGAAAAACAGGCATAAAAAAGACGGCTATCAAAGCCGCCTTTCTGAATTCGGATGCGCTGAAATTACAGCAGATCAGAAATCATTTTTTCCAGTTTATTCTGGTCGATCGCAAAATTACGGATACCTTCCGCCAGTTTGTCGATAGCCATTGGATCCTGGTTGTGGTCCCAATAGAACTGAGACTCGGTCAAGCGTTCTGGACGTGCCTTGGTTTCGCCGGTGTACGACAGCTTACGCTCCAGAGCACCTTCGCTTTCAGCCAGTTGCTTCAGCAAATCTGGGCCTATAGTCAAACGGTCACAACCGGCCAGCTCGATGATTTCATCGATATTACGGAAGCTTGCGCCCATCACCACGGTCTCGTAACCGTGCTGTTTGTAATATTCGTAGATTTCAGTCACAGAAACGACGCCTGGATCTTCATGCGGTGCGAACTCTTTTTTGTCGCCGTGGGCTTTGTACCAGTCGAGAATACGGCCAACAAATGGAGAGATCAGGTAAGCACCCGCTTCAGCACAAGCACGTGCCTGAGCGAAGGAGAACAACAACGTCAGGTTACAGTTGATGCCTTCTTTTTCCAGGATCTCTGCCGCGCAGATACCCTGCCAGGTTGACGCCAGTTTGATCAAGATACGGTCATTGCTGATACCGGCATCGTTATAAAGTTTGATCAGACGGTGCGCTTTCGCCACGCTGGCTTTGGTGTCATAAGACAGACGCGCATCAACTTCGGTAGAAATACGGCCCGGCACCAGTTTGAGGATTTCCAGACCAATGTTCACTGCCAGCTTGTCGGCGGTATCAATGATCTGCTGATCACGATCGCTGCTTTGATCTTTAGCCCAAGCAAGCGCTTCGTCGATCAGTTTGCGGTATTCAGGAATTTGCGCTGCTTTAAGGATCAGAGACGGGTTGGTCGTAGCATCTTGCGGCTGGTACAGTTTAATTGCCGCAATATCCCCGGTGTCTGCAACAACTTTGGTCAGTTGGCGTAGGGAAGTCAGTTTATCGGTCATTTGGCATATCTCATCGTTTGTACATTTTCGTTGAGGCATTTTCATGCCTTGCCTTTGCCTGATGATAACATGCAAAAAGCCATGCGCAAGGCAGATATGGCGGCATAATAACAGTGAAAGAAAAAGGGTTTATCGTCTGCGGAATCTCCATTTTTCAGTCAAAATGACAGTGTCGCCAGCAGAATAAAAACGCTATGTTACCCGCCTTGCATTGCGCGCTGATTAAAAAAAACCCTTTCCACGCGAAATTCATCCATCAAAAGAGTGACGACCAAGGGCAGCTAATGACTGAATTATTGGATTTTTTCGACAACATTCTGTGGGGATCCATTCTCATTTATCTGCTGTTAGGAACCGGTATTTATTTCAGTCTGCGCACCCGCTTTATTCAGTTTCGCCACTTCGGTCATATTTTTTCTTCCCATTGGTATAAGAGAAACAGTGCAGATCCCCGGGGTATTTCGACCTTTCAGGCGTTGTGCATTAGCCTGGCGGCGCGAATAGGCACCGGTAATGTGGCGGGCGTCGCCTTCGCCATTATTGCCGGAGGTCCCGGCGCTATCTTTTGGATGTGGGTCATTGCTTTGATAAGCATGGTGACGTCGTTATTCGAAAATACCCTCGCACAACTCTACAAAAGCCGAGACGCAAACGGCCGCTTTCGCGGTGGCCCGGCAGACTATATGGAAAAAGGTCTGGGGATGCGCTGGATGGGCGTGCTGTTTTCTTTGCTGCTGGTGATCTCTTTCGGTCTGATTTTCAACGCGCTACAAGCCAATGCTATCGCACAAGTCGCGGCGGTATCCTTTAACGGTGACCCTCATTACATTGCCATCGGTTTAGTTTTTTTGACCGCCATGACCATTTCTGGCGGTTTAAAGCGCTTTTCGAGATTGTCACAATGGATGGTGCCGCTGATGGTATTAGGCTATTTGTTGCTCGCGGCGTGGGTAATAATTCACAATATAGAGCGCCTGCCGCAGGTCTTTGTTCTGATCTTTAAAAGTGCCTTTGGGTTGCAAGAGGTAGCATCAGGTGCCATCGGTTTTGGTGTGACTCAGGCCCTGACCCAAGGCGTCCAGCGCGGATTATTCTCCAACGAAGCCGGTATGGGGTCATCCCCAAATGCCGCGGCCCTCGCCGCCCCCTCGCCCATGCATCCTGCCGCCGTAGGTTTTTCACAAATGCTTGGGGTATTTATCGATACCATGGTCATTTGCAGCGCCACCGCGTTGATCATTCTCAGTTCGGGTTTGCTGGATGTGCCGGACCAACAACTGACCGGCATCGCGCTGATCCAACAGGCGGTTTCGGCGGTCACCGGCGGGGGTTTGGGGCATTACCTGATTGCCGCTTTCGTGTTTATTTTCGCCTTTTCTTCTATCTCGGCAAACTACGTTTATGCGGAAAATAACTTGGTATTTCTGCAAAGCGGTGAAAAAGCGAAACTGTATGTCTTCCGCTTGTTAGTCTTGGGGATGGTGGCCTTTGGCTGTTTCGCCGATTTACCGCTGGTGTGGAAAATGGCGGATATCTCCATGGCGCTGATGACCATCACCAATCTCACCGCTTTGCTGCTGCTTTCTGGTGTCGCAATGGCGGTTATCAAAGATTACGAGCGCCAGCGTCGTATGGGAAAAACACCGGTTTTCAATCCCGAACATTTCCCTGAATTTCGCCAGCAATTGACGCCGAACGTCTGGTCGAAAGGACCTCATCAAGTCAAAAAATAGCTTTTGCCTATTATTGAAATTCTTCGATTAGCCGGTCTCTTTGCCATTTTTTTGACTTGTTTTCATCCGTTTTTGTTAAAGTGATCTTCATCAAACATCCCACGATGAACCGACAGCCGACCAAACGGATGCCACAATGCTGACAATTATTTCTCCTGCTAAAACGCTTGATTACCAAAGCCCACTGGCAACGCCGCGATTCACTCAGCCAGAATTGCTGGACAAATCGAGTGAGCTCATCAAGATTGCGCGCAAACTGACGCCCGCTCAGATCTCCAGCCTGATGGCGATCAGCGACAAACTGGCGCTGCTCAATGCCGAACGCTTCAATGACTGGCAGCCGGACTTCTCCCCAGACAACGCCCGTCAGGCTATTCTGGCGTTCAAAGGCGACGTCTACACCGGTTTGCAGGCAGAAGATTTTAGCGAAAAAGATTTCGACTTCGCACAAAACCATCTGCGGATGTTGTCTGGCCTTTATGGCTTGCTACGCCCGCTCGATTTGATGATGCCTTACCGGCTTGAAATGGGAATTCGGCTGGAAAATGCCCACGGCACCAACCTGTACTCCTTCTGGGGCGATGTACTGACCGAAAAACTTAATACGCTGTTGAGCCAGCAAGGCGATAAGGTACTGATAAACTTGGCGTCTGATGAATATTTCAAAGCGGTAAAACCTGCAAAACTGGATGGGGAAATCATCAAACCCGTGTTCCTCGACCAGAAAAACGGCAATTACAAAGTGATCAGCTTCTATGCCAAAAAGGCCCGAGGCCTGATGAGTCGCTTCATCATCAAAGAGCGTCTTACCAAAGCCAGTCAGTTACGTGATTTTGCGCTGGAAGGTTATCAATATGACGCTGCGCGCTCGCAGAACAATGAACTGGTGTTTACTCGCCCAGAGCAGTAATCCTCTGGTGTTGAGACAAAAAAAGCCCTCAGATGAGGGCTTTTTTATTGAAAATGAACGGTGTTTTACTTCGGCAATGCCATCAGGAAAGCCCGCATTTCGCTAAAGTCAGCCGGTAAATTGTGTGACAGCAACGGTAAGTCTGCGCGGTCAGCCAGCTCTTTTGGCAGATCTAACTCCTGACCCAAAATCGCTTCCACGCTTTCTTTAAATTTCGCCGGATGCGCAGTGCCGATAAACAGGCCAAACTCACCCTCTTTTAGCTGGTCACGCAACGCGCGGTAAGCAATCGCGGCGTGAGGTTCAGAAATATAGCCGATATCCGCCAACTCACACATGGCATCTTCGGTGGTGTCATCACTGACCGAGGCGAAGCCCAGATCGGACAGTTTCCAGGTTTTGCGACGGTACAACTCTTCGACGCGCGGCCAGTTGTTTGGCTGGCTGACATCCATTGCGTTGGACAGCGTGGCAATGGTCGTTTTTGGCGCCCAATCACCGTTAGCCAAAAAGCGTGGCACGGTATCGTTGGCATTGGTCGCTGCGATGAAACGCTTAACGGGCAAACCTAAGGATTTCGCCAGTAAACCGGCCGTCAGATCACCGAAGTTACCGCTCGGTACAGAGATAACCAACTGATTGCGCGCTTCTTGCGGCAGTTGCGCCACAGCTTCAAAGTAGTAGCAAATTTGCGCCAGCAAACGGCTGATGTTGATCGAGTTAGCCGAGTTAAGTTTCAGCTCATGCTTGAGTTCTTCATCATCAAAAGCTTGTTTAACCAGCGCCTGACACTGGTCAAAATCGCCGTCAATCGCGATGGTATGAATGTTATCGCCCAGCGTGCAGAACAGCTTTTCCTGCAATGGACTGATTTTGCCACGCGGATACAAAATCACGACGCGGACATTCTTCATGCCGTGGAAAGCGTGAGCCACAGCCGCACCGGTATCACCAGAGGTCGCGGTCAGAATAGTGACCGGTTGGTCGCCCGAGACTTGGGTCAGAACCTGCGCCATGAAACGGCCGCCAAAATCCTTAAATGCCAGCGTTGGGCCGTGGAACAGCTCCAGGCAAGCAATGTCTTCTGACACTTTGGCTACCGGTGCAGGGAACGCAAAAGCGCTTTTCACCCGCTGATACAGTTCATCTTCTGGAATTTCATCGCCAATGAACGCGGACAGAATACGGCTGCTGCGGGTCACAAAATCTTGTTCCAGCAGGCCATCGATGTCACTCAGTGCAAACTCAGGCAACTCAAGCGGAAAGAACAAACCCTGCTGCTTTCCTAAACCTTGCTTAACGGCTTGAGCAAAGCTGACCTGCTCGTTGTGATCCTTCAGGTTGTACAGTTTCATCATTTATCCCAATAGTCTCGCGCCTGCGGTATCCAGACGACAAATATGAACAAAGCCTTCATCATTTTGCAGATAGTGATTCTGCAACCAATCCGCCATACGTTTGGCGGTTGCGCTGTCGTTGCACACGGCAAACAGCGTCGGGCCGGAGCCTGAAATTCCACATGCCAGCGCACCAATTTCTTCTGCTGCACTGCGCGCTTCGGCAAAGCCTGGTAAAAGACGCGTGCGGTACGGCTCGGCAATAACATCTTTCATTAATTTAGCAGCCAGCGCCGGTTGTTGCGTATGGCAGGCATGAATGAAGCCCGCAAGGTAACGGCCATGGCTGATGCAATCCTGACGGCGATATTGCGCCGGTAAAATCGCCCGCGCTTCTGCGGTCGACACTTTAATGCCGGGATAAGCCATTACCCACAACCAGTCATCAAAGCTTGGTACGTTTTGGCTGATCACGTCCAACTCTTCGAGCATCAGTTGGATGCCGCC
>Ga0209847_1000975_pt1 | contig 10811 bp, 9 predicted proteins | sample OrgsoiDNA_201060_FD_185808 | JGI IMG/M metagenome (GOLD analysis project Ga0209847, IMG submission 185808) | Permafrost soil microbial communities from the Arctic, to analyse light accelerated degradation of dissolved organic matter (DOM) -... | ecosystem: Environmental > Terrestrial > Soil >... | reverse complement strand
CGGCTTCAAGGCTGCGTCGGCGCTGTTCTGGCCGATTCCCCAAAGTTATCTGGATGCACGCATTGCGGCGGCGGTGATCGCCTTGATCAACTCCATCGGCAACCTGGGCGGCTTCGTCGCGCCCACCGCGTTCGGTTTCCTGGAGCAATCCACCGGCTCCATCGAAGGCGGGATGTATGGCTTGGCGGCGACCTCGTTGGTGGCCGCCGTGGTGATCTTCTTTGCTCGCACAACCCCTCGCAGCCGCATTGGCAAATCAACCGACGTCGTGGTGCCGAGCCACGCCACAACGCATTAAGCCCTGGATATAGATCAATCGGAGCCTGACCTTGAAAATCAAACGAGTGACCGTGACCCCCATCGCCTTCCGCGATCCGCCACTGCTTAATGCCAGCGGCATTCACGAACCCTTTGCACTGCGTTCGATCATCGAAATCGAGAGCGACAACGGCTACATCGGTCTCGGCGAGAGCTACGGTGATGCCCCGGCCCTGGCGATCCAAATGCAACTCAAGGATCAACTGATCGGCCTCGATCCGTTCAACCTCAACCAGTTGCGCGCCATCGTCCAGGCCACCGTAGCAGCGAACAAAACCACCAGCGTTGCCGGCGCCGAACTGGCGCCCGGCTCCCACGCAAGCAAAGCCGTGAGCAACGCTTACTCAGCCTTCGAAGTCGCGTTTCTCGACCTTCAGGCGCACTCGCTGAACGTGCCGTTGGTGGACCTTTTGGGCGGTGCGATCCGTGACGAAATCCCGTTCAGCGCCTACCTGTTTTTCAAGTATGCGCAGCACATTGATTCGCCCTATAAGCCAGACAATTGGGGCGAGGCGCTGAACGAAGAGCAGATCGTTGCCCAGGCCCGGCGGATGATCGAAACCTACGGCTTCAAGAGCATCAAGCTCAAGGCCGGCGCATTGGAACCGGAACATGAAGTGGCGTGCATCAAGGCGTTGAAGAAAGCGTTTCCCGGTTACCCGCTGCGGATCGACCCGAATGCTAACTGGTCGCTGGAAACCTCGATTCGCATGGCGGAATTGCTAGGCGATGACCTGCAATATTACGAGGACCCGACGCCGGGTCTGGAAGGCATGGCCGAACTGCACAAACGCACCGGCCTACCGCTGGCGACCAACATGGTGGTCACCGATTTCGATGAATTTCGCCGCAGCGTGGCGTTGAACAGTGTGCAGATCGTGCTCGCCGACCATCACTATTGGGGTGGTCTGCGCGACACGCAGGCCCTGGCCAAAATGTGCCAGACCTTTGGTCTTGGCGTGTCCATGCATTCCAATTCGCACCTGGGCATCAGCCTGATGGCCATGGCTCACGTCGCAGCTTCGGTGCCGAATCTGGATTACGCCTGCGACACCCATTACCCGTGGCAGGAGCCGGATGAAGAGGTGATCAAGGGCGGCAAACTGCCGATTGTCGATGGCTGCGTGAAGATCACCCGGGCAGCGGGTTTGGGTCTGGAGCTGGATCACGATCAGTTGGGCAAACTGCACGATCAATACCTGACGTGCGGTATCCGCCAGCGCGATGACGTAAGGCAGATGCAGCGCTATCAGCCGGATTGGAAGACCGTCAAACCTCGGTTTTGATGGTTGACGCACCGCCCCCTCGAGAGGCCGAGTGGAGGTTCTGCGCAGTGGGCAACCCGGCATGGATGCCGGATTAGCCGCCCCCGGCCATGGATGGCCGATGGCGGCGGGCCCACGGAGCAGGACCGGAGCGAGGGCATGCCGAGCCAGGGCGAGGCACCGAACGAAAGGGGCAGAAGCGCTTTGGTTACTTTCGCGCTTTTCGAAAGTGACTCGCTGTAAGAGCGAAACCACCAGCAGCCGTTACCGAAGAAACGGATATGTACACAAAGCAGCCTGCCTCAAATGTGCACACTATCCGCCAACGGCGCGCTGCAACTGGCTGGCGATCAGGGTGTTTTTCAGCAGATAGGCAATCGTCATCGGGCCGACGCCCCCCGGTACCGGCGTGATCGCGCTGGCGACGATGCGCGCACTGGCATAGTCGACATCACCCACCAGATGACTACCGGATTCGTCAGAAATGCGATTGATCCCGACGTCAATCACCACCGCCCCGTGCTTGAGCCAACTGGCGTTGATCAAATGAGGACGACCCACCGCCGCAACAACAATATCCGCCAGTCGACACAGCGCCGGCGCATCGACGCTGCGCGAATGCACCACGCTAACCGAGCAGTGGGCCTGCAACAACAAGGTTGCCATCGGTTTACCGACGATATTCGACCGACCGATCACCACCGCGTGCAAGCCGCTGATATCACCGCACGTCTCTTGCAGCAGGCGCATGCAGCCGCTGGGCGTGCACGGCGTCAGCACTTCCATGCCTTGCACCAGGCCGCCAACGTTTTCGCGATGAAAACCGTCGACGTCCTTGATCGGGTCGATGGCATGGATCACTGCCGCCTCGTCGATATGCCCCGGCAATGGCAGTTGCACCAGAATGCCGTTCACCGTGACGTCGGCGTTCAATTGGGCAATCAGTTCCAGCACTTGCGCCTGGCTGGCGTCGTCCGGCAGACGGTATTCAAGTGAGCGAATCCCGACTTCCTTAGCCCGCAGCAGTTTATTGCGCACATACACATGACTGGCCGGGTCGTCGCCGACCAGCAGGACCGCTAATGCGGGATAAATTTGCTGTTCGGCCAGGGCCAGAACCTCTTCCCGGACTTCATTGAGAACCAGGGCAGAGATGGCTTTACCGTCGATATCCCGGGCCAGTGTTGGGGTACTGCTGATCAAATGCGTCACCGTCGTCATTGAAAGAGCAGGGCGCAGGTTACCAGTCGATGGCTGCTGACTACCACCCGCAGAGGATGGACAGGATGTCGCGGGCGAGATGCGGTCTGTCAAACACCGCAAAACAACTGTGGGAGCGGGCTTGCTCGCGAAGGCGTCAGATCCGGCACCGCTTAAACATGTTTAACGACGGCCGTTTAAAGACACTCGCCGTTACGTCCCAAAGGCTACGACGCCTTGCGCCGTTACCTACGCGTAAGACAGAATCCGCCGGCTTGTGCGTCTTTGGGGTGGGCTATATCGTTTCCCGGTCACTGAAAAACAGTGATCGGGTTTGGTAGCCCATTCATGAGATCTGCATAGCATCACCATTCGCGGCGTCTTTCGTCTCGGCATTATGGTGGTCATGCGCAGGGCACCTTCGGGTGCGCCGGTTTCTCATGTCCGGTCTACCAACCTGCGTATGGCCGCCACCCTTCGTTTGGTAGCGAGGTTGGTTGGCTCCTTTATTGACTACATGAGAGATCTATCTATGTTCAAAGTCACACCGAATCCCCCAACTCTTGATCCAGTACCCTCCGACGCCTCTCTTGACCCCAAGAAACTGAAAGAGGCGGCCGACCGCGCGCTCAATTTCTACCTAAACCCCGGGGCGCCGAAAGAGCCGATACCGCCCCGCAAGCCCGGCATCATCTTCCTTATCGACCCCACGGTGGATGACGAAACGCTGCTGGTCCAAGCCTGCGAATCGTTGGGTTCGGCAAGCGACATGGCGAGTGAGATCGCCAGTTTAATGGACGGCCCACAGCGCAATAAGATGCTGTTGCTGCAACAGGCGATCATGTTGAGTGGGTTAGTGGTCAATCGCGTACTGGATAACCATAAACCTGGGTAGTCGCCAGGCATTGTAGGAGCGAAGCTTGCTCGCGAAGACGGCGGCATAGTCAAAAACTATGTCGCCTGATACACCGCTTTCGCGAGCAAGCCCGCTCCCACATTAAATCGCTGATGTCTTGGGATCAGCGAAACGCCGGCACCACTTGTTTGATAAACAGCTCCAGCGATTTTTTCTTCTCGGCATGGGGCAAGCTGTTATCGCACCAGAAGCTGAACTCGTCGACCCCCAGTTCCTGGTAATACTTGATGCGCGGAATGATTTCTTCGGCGGTGCCGATCATCGCTGTCTTGTGCAGGCTCTCCAGTTCGAACTCAGGGCGAGCGGCGAATTTCTCTTCCGGGCTTGGTGCCAGGAAACCGTTGACCGGCACTTCCTTGTTGCCGAACCAGGCGTCGAAGGTGCGATAGAACTTCGAGATCGCCTTGGCCCCGACTTTCCAGCCTTCAGGATCATCCGCCGCGTGTACGTGGGTGTGGCGCAGCACCATCAGTTGCGGGCGTGGCACGTCTGGATTGTTGTCCAGCGCAGCCTGGAATTTGTTCTTCAGGTCGAGAACTTCTTCGTCGCCTTTCATCAGCGGCGTGACCATGACGTTGCAGCCGTTGGCCACCGCGAAGTTGTGCGAGTCCGGGTCGCGGGCGGCGATCCACATTGGCGGGTTGGGCTTCTGGATGGGCTTGGGCACGCTGGTCGAAGTGGGAAATTTCCAGATATCGCCATCGTGGGCGTAATCACCTTGCCACAGGGCGCGAATCACCGGGACCATCTCCCGCAGCGCCTGGCCACCGGACGAAGCAGGCATGCCGCCGGCCATACGATCAAATTCCACCTGGTAAGCGCCGCGGGCCAGGCCGACTTCCATGCGGCCGTTGCTGATCACGTCCAGCAGCGCGCATTCGCCAGCGACCCGGATCGGGTGCCAGAACGGCGCGATGATGGTGCCAGCGCCGAGGTGAATGGTGGTGGTCTTGGCGGCCAGGTAGGCCAGCAGCGGCATCGGGCTCGGCGAGATGGTGTATTCCATGGCGTGGTGTTCGCCGATCCAGACCGTGCTGAAGCCACCGGCCTCGGCCATCAGGGTCAGTTCGGTCAAGTCTTCGAACAACTGACGATGGCTGATGCTGTCGTCCCACCGTTCCATGTGCACGAACAGGGAAAATTTCATGACGCTTACCTCGGATTTTTATTTTTGACGGTCGGTTCAGGCCAGGACGGGCAGGGCGCCCATTTTGCCGTGGCAGTAAACCAGTGGGCCGGTGGTGCGTTGCGGCACAATCAGGTTCTTCACCGCGCCAACCATAATCGCGTGATCGCCACCTTCGTATTCGCGCCACAACTCGCATTCGATAATCGCCGTGGCATTACTCAGCAGCGGGTTGCCCAGTTCACTCAAGGTCCACTCGATGCCTTGCGCCTTGTCCTTGCCTTTACGGGCAAAGGCATAGGCTTCGTTTTGTTGGCCACCGGAAAGCACATGGATGGCAAAGCGTTTGTTCTTGATCAGGATCGGATAGGAATCGGAACTGTAGTTGGGGCAGAACAACACCAGGGCCGGGTCCATGGACAGCGAGCTGAACGCGCTGGCGGTGAGGCCAACGATTTGCCCGTCGTCATCCAGCGTGGTGATCACAGTCACGCCGGACGGGAACGAACCCATGACTTGTTTGTAGATGGCGGTATCGATCATTGGACGGTCCTCGGGCGGTGTACGGCGGGTTATTATGCTTGTTGGTCTGATGGTATACCGTAATACATCGTTTGCAAGGGCTTTTTGAAGTGAGGCGATAGGCGTAACGTCAGTCAGATAAGCGATAGAAACAGCGATGAATAACCTGTGGCGAGGGAGCTTGCTCCCGCTGGGCTGCGAAGCGGCCCCCGCTCTATCTAAAAAGAAGGGGACTGCTGTGCAGTCCAACGGGAGCTAGCTCCCTCGCCACAGTTTCTAGCCGGCGCTTGCAGATCAATGGGCGCCAGCAGCCTTGTTCAAATCGCTTTCGGCCCATTGCGTATAAACGCAGGCATCCGCAGTCGCCCAGCGCACTCGCACCGGATCGCCGGCCTTGAGCGGCATGCCCGCGGCGGACAATGCCTTCACAGTCATCGAAGTCCCGCCCGAGGTCACCACGCTGCATGTCTGGCTCTCACCGAGAAACAGCACTTCCACAACCTTGGCCGACACTTCGTTCCAGCCGGCGGCCAACGGTTCCTGAGTGGCTTGTTCGACGCTCAGTGCCAGGGCTTTTTCCGGGCGGACCATCAGCAGCACATCCTGATCGGTATGCAGGCCGGCAGTCAGGCGAATCGATAGTGACTGACCTTCAAAACTGGCTGCCGCATTGCCCTGGGCCTTGAGCTTGAGGAAGTTCGAGTTGCCGAGGAACGAGGCGACAAACGCATTCGGCGGGTTCTGGTACAGGTCGTAGCCGCTGCCCAAACCGACGATTTTGCCGTGGCTGAAAATCGCAATGCGTTGGGACAGGCGCATGGCTTCTTCCTGATCGTGGGTCACGTAGACGATGGTGATGCCGAGGCGCCGATGCAGCTGACGCAGCTCATCTTGCAGATCCTCGCGCAGCTTTTTGTCCAGTGCGCCGAGGGGTTCGTCCATCAGCAGGATGCGCGGTTCGTACACCAGCGCCCGAGCGATCGCCACGCGCTGTTGCTGGCCGCCGGAGAGTTGCGAAGGGCGGCGATGGGCGAACTGTTCCAGTTGCACCAGTTTGAGCATCGCATCGACCCGACGCTCGCGCTCGGCGCTGGCCAATTTGCGAATCGCCAGCGGGAACGCGATGTTGTCGCGCACCGACAGGTGCGGGAACAGCGAATAACGCTGGAACACCATGCCGATATCTCGCTTGTGCGGCGGCACGTTGACCAGCGATTGGCCGCTGACCAGGATCTCGCCGCTGCTCGGGGTTTCGAAGCCGGCGAGCATCGACAACGTGGTGCTTTTGCCAGAGCCGCTGGAGCCGAGGAAGGTCAGGAATTCACCGTCCTGGATGTCCAGCGAGATGTTGTCCACGGCGGCAAAGTCGCCGTAGTGCTTGTTCAGATTGCGCAGGCTGACCAGGGTCTTGTTGTTCTGCTGCGCAGGGTCTTTGATCACGGCACTCATTACTTACTCCTGGGCGCTCAGGCGCTGATTGCATTGCGCCGGCGCAGGGCGGCGGCGATCACCATGACCAGTACCGACAGGCCGATCAGCAGCGTCGAGGCGACGGCGATCACGGGTGTCAGGTCCTGACGCAGGGTGGTCCACATTTTTACCGGAAGGGTTTGCAGGGTTGGGCTGGCCATCATCACGCTCAGCACCACCTCGTCCCACGACACCAGGAAGGCGAACAGCGCACCGGCGACCATGCCCGGACGGATCGCCGGAAAGGTCACCTTGAACACCGCTTGCAAGCGCGACGCACCGCAGATCACCGCTGCATCCTCGATCGACTGATCGAACAGCTTCAGCGAGTTGATGATCGAGATGATGGTGAACGGCAGAGCAACAATCACGTGGCTGACGACGAAGGCAAACATCGTCCCGGTGTAACCGAGTTTGAGAAACAACGCGTACACCGCCACCGCGATGATCACCAGCGGCACGATCATCGGCAGGGTGAACAAACCGTAGAGCATTTCCCGGCCAGGGAAGCGGCCGCGCACCAGGGCGAAAGCGGTCGGCAGGCCGAGGGCCACGGAGAAAATAGTGGTCAGCACCGCGACCTTGAGGCTGGCGAACGCAGCGTTCATCCAGTCGGCGTTAGAGAAAAACTGGCCGTACCATTTCAGCGTCCAGCCCGGCGGCGGGAACACCAGCCACTGGGAGGAACCGAACGACAGCAGCACGATGAACACAATCGGCAACAGCAGGAACAGCGCGATCAGGCCGGTGGTGAAATACAGGCCGAACCGCATGCGCCGGCTCATGGCATTGGGGGTCAGGAGCATGACGGCTTACCTCGCGTTGCTGGCGCCAACCGGGGATTCCGGCTGAAGCTTCAGGTAGAAGTAGAACAACACCAGCGTGATCACAATCAGCAACGCGGCACCCGCACTGGCCAGGCCCCAGTTAAGGAACGACTGCACCTGCTGGATGATGAACTCGGGCAGCATCATGTTCTGCGCACCACCGAGCAGCGCCGGGGTGACGTAGTACCCGAGCGACATCACGAACACCATCAAGCCACCGGAGAACAACCCCGGCCGGCACAGCGGCAGGAACACCCGGAAGAAGTTGGTCCAGGGGCTGGCGCCGCAGATCGAGCCGGCTTGCAGGATCATCGGGTCGATGGCCTGCATGGTCGCCTGCAACGGCAGGACGATGAACGGGATCATGATGTAGCTCATGCCGATCACCACGCCGGTCAGGTTGTGCACCATTTCCAGCGGCTGATCGATGATGCCCATGGCCATCAGCGCCTTGTTGATCACCCCGGAGGCTTGCAACAGCACCAGCCACGAATAGGTCCGCGCCAAGAGGCTGGTCCACATCGAGAGCAGCACGATGCTGAGGATCCAGCGACCCCAACCGCGCGGCACCAGGGTAATCGCCCAGGCCAGCGGAAAGCCCAGCAGCAGGCTGAACAACGTCACCAGCCCGGCCACCGAAAAGGTGTTGAGCAAGACCCGCGCATAAGCCGAGTTGGCGAACAATTGCTGGTAGTTGCCAAGGCCCGGTTCCGGCTCAAGCACACCGCGCAGCAGCAAACCGATCAACGGCGCCAGAAAGAACAGGCCGAGGAACAGCAGGGCGGGGACCAGATTGCCGGCCCCGCGCCAACGCTGAACCAGCGAAGGGGTTTGCTTCATCACAGCCGCCTTGCCAGGAGCGCCAGCGGCGCTCCCGATCGGAGTGGATGGACGGGACGCGGCCGTCATTTTCATTTGACCAGCCATTCGTTCCACCGTGTCGCGATGGCCGAACCGTTTTTGGCCCAGTACGCGAAGTCTAGAGTGATCTGATCCTTAGCGTAGGCAGTCGGCAGGTTCGGGGCCAGTACCGAGTCCAGGCGCGCGACGCTGTCGACGTTGACCGGGGCATAGGCTGTCAGGTTGGAAAAATCCGCCTGACCCTTGGCGCTGCTGGCGCTGGCCAGAAACTTCATGGCCGCCGCTTTGTTTTTCGTGCCTTTAGGGACCACCAGAATGTCGGCCATGACCAGGTTCTGTTTCCAGCTCACGCCGACCGGTGCGCCGTCTTCTTGCAGGGCGTGAATTCGACCGTTCCAGAACTGACCCATGCTGACTTCACCGGAGGCGAGCAACTGCTGCGACTGCGCGCCGCCGCCCCACCAGACAATGTCTTTCTTGATGGTGTCGAGTTTCTTGAAGGCGCGGTCCAGGTCCAGCGGGTAGAGCTTGTCGGCAGGCACGCCATCGGCGAGCAAGGCCAGTTCAAGCACGCCAGGGCTCGGCCATTTGTACAGGGCGCGTTTGCCGGGGTAGGTTTTGGTGTCGAACAGGGCGGACCAGTCCTGGGGTTTGGCGGCGCCGAGCTTGCCTTCGTTGTAGCCGAGGACGAAGGAGAAGAAGAACGAACCGACGCCGTAATCGGAGACAAAGCGCGGGTCGATCTTGTCGCGCTGGATCGCGGTGAAGTCCAGGGGTTCGAGCAAGCCTTCGGCGGCGGCGCGCAGGGCGAAATCGGCCTCGACGTCGACCACATCCCACTGCACGTTGCCGCTTTCGACCATGGCTTTGAGTTTGCCGTAGTCGGTCGGGCCGTCCTGGACGACAGTGATGCCGCTGGCCTTGCTGAACGGATCGGCCCAGGCCTGCTTCTGCGCATCCTGGGTACTGCCGCCCCAGCTGACGAAGTTGACGCTTTCAGCCGCGATTGCCGCGTGGCTGACTGTGGCCAATAAACCTGCAAAAAGAATTGCAGTTGCACCTTTGTTCAACACCATTTTCACGCCCTCATTTGTTGTGTTTTTGAGCGGGTTGTTGATGCCCGCCTATCGGGAGCAGTAGGTCCATCGGGGCCTTAAAGGCGACCGTGCCAAGGGCTTTTGTTTGTGCTGTCCCTGGCGGGCGCACTTGGCAAATTTGTCCGGCCTATGGAATATCATATTATGGTATTCCAAACTTTGTGCAAGCACTTTGCCTTACCGGCTATCAGGCAGAAGTGGGTTTTTTTGGTCGGGTTAACTCAAATATTGGCTGGTTAAGAGATGGAGCGAACAATGAATTACCTGTGGCGAGGGAGCTTGCTCCCGCTGGGCTGCGCAGCGGCCCCAACAATGGGACTGCTGCGCAGTCCAACGGGAGCAAGCTCCCTCGCCACAAAAGCTCATTAACACCATCAAAAATCTGGATTCACTCGGTAAACGGGATGCTCTCAACCACTTCCAGGTCGTAACCAGTCAAACCGGCGTACTTCAATGGCGGGCCCAAGTGACGCAGCTTGCCCACGCCAAGGTCTTGCAGAATTTGTGCCCCGGTGCCTACTTCAGAATAGATGCGCGACTGTGAGCGGCTGAACTGCCGAGGCGGCTGGGTCAGTTGCGGCACCCGCTCCAGCAGCGCTTGCGACGACTCGTGGTTGGCCAGCACCACCACCACGCCGCGACCTTCTTCGGCCACGCGCTGCAACGCTGCCCACAGCGTCCAGTTCGACGGTCCGCTGTACTGCGCGCCCACCAGATCGCGCAGCGGATCGATCACATGCACGCGCACCAACGTCGGTTCATCCCGGCGCACATCGCCCATGACCATCGCCATGTGCACGCCGCCCTCGATTCGGTCTTCAAAGGTGATCAGCCGGAATACGCCATGCACCGTCGGCAGCTCCCGTTCGCCGATGCGCACCACGGTGTGTTCGGTGCTGAGGCGGTAGTGAATCAGGTCGGCGATGGTGCCGATCTTGAGCCCGTGCTGGCGCGCGAACACTTCCAGATCCGGGCGCCGGGCCATGGTGCCGTCATCGTTCATCACTTCAACGATCACCGAGGCTGGTGTGAGGCCGGCCAGGCGCGCCAGGTCGCAACCGGCTTCGGTGTGCCCGGCACGGGTCAGCACGCCACCTTCCTTGGCCCGCAACGGGAAGATATGACCTGGTTGCACAATGTCGGCGGGACCGGCGTCGGAGGCGACGGCAGCTGCGACTGTACGCGCGCGGTCAGCAGCGGAGATGCCGG
>Ga0209847_1000973_pt1 | contig 10820 bp, 8 predicted proteins | sample OrgsoiDNA_201060_FD_185808 | JGI IMG/M metagenome (GOLD analysis project Ga0209847, IMG submission 185808) | Permafrost soil microbial communities from the Arctic, to analyse light accelerated degradation of dissolved organic matter (DOM) -... | ecosystem: Environmental > Terrestrial > Soil >... | reverse complement strand
AAACCAGGGTTCAACGTGGCGTATCCGCCCCACAATTTTTGGCTGTGATTAATGCCGGTATTAACGCTAGTCAGGCTGCGGCTGCTGCTTTTTAGCGGCGCATCGTTGAGGTAATTACGGTTGAGGCGGTGGGTCAGGCCGAGGGACAGCGCGGTTTTCATGTCGCCATTACGAAACAGCACGCGGGACATCGTGAAACGGTGCGCCTGACTGTCACCACGTGAACGCCAGTCAAACCCCTGCGATTCCAGCGTGGTCAAATAGTCGCTGTAGCTGTAGTTGTAATCGAAATTCCAGTAGCCGTAAGGCAGGTTAACGTCGGCCTGCACGCTTTGGGCGTCGTGATCGTTGGCAAAGTCGCTGCTGCGCGCCGCGCTGACCGACCATTGGTCGGCCAGCCCGAGCAGATTGTTGCCGGTCAGCGAGCCGTTAATTTGCCCGACGCCGGTACTTTTCTGCCCGCTGTTGTCAAACCCCACACCGACCTGTAGTGGGAATTCCGGCGTCGAGGTCAGGTTAACAATCGAGTATCCCGGCTGGCTGCCCGGCTGGATTTCAATCTGTACCGGCGTTTTGCGCAGGCGGTTAATTTGCTCCATACCCTGCTCAATATCGCGCAGGTTGAGCACCTTACCGACCAGGCCGGGAAAGGCCATCGCCAGCATCGCACCCCGCTGGTTTTCCATCTTGATCTGCTCAAGTTTGCCTTCCATCACCAGCAAATTAAGACGGCCCGACGAGAGATCCTGCTCAGTCAAAAAAGCGCGGCTGGTGATGTAACCCTTGCCGATGTACCAGTCAGACACTTGCTTGACCAGCGCGTTGATCTGGCCGATATCCAGACAGCGATTCAGGTAAGGCTCAGTGATTTTTTGCTGGACGCTGGCCGACATTTTTTCGGCGCCGCTGAGGGTGATGCTGTGGATGTCAAAGCATGGCCCGCCGGGGCGAACCGTCACCGGCGGCGTGCTGATCGCGGGGCTATTACTGCGCTGGAGATCCTCACGCTGCTGCTGGTTTTGCTCCAGCAATTGCCGCTGTTGCTGCTCAATGCTGTCGCGATCGGCGGGGCTCAGTGGCGCAGCCAATGCGCTCAGGCTGACAAACACCGGCACGGCCACCAGTATTTTGGCCAAGCCGGAATGACCTGAAAACCGGTGCTGGAAATAATGATGATAAAACGCTGAAAGAGATCTAATGATTTCCATATCCTGCCGTTTTTCTGATCGTTACCCTCTCCGAGCGGCTGCCGGATATGTAAGCAAGTCAGAATAAGATTTGTGCATCCAGCTGCTATCGGCGCCAGTAAATTTAACTTTAGGGATTTATTGCGCGGATTTAATGTCAATATGTGTAAATTGTTACACTTTTGAAATAGGTTAGCCGGTATGGAGTGTTGAGCAACAGCGATGCAGGCTCGATAGCTGACCAAGTAAGCCGTTGGTGTTGTGATGACGATTCCAGAATGATTGCACTTTCATTAAACACAAATGTATTCGCGGCTATGGAAGGTATTAAAGGCAGTGCTGAGGGTGCGGCCTCCATCAATCTCGCAGTATTGAAAGCCACCATGGGCGAAGGTGCATGACCCGACGGCTTGATTATAAAGCGCGCAGGAGCGGCGCTTGTCGCCATCGTTTGCGCTGGAATCGTCGCCGCGGCGCTGATTTTAATCTTCGTAACCCGCGCACGTAGTTGCTAAACAATCCGTTGCGCTAAGTTGACGTCGTAATAAGAAGGGATGACGTCAAGGCAGCCCGGATTTACTCCCCTGCCCTGAATTTTTAACGCCGGAACCCAAGCCTGCCGCCAATCAAACCTCTGTGCCAAAACCCAACGTTCCCTGCCAGTTCAGTCATCTAACCTCCGCCAACAGAGATCTATTATCCGTCGTGGCTGACCAGCCCCAATCCAATCGAAGGTCTCTTCAGGTAAAGGGGGTGATGGCCTACAGCAGGTAGGGTTTAATAATTGTTGCTGATTATTTCCCCGAAATGTGAAGAGAATCATAAGAATTGGTCAAGGAGAGACAATTTTTAGCGGACTAAATTATCTTCTAACGAAACGGTTGATCTATACTCGTTTCAAGCAGGGATAGTCAGTATTTTGTTTTTTTTTGCTCAGAAATATGAGGATGTCGTTATGGAAAAAAAATTCATCTGTTTGTTGTGTTCAGCAGGAATGTCTACCTCGCTACTGGTTTCAAAAATGAAAGAGATCGCAGAGAAATATGAGGTTCCTGTCACCATTGAAGCCCATCCTGAATCATTGGCCGTTGAAAAAGCGTCTAACGCAGATCTGGTGCTGTTAGGTCCACAAATCGGTTATAAATTAGAAGAAATCAAAAAAGTATTACCTGGCAAAAAGATAGAAATTATTGACTCAGTCATGTACGGCAAAATAGATGGACTGGGTGTCCTGAAAGCCGCAGTGGCATCCATTAAGGCAGCAACCGCAGCAACGCAGTAATTTTGAATATTATTTTTAAATTTTGTTTTAATTAAAAGTCAAAGAGAACTCCAGTCAAAGAGCGAATTTCATCCCTCTGGCCGCCTATTCGGCGGCATTAAAGGAAAATACCAATGAGCAAAGCCATTGATTCACTTGAAAAGATACTTCTTCCTTTTGCCGTTAAAATAGGTAAACAGCCACACATTAATGCGATTAAAAATGGTTTTATTCGATTAATGCCACTGACGCTCGCTGGCGCCATGTTCGTGTTAATTAATAACGTATTCCTGAACTTTGGTGCCGGTTCCTTCTTTTATTCGTTGGGTGTTCGTTTGGACCCGTCAACAATTGAAATGCTCGCCGGATTAAAAACCATTGGTGCCAATGTTTATAACGGTACGCTAGGTATTATGTCATTAATGGCGCCCTTCTTTATTGGCATGGCATTAGCCGATGAACGTAAAGTAGACTCCCTTTCGGCAGGCTTATTAGCCGTTGCAGCTTTTATGACCGTCACACCTTACAGCGTCGGTGAAGCTTATGCGGTAGGTGCCAACTGGTTAGGCGGGGCGAATATTATCTCCGGTATGATTATCGGACTGGTGGTCGCCGAGATGTTTACCTTTATTATCCGCAGAAACTGGGTCATTACGTTACCCGCCAGTGTGCCGACCTCCGTTGCTCGTTCATTCTCTGCATTAATTCCAGGCTTTATTATTCTGTTTATTTTCGGGGTGATTTCCTGGTTGCTCGGATTATATGGCAACAACTTCCACCAGATCATTATGGACTCCGTCTCCAAACCGCTAGCGTCAATGGGTGATGTGGTCGGTTGGGCGTATGTGATTTTCAACTCCGTGCTGTGGTTCTTCGGTGTCCATGGTTCTCTGGCCCTGACGGCGCTGGACAACGGTATCATGACCCCGTGGGCGTTGGAAAACGTCGCCTTGTATACCGAATACGGTTCGGTGAGTGCCGCGATTGAAGCAGGGAAAACCTTCCACTTCTGGGCCAAACCGATGCTGGATTCTTACATCCTGCTCGGCGGTTCTGGCGCGACATTAGGTCTGATTATCGCCATCTTTATCGGTTCACGCCGTGCGGACCACCGTCAGGTGGCGAAGCTGGCGCTGCCATCAGGCATCTTCCAGATTAACGAGCCAATCCTGTTCGGTTTGCCGATTATCATGAACCCGGTGATGTTTATCCCGTTCGTGCTGGTACAACCCATTCTGGCGGTCATTACCATCGTGGCCTATAACCTGGGCATTATTCCACCGGTGACCAACCTGGCACCATGGACCATGCCAACCGGTCTGGGCGCATTCTTTAACAGTAACGGCAGCATCGCGGCATTGTTAGTCGCACTGTTCAACCTGGGTGTCGCGACGATGGTGTATATGCCTTTCGTTATCCTGTCGAACAAAGCGCAGGCGATAATCGAAGAAGAAACAGAAAGCGAAGAAGATATTGCCGCTGCACTGAAATTCTAACCTGACCTGTAGCGGGAAGGTGCCCCCTTCCCGCTGCTAACTGGCTATCACGGAGAGATGTAGATGATTGATTTAGATTCCATTGTTAACACCGAAGAAGAATTGGATGGCCTCGAAGAGGTGGTGATGGGCTTGATTATCAATTCTGGGCAAGCCCGCAGTCTGGCTTACGCTGCACTCAAGCAAGCTAAAGAAGGCGACTTCACCCAAGCCTGGGAGTTAATGACCCAGTCAAAACTGGCACTGCATGAAGCCCATTTGGTGCAAACCAAACTGATTGAAGCCGATGCAGGAGAAGGGAAAACCAAAGTCAGTCTGGTACTCGTTCATGCACAAGACCATCTTATGACCTCCATGCTGGCTCGTGAGTTGATCTCCGAACTCATTGAGCTTCACGAAAAAATCAAATAAGTTAGGGATCATAATGCAGCCACCGGTATTAAGTATGGAAATGACCACCGCAAGAGAAGATCAACTTTTTGACGGCCAAAACTTCCATATGTTTATCTACAACAAAGTAGAGAGTATTACTGGCCTGCATGAACATGATTATTATGAATTCACCGTGGTCATGACCGGAAGATATTACCAGGAGATAAATGGTAAACGCGTACTGTTGGAGCGTGGAGACTTTGCTTTTATCCCCTTAGGTTCAAACCATCAAAGTTTTTATGAATTTGGTCCGACAAGAATATTGAACGTGGGGATCAGCAAGGTGTTTTTCGAGCAACACTACTTGTCCTTATTACCTGCTCATTTTGTCGAGTCACAAGTTTATAAAATTAAAAATGATTTTCTGACCTTTATTGAAAGTGTCGTCGCTTCGCTGAATTTCAGAAACGGCGAATTTAATGAGTTCTTAGAAACGCTCACGTTTTATATTGTTAATAGAATACGTCGCCATAGAGAGTCGGAAGTCGTGACTGATATCCCTAACTGGTTGAAGCTCACCGTTGAGAAAATGCATGACAAAGCACAGTTCAGTGATAAAGCCTTGTCGAACATGGTGGAGTTATCGGGGAAATCCCAAGAGTATTTGACCCGTGCCATGCAGCGTCACTACGGTAAAACGCCGATGCAAATCATCAATGAGATTCGGATTGACTTTGCTAAGAAACAATTAGAGATCACCAACTTCTCAATCACGGACATTGCTTTTGAGTCGGGCTACAGTAGCCCAAGTATATTTATTAAAAACTTTAAAAAGATTACATCCTTAACACCAAAATATTACAGAAATAAATTATGCAATATCCAATAACCTATAGCTGAATGAATGTAGGTTTATTAAAAGCCTTTACTCCTTTATCTATATCGTTTTATTCATTTGCAGTGCAATGATTTGCACGGGAGCCCCTATGAGCAAAAAACTGAAAGTAGTCACAATTGGTGGCGGAAGCAGCTATACCCCAGAATTACTCGAAGGTTTTATTAAGCGCTATGATGAATTACCGATTACCGAATTATGGTTGGTCGATGTGGAAGCCGGAAAAGAGAAGCAAGATATTATCTTTGCACTGTGTGAGCGTATGGTTGAACGTGCCGGCGTTCCTATCAAGATGCATAAAACCTTAGATCGCAGAGAGGCGTTAGTCGACGCAGATTTTGTCACCACCCAGCTGCGTGTCGGCCAATTAAAGGCCCGTGAACTCGATGAACGGATTCCACTCAGCCACGGCTATCTGGGCCAGGAAACTAACGGCGCAGGCGGTTTATTCAAAGGATTACGTACTATTCCGGTGATCTTTGACATCATCAAAGATGTCGAAGAGATCTGCCCTAATGCCTGGGTGATTAACTTCACCAATCCAGCGGGTATGGTCACCGAGGCAGTATTCCGCCACACCAATTTCAAGAAATTTATTGGCGTGTGCAACATCCCGGTTGGCATGAAAATGTTTATCCAGGATGTGCTCAAACTCCAGCCGCAGGATGACCTGTCGATGGACCTCTTTGGTTTAAACCATATGGTCTTTATCAAAGATGTCATCGTTAATGGCGAATCCCGCTTCGCCGAATTACTCGACGGTGTGGCTTCCGGCAAACTGACCGCAGGGTCGGTGAAAAACATCTTCGACTTGCCGTTCAGCGAAGGGCTTATCCGCTCTCTGAACCTGCTGCCATGTTCTTACCTGTTGTACTACTTTAAACAGAAAGAGATGTTAGCCATTGAGCTGGGCGAGTTCCACAAAGGGGGCGCACGTGCAACCGTGGTGCAAAAAGTGGAAAAACAGCTGTTCGATCTGTATAAAAACCCTGATTTGAACGTGAAACCGAAAGAGCTGGAACTGCGTGGCGGGGCCTATTATTCCGACGCGGCGTGTGAAGTGATCAGCGCCATTTACAACGATAAGCAGACCGAACACTACGTCAACTTCCCACACAAAGGGCATATTAAGAACATCCCAGAAAATTGGGCTGTCGAGCTCACCTGCACTATTGGCCGCGATGGTGCAACGCCAACGCCGCGCATCACCCAATTTGACGAAAAAGTGCTGGGGCTCATCTACACCATCAAAGGATTTGAGATTGCCGCTAGCGAAGCTGCGTTAAGCGGGAAGCTGAATGATGTGCTGCTGGCCCTGAATCTGAGCCCGTTGATTCACTCGGATAAAGATGCAGAAAAACTGGCTCGTGAGATGCTGTTAGCTCATGAAGCACTGTTGCCAAACTTTGCTGAAACCATCGCTGCGCTGAAGTAATGACTAAAGTATTGTGTGTCCTCCCATCTGGGAGGACATATAAAAGGGACATTTATGGACAAATTACTGATTGTTAATGCCGACGATTTTGGGCTGTGCAAAGCGCAAAATTACGGCATTATTGAAGCGTTTAATCACGGCGTGGTGTCATCCACCACCGCGATGGTCAATGCTGCGGGAAGTGAACATGCAGCAGTGTTGAGTGCCGCCAACCCGCATCTGCCCGTCGGTATGCACTTTGTCCTGACGCTCGGCCAACCCCTTTCCCGTATGCCAGGTTTGGTGCGAGATAATGGCCAGCTAGGCAAGTGGATTTGGGAAATGGCCGACGAAGGCAGGCTACCCTTAGACGAGATTGAACAGGAACTCGAGTGCCAATTCACGCGCTTCCTCGAACTGTTTGGCCGACCACCGACGCATATCGACAGTCATCATCATGTACACATGATCCCGCAGATCTTCCCTATCGTCGAAGCCTTCGCGAAACAAAAAAATATCCCTATACGTATCGACCGTGATGCAGTGAAAAAAGACTCGATTGAGCTAAAGGGGGCACGCAGCTCCCAAGGTTTTGACAGCACGTTTTATGGCGATGAGATCACAGAAAGTCTCTTTCTGAATACGCTGGATAACGCGATAAAGCGGGACGAGCGATCATTAGAAATAATGTGTCACCCGTCATTTATTGATAGCACCATACTCGCCAGCAAGTACTGTTACCCCCGTCTCACCGAACTCGACGTATTAACCTCAACCACGCTTAAAGCGGCTATTACTGAACACGGTTTTAAGCTCGGATCGTTTAAGGATTTGTGAGAGCGTTTCGCAAAGAGTTTGGTTGGTGAGAATACCCCTTGGCATACATTATGCCGCGCACGCAGACAAACCCCGCGTAACCTCTGTTACACGGGGCTTATTTATCAGGCGCTATGCTATATATGTCGTCATATAATTACTTATTTTCAATACTTACAACGTATTTTCTGCCGAGTAACTCGCCTTCACCATACCAGTTAAAACCGTCCAAGGTTAATGTCACGGAATCATTTATTTTAGAATAAACATAACCACCATCACTAGAGAACTCCAGCAGGCCATCATGCATTTCTTTCAAAATATAATGTTGGTTACCCATAGGGTTTTCCGCGATTATTTCAAAATAAGCAGGACTAAATTCACTTGCGAGGTTAATAATGTCCCGCTTAACATTTGCAATACTTTCAGGTGGTTTTCTTTCTAATTTCTCAGACAGAATTGAGAAGAAAATGGCATTAGCATTCATCACCTGAAGCCTTTCTGATAATTCTCGCGCCAATAACGTATTATCTATCTGTACAGCTTCTGACGCATTTTTGCTCTTATCTGTAAGATTTTCTATTGCAGGATTCGTAAAGGCCGATGAAACCCTATAAGCCATACAGGCCGCTTGCATTTGTTTAAGATCTCCATAAGCTAACAAATGAAAGCCCGGATCTTTACTGGCTAATTCAGATAACACGATACCTTTATTGATGAAAAACTGGTTAAACTGATCTTGAGTTTTTTCCTTTTTGGCCAAAGCACACACTTGCTGCATAATAATGTCATTACGCTGACCACCAAATGTAGGGGATAGAGATAAAACCGACTCTTCCATTAACGGCAGCGAGGCTATTTTGATTACTCCGCCTTTATTATCAACGGCAGACGCACTCTCTCCACCCTTCATATCACAACCAGCCAAATTAAAACCAAAGGCTGCAATTAAAACACTTAAAATACGTTTTCTCATGACATACATCTCAGCTAAATCGTACAAAAGAAATACGACCCAACCTTTATTAATTAAAAAAATATTAATCGGTGTGCCGTGAATAGGCACACCTTTTTTAATAACTATCTCTTATTTACCACTGATAGCCGACACCGACAGATACACCATAGTCACCCTGAGTATTCGTACTCCCTTGGACTTTAGTTACCCATTTGCCGTTTTCAGACACTTTTGATGCGCCGATAGCCATTGCTGACTGACCATTATAGGTACCGCCTCCCATGGACATCATGCCAGCGCCAGCGCTATAAGGCTGAGGTAAGGAACCCATCGCCATGGCAGAGGCAACACCACCACTCAGTTTGTCTTTCATGTCCTTCATACGCTGCCCCAGCTCACGGAAGTTCTGGTTAGTCGTATTCGTCAATGATGACAACCCTTCATTGAGTTGCTCTACGTTAACCGCATCCGTAGCGGCGGTGCCGCGCGCAACATTAGTGATTTGACGTTCAGCCCCCATAGCACCGACAGACAAGGAGTTATCACGATCGGCTACCGAGCCGTTACCTAAAGCAATAGTATTCTTTCCTGAAGCATGAGCATTACTACCCAGTGCTACTGAGTTTTCAGCAGATGCCTTAGCTCCTCCACCTAAAGCAGCACTGTCTTTGCCACTGGCTACTGCTTTAACCCGGTTGCTGCTGTTATTCGTGGAGACATTACTCGATACCTTCGCAATATCTTTTACCTGACCCACAGTCGCAGCATCGTTATCGGCTATACCATTAGCAACTCCCGTCAATACACGATCGCCTTCGGTACCCGTAAGAGAAACAGAATTCCCCCCTTTATCTTTGCCTACCGTAATTTGTTGAGTTGCCGGATCCTGCTGGACTAAACCAACAGTGCCGTTGGCGATACCCTCAACATTATTTTTAATATCGCTGATATCAGAGGTATTTTTATCAACCTGTTGTTTGACTTCATGTAACTGACCGCCGTTAACAGCATCAGTACTCCCTGCCGCAACAGTACCCTTTGCCACATTTGTCATAGTGACGGGTCCCCCTTTCGCACCCCCTCCCAGGGTCACTTTATTTCGAGCATCATCATCGTAACGAATGACATTCGTCATATTGGTATTGATAGCGCCCATTCTGGCATCCAGCGCCGCAAGTGAATCACTCAGGTTGTACGAAGTGCCTTGTATGTTATAGCGCGGGCCTTTGATTTTACCGTTAGTCTCATCAATTAAGGCATCACTAGCACCCAGTTCGTCAAAGAGGTTCTTTAGTTGGCTGACATTGACCGCATCGTCATTTGTCCGCCCCGCTTTTACCCCGCTCAACACACGGCTACCATTAATTCCAGCTAATGACATTGACGTTCCGCCAGTACTCGCCGCTACGGTCAGGGCTAAGGTATTAGCATCTTGTTTCACCAGACCTACATTGCCTGAATTAATATCTTTGGTGATATTGGCAATACTGGTTTTGTTGGTATCCACGCCGTCGTTCAATGCCGTCAGTGCACCACCGACGCTGTTCACTTTCTGGCCCTGCACGCTGTAGCTTGGGGCAACAACGTTGCCATTGGCATCAATAGATGCACCGCCACCGAGACTTGCTACGACATTGCTTAGGTTTCCAGAGGTTTTCTTAATATCCGCCGCGTTGCTGGCAATATCGGTTGTGTTGATATCTACCGCTGCATTGGTGGCAAACAGCTGACTACCGTTGACCGCTTCGCTGCTGTTGGCATTCAGCATACCGGCTTTAACTCCGGTTAACTTACGATTGCCATCCGTACCGGCCAGTGACATCGACGTTCCGCCAGTACTAGCCGCTACGCTCAGGGCTAAGGTATTGGCATCCTGTTTCACCAGACCCACGTTGCCTGAATTAATATCTTTGGTGATATTGGCAATGCTGGTTTTGTTGGTATCCACGCCGTCGTTCAGTGCCGTCAGTGCACCACCGACGCTGTTCACTTTCAGGCCCTGCACGCTGTAGCTTGGGGCCACGAACTTGCCGTTCGCATCCACCGAAGCGCCACCGCCCAGGCTTGACGCCATACCGCTGACGTTATCACCCACGTTTTTAATGCCCGCCGTGTTTGCCGCGATATTGGTTTTGTTGGTCACAATGTCAGACGTGTTCAGCGCAATAGTCGCTTTATTCGTCGCGATATCGGCCGCATTAGTGGCAATTTTTTCACCGTTCTTACTGATATTACCGGCGTTGGCCTCGACGTTCGCGTTGGTGGCAAACAGCTGTGCGCCGTTCACCGCCTCGCTGCTGCCTTTGCCCAGCACGCCCGCTTTGACTCCGCTCAATGTACGATCTCCAGCGGTCCCCGCCACCGACATGGTTGTGCCGCCGGTGCCTGCGGCAACCGTTAGCGCCAGGCTCTACGCATCCT
>Ga0209847_1000972_pt1 | contig 10828 bp, 10 predicted proteins | sample OrgsoiDNA_201060_FD_185808 | JGI IMG/M metagenome (GOLD analysis project Ga0209847, IMG submission 185808) | Permafrost soil microbial communities from the Arctic, to analyse light accelerated degradation of dissolved organic matter (DOM) -... | ecosystem: Environmental > Terrestrial > Soil >... | reverse complement strand
CCGCTCTCGCGTCTGGTGCGTGGGCTGCCGGCAAACCGCTTGCCAAGGAATGCGGGCCGAACAACGATTACGTCATCGGCTTCAGCCAGGCGAACTTCAAGGAGCCCTACCGCGAGCACGTCAACCACGAGCTTGAACGGCTCGTGAAGAATTACCCGAAGTTCAAGCTCGTCATTGCCGACGGACAGGCGACCGTGAACACGCAGGTTTCGCAGGTCGAAAATTTCATGACCCAACACGTCGACCTGCTGATGATTTCACCCTTCGAGGCCGCGCCGCTCACACCTTCCGTATCGGCCGCTTATAAGGCGGGCGTTCCGGTGATCGAACTTGATCGCAAGACGAGTGGAGATAACTACACGGCCTTCGTGGGCGGCGACAACCGGGCGATTGCCAAGGAAGCGGGCGAGTGGGCCGCCAAGACGCTGCTGCCAGACGGAGGCGAGGCGGCTATTCTCGAAGGTTTGCCGAGCTCGTCGCCCGCCATCGAACGGCTTGAAGGATTCAAGGCGGGTATCGCCAGCAATCCCAAGATCAAGCTCGTGGCCGTGCAGCCAGTCGACTGGATGGAAGACCAGGCAGTGACCGTCTTCTCTGCCATGCTGCAAGCCCACCCGGACATCAAGCTTGTCTATACCAGCAATGATCTTGCTGCAGCAGGCGCGTACATCGCGGCCAAGCAGGCCGGGAAGGCGGACCAGGTGAAAATCATTGGAACGGATGGCCTGCCGGGACCGTCCGGCGGTATCCGTGCGGTCGCGGACGGCCAATGGGCCGCAACGTTCACGTATCCGACCGGCGCCGCCCAGGCACTCGAACTCGCCAAGAAAATCCTGATCGACTGTGCGACGGAGGTTCCCCGCAATATTCTGGTGCCCACCCAACGCATCGATCAGGCCAATGCGAAGTCGCTCTACGGCAAGGAGAAGTTCTAGTATCTAGACGCCCCGCCAAGGAGCGTAATGCAAGGGCCACGGAGAATCCCGCGAGTGGATCTCCTGGCGACATTGGCACACGAGGCATCCGAGATGAACAAGCCCACTGAGGCAATAACAAGCGTGAAGCGCAGGGCTGGCCTGGGCGCTCGTCTCCTGCGAACACGGGAGACGGGCATCATCGGTGCGCTCCTGATCATGGTCCTGGCACTGTCGATCTTCGCGCCCAACTTCGCGAGCATCGACAATATTCTCAACGACACGCGCAACCTCTCGTTCGTCGGGATCGTCGTCCTGGGCCAGGCTGCGGTCATGATCACCGGTGGTATCGACCTGTCGGTCGGTAGCGTCTGGGGCCTGTCTGCAGTCGCCTCGGCCGCCATGATGCAAGCGGGTATGGGTGTCGTTCCGGCGTGCGTACTCACGCTCCTGATCGCGGCGTCAGTGGGCCTGTTCAACGGCTTTTGCGTGACCAAGCTGCGCATGCTGCCCTTCGTGCCGACGCTCGCAACCATGAGTATCGCGCGCGCGCTCGCCCTGGTCATTACCCGCGGCAAGGCCATTGACGGATTCCGGCCGGACGGCGATGCGTTCTTCGCGCTTGGCGGGGGCGACATCCTGGGCTTGCCCACTCCGTTCGTGATCTTCGTGATCTTGGCGATCATTGCCGGCGTCGTGCTCAAGCGCAGTGTCTATGGCCGCCAGTTGTACGCGGTCGGCGGCAACGAGCGGGCCGCCATGCTGACCGGCCTCGATGTCGATCGGCTGAAGATCAGCGTCTATGTCATGTCTTCCGTGCTAGCCGGCCTCGCCGGCATTATTGAGGTCAGCTACCTGTCCTCCGCGATTTCCAACCAGGGCCTGGGCAAGGAGCTCAGCGTCATCGCGGCGGCCGTCATCGGAGGCACCGCGCTCAGCGGCGGTGAGGGCACTGTGATCGGCGTCTTCGTCGGCACCGTGATCCTTGAAGTGCTCCGCAACGGCCTCATCCTGCTTGGAACCGACGCCTACTGGCAAGGGGTTTTCGTCGGTTCTGTGATCGTCTTTGCTGTCTTTATTGATCAGCTCAGAAAGGGCGTCTGGCGACGCCGGTGAGTGCTTTACCCATAACAACCCTTTGGAGGAAACAATGACACGCATATTGCTCGGAGCCGTAGCCGCCGCTGTTTTAGGGCTTGGGATCGCAGGACAGACCCAGGCCGCCGATAAAAAAGTGTTCGCCGTGGTACCGAAAGCGCTCGGCGTACCGTTCTACGCCGATGCCGAAAAAGGCTGCAAGGAAGAGGCGGCCAAGATCGGTGCCGAATGCCTCTTCACCGGACCTGCCCAGCTCGATGACGCTGAACAGGCTCGGATCGTGCGCGACCTGATCACCCGGAAGGTCGCGGGGATCGCGATCGCACCGAACAATCCTGATTCGATCAGCAGTGTGATCAGCGCGGCAATGGCCAAGAACATCCCGGTCGTTACCTTCGACTCCGACGCACCAAAGTCCAAACGAGTCGCTTTTATCGGCACCAACAATGAGGCGGGCGGTGTGTCTGCAGGCGAGGCGTTCGCTAAGGCGCTCCCGAATGGCGGGAACTATGCGGTCATCACCGGAGGGTTGTCGGCGGCGAACCTCAACGACCGCATCAAGGGCTTCAAGTCGAAGCTCGGCGGCAGCTTCAAGGAGGTATCCGGTTCTCCCTTCCCTTGCAATGACGATTCCAGTACGGCTGTGCAGTTGATCCAGGACATCCTCGCCAAGAACCCGAATATTGACGGCATTTTCTTCGCCGGCGGCTGGCCGATGTTCGCACCGGAAGCCTATACGCGAGCGCTGAAAAATAAGGCTGCGGATCTCAAGGCCGGTAAGTTCGTGATCGTGTCGTTCGACACCTTGCCGTCGCAGATCAAGCTCTTGAAGGAAGGTTATGCGACCACGCTGGTGGGTCAGCGGCCGACAAGCATGGGCTCGGACTCGGTCGAGCAACTGGACAAACTGACCAAGGGCGAAAAGGTGCCGCCAGTCACAGACACAGGCGTGGACATTGTTGATTCGTCGAACGTCGACAAGTTTACGGCTGGCAAGTAGTCGACTGCGTGTCAACTACGACTCAACTGCGCGGGACGGCTGCTGCGCGCCGGCCGTGTCCCGCCTCTTTTAGCGCTAGTGAGTGCCGCCATGACCGTGCTGTTGAGCGTTGACCATATTTCAAAGAGCTATCCGGGCGTCAAGGCATTGCAGGACGTGTCCTTTACGGTGGAGGCGGGGACCGTGCATGCGGTCATGGGTGAGAACGGCGCCGGCAAGTCGACCTTGATGCAGATCATTGCAGGCGCCCACCCTCCGACGTCCGGGCGACTGATTTTCGACGGCCAGGAACTGCATCTCTCCAGCACCAAGGATGCAGCCCGTCAGGGCATTGCAATCGTTTTCCAGGAGCTGATGCTTGCGCCGAACATGACCATTGCCGAGAACATTTTTCTCGGCGCGGAGCCTCGTATGGCGCGCGTGCTGGTCGACCGCGGCGCTCTGCTTGCACAGGCCAGAGCAGCCATGGAGCGGTTGGGCATCGCACTTGATCCTGATACGCGTCTCGGCGAGTTGACGATCGCGCAGCAGCAACTGATTGAGATCTGTAAAGCGCTGATACACGAACCGCGCCTGCTCATCCTGGACGAGCCCACATCCAGTCTGTCGGAGACCGACTCCCTGACGCTGTTCAAGGTGGTTCATGACCTGCGGGCTCGCGGTGTAACGATCCTCTACATCTCCCATCGCATGCGGGAGGTGTTCGACAACTGCGACACCGTTACCGTACTGCGCGACGGCAAGCATGTCCGCACTACCCGGCTCGCCGACACTTCGCCTGAGGAGGTGGTGCGCCTGATGGTAGGTCGCGATCTAGCCGAAGTGCGGCGCATCCGGCCCGACAATGCGAATCAACCGATTGTTCTATCGGTGCAGGGCCTGAGCGATGGTAAACGCTACCAGGACGTCTCCTTCGCGTTGCGACGCGGCGAGATCGTTGGTCTGGCGGGGCTTGTGGGCGCCGGCCGCTCAGAGGTCGCGTTGGGTATCTTCGGGGCACCGCCGCCGACAGCGGGAACCATCGAGATGGAGGGTAAGCCCGTCAAGGTCGCGAAGCCGCGCGACGCCATGCAACTGGGGATCGGACTGGTACCCGAAGACCGCAAGGACCAGGGTCTCATACTCGGGATGGCGGTGGGCAGCAACCTGTCCCTCGCGGCCCTGGGTCTTGGCCGGATTTCGAGCGCGGGTTTCATCAGGCCGGGGGAGGAATCCCGAATGATCGAAGGTTATGTCGAGCGGTTCCAGATCAAGACGCCGACGGTCGAGCAACTGGTCGGCCTGCTGAGTGGCGGCAACCAGCAGAAGGTGGTTCTTGCGAAATGGCTTGCCTCGAAACCGCGCGTGCTGATCGTTGATGAGCCGACGCGCGGCGTGGATGTCGGAACGAAGGCCGAGATCTATGCGCTCATGCGCGAGCTAGCCCGTGATGGCCTTGCCATTCTGGTGATATCGAGTGACTTGCCCGAGGTGCTGACAATATCGGACCGCATTCTCGTCATGCGGGCGGGCCGTCTAGCGGGAGAGATCAGTTTCGATGACGCCTCCGAGGAGCGCATCATGTCGCTTGCCGCGCTTGAACACGCCGATCCGGCTCATCCAGAGATCAAGCCAACGGGTTTTGTGTCCTAGGTTTTTCCGGGTTTTCCAGGCAAAGCGCAGCGCGGCTTGCGCTGCGGCAAATCGTATCGTGGGAAAACGTATCGTGAATCCTCGAACAGGAAGAACAAAAAAATAGATTAGGATTATTAAATGAACGTCTAAAAAAAAGAGGATCGCAATGTCGACGGCGTGAAACCGCTGGTAGTTGCTGCCGTAGTCATCCACGATCCCCAACACGCCGCGCTCGCTGTGAATGAGGCAGATCCCCGCCATGATCGGTCACAGTGGACCGACCTCATGCGTTAGAACTGCGGCGCCACGCTGTCCTTTTCGACGAACAGCACGTGCGCGTCATAAACGCCGCTTGTACCCGGTGTCACCACGAGGAACACCTTCTTCCCAGCGGTCAGATCCGTTCTGCTCGCCGGAACCGGCGTCACAACGGGCACGTTTTCCGGCACTGTCACCGTGCTGCTGCCGCCCTTGTACGACAGATTCAGTTCACGGCCGCTAGTGCCGGTGACAACCGACACCACGTTTGCATTCGTCATCGTGCTTTGGGGACCGAAGTCATAAGCGAAATGCCCTTCGGCCGTGCCGCGTGCCGCCTCAGGAAAAACGATCATCGACGTGGCTGTCAATTTTCCATCGCTGCCCGTGACCGCTGGTGTCCCCACATACGAACCTACCTTGGCGTCGGTCAGCTTGGCGGACTTGAGAGCCGACACCCCGACGTCCGGCTTGACATCGACCGACACGGTGTCGCCGCTGTTCCGGTGCACGGTCAGCACTTCGCCCTTGAACGATACGATATCGCCACGAATTCGTTCCGGTTTGACGTCAGGCGTTTGCGCAAAAGACACGCTCGAAAACGCAACGGCGGCGAACAAAACACCTAGTTTTAAATGAATCGACACGAGTTACTCCATCTACATGAATGCGATTGAATCGGGATGCCAGACGCTGGTGGAGGCCACGGTTGCACCACCGTCTTGCGCGGCTGGCTTTGTGCGCTGCCGAGGCGCGAACGGGTCAGGCCAGCTGATTCTTCATGGCCAGAACGTCGATCTGCTCGATCGACGGGGGGCTTGCCAGCATCTCGTCGGCGCGCGCCATCAATGCGTTGGCCATGCTGCCGCCCAAGTGTGCCTGGCGATCCTCTTCACTCCTAAAGGCGTCGAAGACGCCGAAAGTCGTCGGCGACAATTTGAGGGCGAACCAGATCGGTGTGGTCGCTTCCCGATTGGTCATCTCGAGGCCAGCGGTAAGGAAGTCTGCTAAGGCCTGCTCCTTTCCCGGTTTAGCCTCGAGTCGGACAAAAAAGGCGTGCGTGATCATATTTGTTCTCCAGTGTCTGCGTGAGGGGTTCACGCGGTGAGCCACACTGTACAAACAGAGTGCGTTGGCGAATACTGTCTCAATCGACAATTTTGGTATCAATCCGGCCATGCGAATTTTTGTCCTCGCGCTTGAGGGTGTGTTCGACACAGGTCTCACCACCGTGCTCGATAGTTTGACGATGGCTAACAGCCTTGGGCGCGCGACGGGGATCGCCACACCGGGCTTCGACATCACCGTGGTCGGAATGCGGCCCCAGGTGCATACCGAGCTCGGGATGCAAGTGCCCGTCCGCGATATGAGCAGCGCCCCAGCGCCGGATTGGGTCATCTTGCCGGCGATCAACCGCATGACGGGCGACGCGTTAGTGCCTGCGCTCGGCCGGGAAGATGTGGTCGATGCGCTAGGTGCTTTGCGCTCGTGGCGAAGTGGCGGCGCCCGCGTTGCAGCCGCTTGTACGGGTACGTTCGTGCTGGCTGAAAGCGGCTTGCTCGACGGTGGCGAAGCCACGACTACCTGGTGGCTCTCACCGCTGTTCCGGCAACGCTACCCGCACGTGCGCCTGGATGCGCACCGGATTGTTGTTCCCAGCGGCGGCGCGCTAACCGCAGGGGCGGCCCTGAGCCACCTCGACCTTGCACTCTGGTTGATCCGCAACAACAGTCCTGAGCTTGCGGCGCTTGTGGCGAAGTACCTCGTATTCGATACGCGGTTGTCGCAGTCCGCCTATGCGATCTCCGATCACCTTTCCCATTCGGACCCGCTCGTCGAGCGCTTCGACCGTTGGGTGCGTGAACATCTGGACGCCGCAATCTCGCTCGACGTCGTCGCCGATGCATTGGCGACCACCACGCGGACGTTGACTCGACGTCTGAACGCGGTGCTCGGTAAAACGCCCATCGAATACATTCAGGATCTGCGTATCGAGCGCGCTGTCCATCTGCTTAAGACGACCAAGCTCACCGTTGATCGCATTGCTGAGCAGGTCGGGTATGCGGACGGCCACACTTTGCGAACGTTGCTGCGGCGGCGTATAGGTAAGGGAGTACGTGAGTTGCGGACGTCGTGAGTAGCCAGCGCTGATTAAGCTCCGTTTCGCAGCGGTGTCGGCCGTCCCATAAGCATGCTCGTATCGCCCGCTCCGTTGTTACCAGCATGCTGCGTGCACATGGACCTGCCACCAACGAAACCGGACACTAGCTTGAACCGCTCAGCGCGCTGCCCAAAGTAGTCCACGCAACGTCAGTTCGCGGGCTTCCGGGACGTCGAAATCGGCGTTGACGTGACCAAGCGACGAATAGAAAACCCTTCCTTTGCCCCATCGGCGTTTCCATGCGACCGGCATGACGACGCCCCTGACTTGCGGCTCGTGTTCTTGTACATACGGCCCGTCAAAGCGGGTGGTCGCAAGTACCTCATTGCTCGGATCGAAATGCATGAAGTACTGCTCTGAGTGCATCGAGAAATCGGCGAGTCCGGAAACAACCGGGTCGTCGGGCGCAGTGATCTGCACCGTGTAGTCAACGATGTTGCCAGGATGCGCGACCCATTGGCCTCCAACCATGAACTGGTAGTCGGTATTGGCGCGGAACGCGTCGCCGGCACCACCGTGCCAGCCTCCGAAACCGACACCGCCGCGAACCGCTGCGAGCAGGTTTTGCGTATGCGTCTTGTCCAGTTGACCCATGGTGAAGCAGTTGACGATCAGACTGTGTTCAGCGAGACGCTCACGGTCGAGGTACACGTCAAGGTCGTCGTGAATTTCTACCGCGAATCCTTGCTGCTCAAGCAGGTTCGCGAAGCGCTCGGTCGTGAGGCGCGGCTCGTGGCCGTCCCACCCTCCCCAGACCAACAATGCTGAGCGGCGCGGTGTCAGGTTCTTTTCAGGCATGTGTGAATCTCTCGTTTGCCATCGTCAGGGGCTGCTCCGACATGGGGGCGGGCCGTGGGAAGGTGCTGTGGATCGATACCGTCTCACGTCGAGTCGCCGCGGCAAGAAAGCCGTGCATGACCTCCAGCACGTGGTAGCCGATCTCGCCATCCGTGCGCGGCCGGTCGCCTGTCTGGAGCGCCTGGGCGAGTTCCGCAATGCCAAGTCCTCGCGTGTTGTCGCTATAGGGATGTGAGAGCGGGACTTCAGCCCAGTCACCGTCGCGAACCTTCAGGCTTACCGGACCACCGAACGTATTGGGGTCGGGCACACTCAGGCTTCCCTCCGTTCCATGGATCTCGATGAACGGAAGCTTCGCGCCCCAGATATCGAAGCTCGTCACAATAGTTCCAATTGCACCGTTGGCGAACTGCATCTGACCGGCTACGTGCGTAGGCGTATTCACTTCAATTTGCTGACCGCGTTTGGGCTTGCTCCCGATGACTCGTTTGGCAAAACTCGCGCGAGCGAATCCCGATACGGCATCAATGGGCCCGATCAGATTGACAAGCGCGCTCAGGTAATACGGTCCCATATCGAACATTGGGCCGGCGCCTGGCTGGTAATAGAACGCCGGGTCAGGGTGCCAGCCTTCATGGCCATGGTTGGTCATGAACGCCGTTGCGGCGATCGGCTCGCCAATAGCGCCGCTATCGATCAATTTGCGGCAGGTCTGGATTCCAGCGCCCAGTACCGTGTCCGGCGCGCAGCAGATTTGAAGGCCGGCAGTTCGTGCCGCATCGATCAACCCGCGCGCTTCATCGAGATCGAGGGTAAGCGGCTTCTCGTTGTAGACGTGCTTGCCCGACTGTAGCGCGCGCCGCGCGACCTCTGCATGCCCGGCCGGATGCGTGAGATTGAGGATCAGGTCAATGCCTGAGTCGGCGTAGACCGCGTCGGCGGGAAGGACACGCGTCACCCCGTGACGGAGTGCCGAAGCCCGTGCCCGTTCCATATCAAGATCCGCAACTGCGCAGACTTCGACGCCGGCGAACTTTGGGAGGTTGGTCAGATAAATGTCGCTGATATAGCCGCAGCCGACGACCGCGACGCGCAGCTTCTGGTGGGATGCTGAAGTCATATGATGTTGCCTCGAACGAATGAACACGTGCCCATCGGTGGGCAGATGGAAAATATTTCACCGCGCATTTCAACCCCGTATCTCATCCCCGCATTTCATCCCTTCACGGAGCCGACCATCATTCCTTTTATGATGCGTTCCTGGCCGAACGCGTAGGCCACGATCAACGGCAGGGACGTCAGCGTGACAACTGCCAGGGTTGCAGGAATGTTCGATGCGTATTGACCCTGGAAGTCCCACACTGCGAGTGGCAGCGTGCGATTGGCCGGCGTCGAGGTGAGTACATAGGCAAAAATGAACTCATTCCACAACGCGATCGCGTTGTAGATGGCGACCGTGGCGAGCCCCGGTCCGGACAGCGGAACGAAGATGCGCCAGAAAATGGCAAACGGTCCGCAGCCGTCGAGCAGGGCGGCTTCTTCCAGCTCACGCGGAATCTGGCGCATGAACTCGGTGAGAATGAAGATCGAAACTGGAAGGCTTGACGCTACATAAGGACCGATCAGAGCAAAGGGTGTGTCGTACAGTCCCGCGGTGCGCGTCATTAGATAGACCGGTACCAGGGTGACGTGCAGCGGCACGATCATTCCGGCGACCACAATCGAGAAAATCGATCTATTGAGCCGCGAGCTCATGCGCGCGAATACGTAGGCGGCCATTGAGCCGGTGAACAGAATCAGTGTGGTCGACAAGCCCACCACGAAAAGGCTATTGCGCAGATAAACCCAGAAGCCGCCTTCCAGGACCGCTTGATAGTTGCTCAGGTCCAGGGCCGACGGGAGCGACCAGGCGGACCCGGAATACGTGTCCTGCTGGGATTTGAGGCTGGTTACCACGACGAACAAAAAGGGCAGCGTTGTTACCGCAAGCCAGCCGACACCGAGTGTCAGCACTATTGCACGCGAGACGGAAAACCTGGGCGCCCGGAATGGGGCACTCGATTCAAGATGAATGTTGGGGATCGCTTTCATATCTCGGTCTCGAAACGACGTGTCAAGGTCAGGGTGACGCTGGCGACTACGAGCACGATCACGAACATAGCCGAGGCGATGGTGCTGCCATAGCCGAGTTGAAACGAACTAAAGACTGTGCGGTACATGTAGGTCGCCATTAGCTCCGACGCGCCGTCAGGGCCACCGCCGGTCATCACGAAAATGAGATCGAAATAACGCAGTGAACCGATCACGGCAAGCAGCACGCCGGTGCGCAAAGTGCCTTGCAGATGCGGCAATTCGATGTGCCAGAACACCCTCCATGGAGATGCCCCGTCCAGGCGTGCTGCTTCACGGAGTTCGGGCGAGAGGGAAGACAGTCCGGCCATGAAGAGAATCATGTAGAACGGGATGTTCTGCCAACAGATCACCGCTAACGTGGCGCCTAAAGCGAAGCGCCCGTCACCTAACCAGTCTTGCGCCAGGTTGCCAAGCCCGAGGGCATTCAAAGCCGCGTTTAGCGGACCGAAATTCGGGTCATACACGTTCTTGAATACGACCCCTATGGCAACACTCGACATCAGCAGGGGCAGGAAATAAAGGATCTTGAGCGTGCGCGATCCCCGGCCTGCCTTGTCGAGCATGACGGCAAGAGTCAATGCGATCGGCATCTGGATAAGCACGGAGAAGACTGCGAGTATCAGGTTGTTGCGTACCGCCTTAAAAAATGCGGGATCATGCGCGAGATGAATCCAGTTCTGAATACCAATGAAGCGTTCCGTGGCGCCAAGTCCGTTCCAGTCGAGCGTCGATAACCGAAAGCTCGAGATCAACGGATATAGAAGAAAGAGGCCAAGCAATGCGATAGCGGGTGCCAGGAACGTAGCCGAGACCATCGCGGAGGGTCTTCCCAGGCGCGATCGCTTCGGCATG
>Ga0209847_1000968_pt1 | contig 10844 bp, 10 predicted proteins | sample OrgsoiDNA_201060_FD_185808 | JGI IMG/M metagenome (GOLD analysis project Ga0209847, IMG submission 185808) | Permafrost soil microbial communities from the Arctic, to analyse light accelerated degradation of dissolved organic matter (DOM) -... | ecosystem: Environmental > Terrestrial > Soil >... | reverse complement strand
TTAATACGGTTTATACGGTTTTCACTCACGGAGACAAGCACGATGAATATAGCGACGCAAATGGTAGGCCGCGTAGTGGCGGCTTCCCTCATCACGGTGTGCATGGCGGCCAGCGCGCTGGCGCAGTCGGTGTCTTTCGTTGAGCCGATCGACGGCGCGGTGGTCGGCAGCACGTTCAAGGTCAAGTTCGCGGTCGACGGCATGGAAGTCAAGCCGGCCGGCGCGATCCTCGCCAACAGCGGCCACCACCACCTGCTGATCAACGCGGAGCCGGTCAAGGCCGGCGAGGCGGTGCCGTTCGACGCCACCCATCTCCACTTCGGCAAGGGCCAGACCGAAACCGAAGTGACGCTGCCGCCCGGCCAGTACACGCTGACCATGCAGTTCGCCAACGGCGCGCACCAGTCCTACGGCCCCGAGATGAGCAAGACCATCCACGTGACCGTGAAATAAGCCGGCTTACACCGAAAAAAACGACCTTCATGAAGGTCGTTTTTTTTGAATCAGCGCACCGGCTGCAAGGCCGCGCGCAACAGCACCACCAGCGCGCCGTCGCCGCCGTCGGACGGCCGCGCCACGCAGAAGGCGATGACCTCATCCTTCTGCACCAGCCAGCTGTGCACCATCGACTTCAGCACCGGTTCTTGACTCTTCGATCCAAAACCCTTGCCGTGGATGACGCGCACGCAGCGCAGATTGCGCAGCGCGGCGTTGCGCAGGAAGGCGCCCAGTCCATCGCGCGCCTCGTCGCGGCGCAGGCCGTGCAGGTCGAGATCATCCTGGATCGGCCAGTGGCCCTTGCGCATCTTGCGCACCACGTCCGGACCGATGCCGGGCGCCGCGTAGTTCAGCGCCGGGTCTTCTTCCATATAGTGGTCGACCTCGAACAGGTCCGACAACGATTCGCGCAGCACCGCCGCGTCATCCTCGGCCTGTGTGCGCGGACGGGTCGCCACGGCCGGTGCCGCAGACGACGTTTTCGGCATGCCCGGGACGTAGCGGTCCACCTGCGGCATCTTCTTGACGCCGCCGATGCTGGCCTTGAACAGATTGGCCTCGACCGCCTGCACCTTTTCGCGCTTGGCGCGCTCCGCCTGTTCGGCGGCGCGCGCGTCGGCCTGCTCCTTGAGCTGCTTGGCCAGCGTTTTCAGGTCGGCGAAATCCTTCAGTCCCATCGTCGCTTATTCCTGCGATTCCAGATAGCGCTGGGCGTCCAGCGCGGCCATGCAGCCGGTGCCGGCGCTGGTGATGGCCTGGCGGTAGATGTGATCCTGCACGTCGCCGGCGGCGAACACGCCCGGCACGCTGGTGGCCGTGGCCATGCCTTCGGTACCGGTCTTGGTCTTGATGTAGCCGTTGTGCATATCGAGCTGGCCTTCGAAGATGCCGGTGTTGGGCTTGTGGCCGATCGCCACGAACAGGCCGTGCACCTTGATGTCGCTGATCTCGCCGCTGTCGGTGGACTGGATTTTCAGGCCGGTCATGCCGCTCTCGTCGCCGACCACTTCGTGCAGCGTGTGGTTGTATTTCAGTTCGATCTTGCCTTCGGCGACCTTGGCGTTCAGGCGGTCGATCAGGATAGGCTCGGCGCGGAACTTGTTGCGGCGGTGGATCAGCGTGACCTTGTTGGCGATGTTCGACAGGTACAGCGCCTCCTCGACGGCGGTGTTGCCGCCGCCGACGACGGCCACTTCCTGGCCGCGGTAGAAGAAGCCGTCGCAGGTGGCGCAGGCCGACACGCCCTTGCCCATGAAGGCGGTTTCCGATTCCAGGCCGAGGTACTGGGCCGAGGCGCCGGTGGCGATGATCAGCGCGTCGCAGGTGTACTCATGGCTGTCGCCGATCAGGCGCATCGGCTTTTCATTTAGCTTGGTGGTGTGGATATGGTCGAACACGATCTGCGTATCGAAGCGCTCCGCGTGCTGCAACAGGCGCTGCATCAGTTCCGGACCTTGCACGCCCATCGGGTCGCCCGGCCAGTTTTCGACGTCGGTGGTGGTCATCAGCTGGCCGCCCTGTTCGACGCCGGTGACCAGCATCGGCTTGAGGTTGGCGCGCGCCGCGTAGACGGCGGCGCTGTAGCCGGCGGGGCCGGAACCGAGGATCAAAACGCGGGCGTGTTTGGTAGTGGTCATGGAGGGCTTCTTCATTAAGGGTGGATACTGGCGAGTAGATACACTCAGCGGCTCGATAAGTTCAAATTGGGGCCATTTGCATGCGGCGCAAGGGATGCTCGCCACGGACAAGCTATTGCGCTGACGCAATCAATACGAGATTATAGTCCAAGCAGCGATTCGGCATGAATCAAGCCCTCTGGCGAGCGCCGGATGCCTTAGAATATCCAACATTGCCCGCCCCGGCCGCTAACGACGCAGTAGAAACGAACTATATGAGCAGTAAAACTAGCGGTAAAACCGCGAACAGCAGGGCCACGAACAGCAAAGCCTCCGAGCGCGCGTCCAAATCCGGCCCGTCGCCGGCCAGCTACACCCGTACCGTCACCGAACGCCAGCCGCTGCCGAACCGGCTGGTGCTGCTGCTGTCGGAGGCGCGCTGGCTGGCGCTGGCCGCGCTGGCCGTCTACTTCGTCATGATACTGGCGAGCTTTTCCAAGCTCGATCCCGGCTGGTCGCACGCCAGCCTGGTGCCCAAGATTCACAATATGGGCGGCCGCGCCGGTGCCTGGCTGTCCGATTTGCTGCTGTTTATCTTCGGTTTTTCCGCGTGGTGGTTGTGCGTCTGCCTGCTGCGCATCGTCTGGAACGGCTATCGCCGGCTGACGCAGAAATTCGTCATGTCCAGGGACGTCGAGCCGGAGCACCAGCAGGAGGGCTTGATCCGCGCCATCGGCTTCCTGCTGATGTTCGTCGGCAGCGTGGCGCTGGAATACCTGCGCATGTGGAGCTTGCGCGCGCAGCTGCCGCGCGAGCCGGGCGGCGTGCTCGGTCAGCTGATCGGCCACGCGGCCCATGTGGCGCTGGGCTTCACCGGCGCGACGCTGTTCCTGCTGCTGCTGTTCGGCCTCGGTTTCAGTTTGTTCTTCCACGTCTCGTGGCTGGCCGTGGCCGAGCGCATCGGCGGCGGCGTCGAGATGGTCATCGAATGGTTCATCCAGCGCTACCAGTATCGCGAGGACCGCCGCCAGGGCGAGGTGGCCGCCGTCAAGCGCGACGAAATCGTCGTCATCGAGCGCGCCAAGCACGTTGAAAAACATGTGGCCGCGCCGGCCGTCAAGATCGAGCCGCAAGTGGTCACCGTGGTCAAGTCGGAGCGCGTCGAAAAAGAGAAGCAGGCCAGCCTGTTCCAGGACCTCAGCGGAGACAGCGTGCTGCCGCCACTGTCGCTGCTCGACGAGCCGCCGCCGGTGCAGGAAACCGTGTCGATCGAGACGCTGGAGTTCACCAGTCGTTTGATCGAGAAAAAACTCTCCGACTTCGGAGTCGACGCCAAGGTGGTCGCGGCCTTCCCCGGACCGGTCGTGACGCGCTACGAAATCGAGCCGGCCACCGGCGTCAAGGGCAGTCAGATCGTCGGCCTGGCGCGCGACCTGGCGCGCTCGCTATCGCTGACGTCCATCCGCGTGGTCGAGACCATCCCTGGCAAAAACTATATGGCGCTGGAGCTGCCCAATCCCAAGCGCCAGATCGTGCGTTTGAGCGAAATCGTCGGCTCCAAGGTCTACAACGACAATCCATCGAGCCTGACGGTCGCCCTGGGCAAGGACATCGCCGGCAAGCCTATCGTGGCCGACCTGGCCAAGATGCCGCACTTGCTGGTGGCCGGTACCACCGGCTCGGGTAAATCGGTGGGCATCAACGCGACGATTTTGTCGCTGCTGTATAAATCCGATCCGGCCGACGTGCGCATGATACTGATCGATCCGAAGATGCTGGAGATGTCGGTCTACGAAGGCATCCCGCACTTGCTGGCGCCCGTCGTCACCGACATGCGCCAGGCCGGCCACGCGCTGAACTGGGCCGTCAACGAGATGGAGCGGCGCTACAAGCTGATGTCCAAGCTCGGCGTGCGTAACCTGGCCGGCTACAACGCCAAGATCGCCGAGGCGCAAAAGCGCGAGGAGCACATCCCGAATCCATTCAGCCTGACGCCGGATTCGCCGGAGCCGCTGGAAAAACTGCCGACCATCGTCATCATCATCGACGAATTGGCCGACCTGATGATGGTGGTCGGTAAAAAGGTCGAGGAGCTGATCGCGCGGATCGCGCAAAAGGCGCGCGCCGCCGGCCTGCACCTGATCCTGGCGACGCAGCGGCCGTCGGTGGACGTCATCACGGGCCTGATCAAGGCCAACATCCCGACCCGCATCGCGTTCCAGGTCTCGTCCAAGATCGACTCGCGCACGATTCTCGACCAGATGGGCGCGGAGGCCTTGCTGGGCATGGGCGACATGCTGTACATGCCGCCGGGGACCGGCCTGCCGGTGCGCGTGCACGGCGCCTTCGTATCGGATGAAGAAGTACACCGCGTCGTCAAGCACCTGAAAACGACCGGCGAACCGAATTACATTGACGGCATCCTCGAAGGCGGCACGCTCGAAGGCGAGGGCGGCGCGGAAGGCGGTGCGGCGCCGGGCGAAGGGGGCGGCGAGGCCGATCCGATGTACGACCAGGCGGTGCAGGTGGTACTGAAAAACCGCCGCGCCTCGATCTCGCTGGTGCAGCGCCATCTGCGCATCGGCTACAACCGTGCGGCGCGCTTGCTGGAACAGATGGAAAATAGCGGCGTCGTCTCGCCCATGCAATCGAACGGCAACCGGGAAATCCTGGTGCCGGCGGCCAGCGCGGAATAATAAAAAGGATATAAACAGTATGGTTGGTTTTAATACTCAGTTCAAGAAGACGGCTTTGGCCTTCGCCGCCTGCGGCCTGCTGTTCGCCGGCGCGGCCCACGCGAGCGCGCTGGAGCAGTTCAAGTCCTTCGTCGCCAGCACCAAATCGGCCAAGGGCGATTTCGTGCAGCGCCAGACCAAGAACATCGACGGCGCGGCCAAGACCTCGGCGCCGGCCAGCGGCACCTTCGTGTTCGCGCGTCCCGGTAAGTTCATCTGGACCTACCAGAAGCCCTACGAGCAGCTGTTGCAGGCCGACGGCGAGCAGCTGTTCATCTACGATAAGGATTTGAACCAGGTGACCGTCAAGAAGCTGGGCGACGCGCTGGGCTCCTCGCCGGCGGCGATCCTGTTCGGCAGCAACGACCTGGAAAAGAATTTCACGCTGGCCGAAGCCGGCACCAGGGATGGCCTGGAGTGGCTGAAGGCGACGCCGAAAGCCAAGGACACCAGCTTCGAGCAAATCAGCATCGGCCTGCGCAATGGTTTGCCGGAGGCGATGGAGCTGAAGGATTCCTTCGGCCAGGTGTCGACGCTGACGTTCAGCAAATTCGAAAAAAATCCGGCGCTAACGGCGACTTATTTTAAATTCGTCATGCCGAAGGGCGCCGACGTCTTTAATAATTGAGTACTCAAGCTTTTGGCTGGCGCGCCGCCGGGGCAACCCCGCGGCGCTAGTCCATTTTAGAACCGGCGAAAGAATATGGCTGAACCCCATGGCTGACCTATTTACCACCGAACCGCAGCAGCCCTTGGCCGAGGCGCTGCGGCCCAAGACGCTGACCGAAGTGATCGGCCAGAGCCACCTGCTGGGCGAGGGCAAGCCGCTGCGGCTGGCCTTCGAGGCCGGCAAGGCGCATTCGATGATCTTGTGGGGGCCGCCCGGCGTCGGCAAGACCACGCTGGCGCGCTTGATGGCGCATGCCTTCGACAGCGAATTCATCGCGCTGTCGGCGGTGTTCGCCGGCGTCAAGGACATCCGCGCGGCGATGGAGCAGGCGCAGCACAATCTCGACCAGCTGGGCCGCCATACGCTGCTGTTCGTCGACGAGATCCACCGTTTTAATAAAGCGCAGCAGGATGCCTTGCTGCCGTTTGTCGAATCGGGTCTGGTCACCTTTGTCGGCGCGACCACCGAGAATCCCAGTTTCGAGGTCAACTCGGCGTTGCTGTCGCGCGCGCAGGTCTATGTCCTCAAGTCGCTCGACGACGCCGAGATGCGCCAACTGCTGGAAAAGGCCCGCATGGCCGCGCTGCCGCACCTGAGCTTCGATGAGGTGGCGATCGATACGCTGGTTGGCTTCGCCGACGGTGACGCGCGCCGCTTCCTCAACCTGCTGGAGCAGGCCGACACCGCCGCCTCGTCGACCGGCATCAGCAAGATCGACGGCAAGTTCGTCGAGAACGCGCTGACCCTGAACGCGCGCCGCTTCGACAAGGGCGGCGACAATTTCTATGACCAGATCTCGGCGCTGCACAAGTCGGTGCGCGGCTCGAACCCCGACGCGGCGCTGTACTGGTTCTGCCGCATGATCGATGGCGGCGCCGATCCGCGCTACCTGGCGCGGCGCATCGTGCGCATGGCGTGGGAAGACATCGGCCTGGCCGATCCGCGCGCGCTGACGATGGTCAACGACGCGGCCGCGACCTACGAGCGCCTCGGTTCGCCCGAGGGCGAGCTGGCGCTGGGGCAGGCCGTGGTCTACCTGGCCATCGCCGCCAAGAGCAACGCCGGCTACAACGCCTTCAATGCCGCCATGGCTTTCGTCAAGCGCGACAAGTCGCGCGAGGTGCCGGTCCACCTGCGCAACGCGCCGACCAAGTTGATGAAGGAACTCGGTTACGGCCACGAATACCGCTACGCGCACGACGAGCCGGACGCCTACGCGGCCGGCGAAACCTACTTCCCCGACGGGATGCCGGAGCCGGGCTGGTATCAGCCGGTGCCACGTGGTCTGGAAAGCAAAATCGCTGATAAACTGGCCTATCTGCGCGAATTGGACCGCAAGGCGCGCGAAGGATGAACCGGCGATGAGTGAGGCAGACAAGGACGCGCAAGGCGACGCGCAGAGCGACGCAAAGAGCGCTGCGAAGAAGGACGAGAAGAAGCATGCCAAGGGCGATACCGCGCTGGACGCGGTGACCGAGTTGCGCATCGGCGGCGTCGACGTGTTCATCGAGGGCGCGGGCGCCGAAACCATCGTGATGATACACGGCTGGCCCGATACCTATCGGCTGTGGGACGCGCAGGTCGCAGCGCTCAAGGCCGATTTTCGCTGCGTGCGCTTCACGCTGCCCGGCTTCGACATCGACAAGGAACGGCGGCCATATTCGCTCGACCTGACGATGCGCATGTTCGACAACATCATCCGCCAGGTCAACGCGGGGCAGCGCGTGATCCTCATGCTGCACGACTGGGGCGCGGTGTTCGGCTACCAGTTTTCGATGCGCTATCCGAAGCTGGTGTCGCGCATCGTCGGCGTCGATATCGGCGACGTCGAAACGCAGACCTATCGCGGCTCGCTGTCGCTGATGGCCAAGCTGAAGATCGCCGCCTACCAGCTCTGGCTGGCGGCGGCCTGGCGCATCGCCGGCGACATGGGCGAGAAGATGACCCACTATATGGTGCGCAAATTGCGGGCGCCGTCCGATCCGCAGTACATCAGCTCGGGCATGAATTATCCCTACTATATAACCTGGTCCAGCGCGCACGGCTCTTACCAGCATGCGCAGGCGTTCACGCCCAAGGTGCTGATGCTGTTCATTTACGGCAGCAAGAAACCGTTCATGTTCCATTCGCCGCAGTGGCTGCGCGGCTTGATGAAACTGGGCTGCAAGGTGCTGGCGTTTAAGACCGGCCACTGGCCGATGGTCGAGCAGCCGGAGGTGTTCAATCGCGAGGTGGCGGACTGGCTGCACGCGACGCGCTCGAAAGCGGTGATCGCGGCCGAAGCGTCGGCCGCCGCCGATGCCGCGGCCGACGACGCGGAAGAAAACGCCGCTTGATTTATATCGTTTATATTGTTTAAATTGTATTCATGTGCGGCGCCGGCGCGGTCGATGACGCGCCTTGACGATACTGTGTGTTTTTACGCACAGACAGCGCGCGAAAAATAGAGTATTTTCGGCAATGTTCAATAAAAAGAAAGCTGCCACCATGCCCTTGTCGACCGACCGCCAGCGCGTCCATTGGCGCCTCAGCGATATCGCTTACGATCAAATCGACGCCACCCTGGTGCGCGACGACGTGTTTCTGTTTCAAACCCTGGCATCGGCCTCCTATGTCGAAATCCTGTCCGAGATGTACAGCGCCAACCTGGTCGAGCATTTCGACGGCCGCAGCGACGTCACCGGCTGGCTGCGCGATTCGTGGCAGCACGAGGAGGTGCAGCACGGCGTATCGCTGAAGGCCTATGTGCAGGCGGTCTGGCCCGATTTCGACTGGCAGGCCGGCTTCGAGGGCTTCCAGCGCGAGTACAGCGCCTGCTGCACCGTCGAACAGCTCGAACCGCGCCGCGCGCTGGAGCTGGTGGCGCGCTGCGTCATCGAAACCGGCACCGCCACCTTTTATCGCGCGCTGCACGACTACACGCGCGAGCCGGTGCTGCGCCAGCTGCTCGACAACATCAAGTCCGACGAGGTGGCGCACTACGCGCATTTCCGCCGCTATTACGAGCAATCGAACGTGGACGAGCGCCACGGCGTGTTCGCCGTGCTGGCCACGATCTGGCGCCGCATGCGCGAGGTGCGCGGCGAGGATGCCTATATCGCGTACAAGCACGTGTGGTCGGCGCGCCATCCGGGCCAGACCTTCAGCGAGCGTGAGTGGGGCGACTACAACCGCACCGTGCGCCGCCTGGCGCGCAATTATTATCCCTTCGGCATGGCGGTGACCATGCTGCTGAAACCGGTGCCGCTGGCCGAGCCGCTCAAGCGCCTGTTGACGGCGCCGCTGCGCCTGCTGTTGTCGCGCCTCGCCTCGGCCGGCTGAACCGCCGCGCCGTCGTCACCGGGCCGTGCCGCTGTGCACGGTTCCGCTCCGCCTTTCCTGCGTTTCATCCCGTGTTTCATGCGCTCCATCGCAAGCCGGTGGCGGCGCGCGCGTGGCGTGGCTACAGTACAACCATACCAGGCAGCCCAACCACTCAGGAGCACATCATGAACATCAGCAAAAACATGGAATTCATCTTCTCTGCCATCGTCCTGCTGGCTACCGCCACCAACTTCGCCACCGCCGGCGTGCCGGCGCGCGCTGTCAGCCGCGCCGCCGCCGTCGCCGCCAGCGACCTGCACATGCAAGTGGTCAAGGTGTCGGCCAAGCGCCTGACGGCCGCCGAAAAAGCCGCGCTGATCTGAGCCGTGCTCGGACTCGCGGCGCCGGATGGCGCGGGCGGCGCGCCCGGTCGAAGCCGGCGCCGCTAAAACTCGCAAGAAAATGGTCGCGTCTTGGTACAATTGCCGCTTTCGACATCGCTGGCAATTCCCCCATGATAGATATCCAACTGCTCCGTAAAGACATCGCCACCGTCGCCGCCCGTCTGGCCACGCGTAAATTCCAGCTCGACGTGGACGGCTTCAACGCCCTCGAAGCGGAACGCAAGGCGATCCAGACCCGTACCGAGGAACTGCAGGGCAAGCGCAACTCGCTGTCCAAGCAGATCGGCATGATGAAGGGCAAGGGCGAAGACACCTCGGCCGTGATGGCGGAAGTGGCCGGCCTCGGCGACGCGCTGAAAGCCGACGAAACCGCGTTGTCGGCCGTACAGGCCAAGCTGGGCGACTTCATGCAGCTCATCCCGAATCTGCCGCACGAGTCGGTTCCGGTCGGCGTCGATGAAAGCGGCAACGTCGAGGTGCGCAAGGTCGGCACGCCGCGCAGCTTCGATTTCGAGGTCAAGGACCACGTCGACGTCGGCGCCGCGCTCGGCCTGGACTTCGACGTCGCCACCAAGCTGACCGGTTCGCGCTTCTCCGTCATGAAGGGCGGCATCGCCCGCCTGCACCGCGCGCTGGCGCAGTTCATGCTCAACACGCACACCGACGAGCACGGCTACACCGAATGCTACACGCCGTATATGGTCAACGCCGACTCGCTGCGCGGCACCGGCCAGCTGCCGAAATTCGAAGCCGATTTGTTCTCGGTGAAAAAAGGCGGCGTCGAAGGCGAGGGCGAGACCTTCTACCTGATCCCGACGTCGGAAGTGACGCTGACCAACCTGGTGCGCGACGAAATCGTCGCCGCCGAAGCGCTGCCGCTGAAGATGACGGCGCACACGCCATGCTTCCGCTCGGAAGCGGGCAGCTACGGCCGCGACACGCGCGGCATGATACGCCAGCACCAGTTCGACAAAGTGGAAATGGTGCAGGTGGTTCATCCGGACACCTCGTATGGCGTGCTCGACGAAATGGTCGGCCATGCGGAAACCATCTTGCAGCGCCTCGGCCTGCCGTACCGCGTGATGTCGCTGTGCACCGGCGACATGGGCTTCACCGCCGCCAAGACCTACGATCTGGAAGTGTGGCTGCCGGCGCAGAACACCTACCGCGAGATTTCGTCGCTGTCGAATTGCGAGTCGTTCCAGGCGCGCCGCATGCAGGCGCGTTTCCGCAACGCCCAAGGCAAGCCGGAATTGCTGCACACGCTGAACGGCTCTGGTCTGGCCGTCGGCCGCACACTGGTCGCCGTGCTGGAAAATTACCAGCAGGCCGACGGCAGCGTCGAGATTCCGGCGGTGTTGCGTCCCTATATGGGCGGCCTGACGCATCTGAGCGCTGCTTGAAACTGCTTGCGGCGCTTGCCGGGAGCGAACTTTTTCAAAGTTCGCTCTTCCAATTTGCGGCCGACCTGCTATAATTTTGTTCCCGCGACAGGCAGTACTCGGTGGCGGGAGTAGTAAGACCATAGGAAAGGTGGCAGAGTGGTCGAATGCGCTGGACTCGAAATCCAGTGTACATCTTTGGTGTACCGTGAGTTCGAATCTCACCCTTTCCGCCA
>Ga0209847_1000964_pt1 | contig 10855 bp, 13 predicted proteins | sample OrgsoiDNA_201060_FD_185808 | JGI IMG/M metagenome (GOLD analysis project Ga0209847, IMG submission 185808) | Permafrost soil microbial communities from the Arctic, to analyse light accelerated degradation of dissolved organic matter (DOM) -... | ecosystem: Environmental > Terrestrial > Soil >... | reverse complement strand
TTACGCTTTCCTCATTCAGTGTCAACCGTTTATTTTACCCGGTTGCCGCTGTTTTTAATCTTTCCGACCCGGTCACTTCGTGATGTTGTTCACGTTGTTCCCTGTCGATGGAGCGGCATTATAGGGATCCGAATTATTTCCACAAGCCTTTTATCCAATAAAAAGATCGACTGCTTCTTTTTCCACCCTTTCGTTGTGATCTTGTGCGATCAGCTTATTTGTTCTTCGATCCTGCCTGCGTTAAGTTTGTAATACTTCCTGCAAAAGCTATATTGCCAACAGCTTACGGTCTCACACACGAGGTAAATTCGTTATGTCTCATCCTTTACGTTCTTATCAGGGCTCAGCACCTGCACTAGGCGAACGCGTTATGGTCGATCCTTCCAGCGTTATCATTGGTGACGTTGATCTGGCTGATGATGTCAGCATCTGGCCACTTGTTGCTATACGTGGTGATGTTAACAATGTTGTTATTGGCTGCAGAACGAATATCCAGGATGGCAGCGTACTGCATGTGACTCATCACTCGAGCTACAACCCGGAAGGGTTTCCCCTCATTATTGGTGAGGACGTAACCATCGGGCATAAGGTCATGCTGCATGGCTGCAATATCGGGGATCGGGTTCTTGTAGGGATGGGATCTATTTTGCTGGATGGAGCGATAATCGAAGACGATGTTATGATTGGCGCCGGCAGTCTGGTACCACCTGGCAAAAGACTCGAAAGTGGCTATCTCTATTTAGGCAGCCCTGTTAAAAAGATTCGCGAGCTGACAACGGAGGAGCTGGCTGGACTCACCTATTCGTCTAACAATTATGTTAAATGGAAAGACCTTTACCTGAACGATGCGGACCAGAAGTAGGCTTTTGAGCACATATATAGAGAAAGGTACAGACCACATCTGAAGCGGATGTGGTCTGAGGGGGCATCGAGGCCAGCGTTATTTCAACTCATTAAGTCCTGCTTGAGTTGTTCAAGAACAGGTTCGATATCTGGCATTGCGCCGTGCCACAAATTAAAGGCGTGGGCAGCCTGCCCCACCAGCATCCCTAACCCATCAGCATGATGGATGACTCCATGGCTTTTCGCCCATGTGATAAACGAAGTATCCCCAGCCTGATAGTACATGTCGTAGACCCTGATTTCCGTATGAAGCAACGCAACAGGCAATTGGGGGATCTCACCCTTAATACCCGATGCAGTTGCATTGATCACCAAATCAAATTTCTCATGATCCAGTTGCTCCATTGGCAATGCCCGAATATCGCCTTTGCTTTCGAAAATATGACATAAATGTTCTGCGCGGCCGTAAGTGCGGTTGGTGACGACGACCTGACAATCATAAGAGAGCAATGGCAGGATGACACCTCGTGCTGCACCTCCTGCTCCCACTAGCAAAATACGGTCACCTTCTTTCAACATATTTAACCGCACCAGATCACTGAGCATGCCAATACCATCAGTGTTATCACCAAGCAGGCGCCCATCATCGAGCTTCTTCAACGTATTGACCGCCCCAGTCAGCGCTGCCCGTTCGGTCAGTTCATCTGACTCTGCAAAGGCACGCTCTTTAAAGGGAGTAGTGATGTTGGCCCCCTTGGCTCCTTCAGCAAAAAATGAGCGAAGATATTCCTCAAATTCATCATGAGGAGCCAGAATGCTGCCATAGGTATGGCTGATCCCGGTTTGTTCAGCAAATAAGGCATGGATTCGTGGTGACTTGCTGTGTGCGATAGGATTGCCAAATACAGCGAAAGAGGGCATTACGTAATTCCTTAACCTTGACGGATAAGATTACCCGTCAAGGCGTCTTTAATTTCTGATGGATTTTCCCGGCCACCGACATGGCCCGCTAAAACGGGAAAGTCATGACCAAATTGTTTTATGACTTCATCAGCCAGACGGCATGGTGGCTGACCATTTAGATTAGCGCTGGTAGAAACCAAAGGCTTACCGAATTTATGGCAAAGCTCTTTCACTAAAGGATGATCCGTCACGCGTACTGCCAGGGAGGAAAACTGCCCAGTTAACCAGGTCGGAGTCGTCGCCTTTGCAGGCATTACCCAGGTTACCGGACCTGGCCAAGTGGCAAGAACAGTCTGGAGTTGAGTATCGCTGAGCGCTGTTTCGTCGATATAAGGAAGCAATTGCTGAAAATTATCAGCAATAAGGATCAAGCCTTTTTCTCGCGGGCGATGCTTCAGGCCAAGGAGAGCTTCAACCGCAACCTCACTGTCAGGATCGCAGCCTAATCCAAATACGGCCTCGGTCGGGTATGCGATAACGCGTTGTTGTTGCAAAGCATGCAACACGGTTGAGAAATTGTTTGTGGTGTCTTTATTCATCTTTATCTTTATTTGTAATGTCTGCGCTCTTGCCACATAGCTTGCTGGCGCAAAAAATCTTCACACCTTGCGCCGTTCTTTTTTCCATTAACAATGGATACTGGCAGTAAACGCAGGTGCCTGCGACGGGAGTATTGCTAATCGCGAACTGGCATTCAGGGTAACGATCGCAGGCATGGAATACTTTTCCAAACCTGGATTTACGCTGCAAAAGATGCCCCTGACCACATTGAGGGCAAAGCAGTGTGGTTTCTTCTGGCTTATCTATGACTTCTGTATGATCGCATTCAGGATAATGACTGCAACCAATGAACATTCCATACCTGCCCTGTCGTAATACCAGCACTGCCTGACATTTTGGACAGAACTGCCCTTCCAGCACCTTAACAATGTGTCCGTCAGACTGAGCTTTCAGAGGACGAATATATTGGCAAGCGGGATAGGCTGTACAACTAAGAAAGGGGCCATGGCGACCACTACGGATCACCAGGGCAGCCCCACATTGTGGACAGTTTTCATTTTGCTTTTCAGCAAAAAGCGCTGTTTTTGTCATACGTTGTAATTTACCCGTTATCTCTAATGCAGATAACCTTCATTAACTTCAAATAACAGCTCCTCCATCTGCTGATAAGCGCTTTCATATCCGGGAATATTAAAGAGCACCATCAGCACCACCCACTTAAGATCCTCAAGATCAAACTCTTCAGTGTCGAGAGCTATAACGCGATCGATAACCATCTCCCTGGTATCGAAATTTAAAACTTTTATCTGTTCAAGAAACAATAAAAAGCCACGACAACTGACATCTAACCGATTCGATTCCTCATCAGTATAAATTCGCAAAGCAAAAGGATCGGCATCCATCAGATGGGATGGTGTTTCGCCTTCTTGCAAATCAGCAAGTTTTTCAAGCCAATTCAACGCATTGTTGATATCAGTCCGATGAAATCCCGCTTCAGCCAAATCGTCCGTTAACCTATCCTGGTCGACATTCATCTCCGCTTCGTTATGAATGTAAGTTTCAAATAAGTACATTAGTACGTCGAACATGGCCTGCCCTCCTAATTCGGACATAGCCGCCGGGTACAGCTGCGATCCACCCTGCTAACTCCAGTTCAAGTAGCTTACCCACTATCTCTGGCACAGGTTGGCCGGCACGTTCGGCGACGACGTCAACAGGTGTCACCTCATATTCTACGTTAGCCAACACATCAGTAAATGGCAATTCAACTTCATCGTCTTGTGCACAAATAATCTCCGGTCGGGCTGATTTCTCCCCCACAGGCATAAAATCTGTCTGGTCAACGCTTGCGGCTACAGGTAACCAGGTCAATCCGCTACCAATTTGCTCGGCAATATCGTTAGGCTCGGTGACCAGATACGCTCCTTGCTTAATTAACCAGTGTGTACCTTCGCTGGTTACGCTATCGATGGGGCCTGGGAGCGCAAATACTTCGCGATCCTGTTCCAGAGCATAGCGCGCAGTGATCAAAGATCCGCTGCGCAATGAAGCTTCAACCACCAGCACGCCGGCGCTCATTCCGCTAATAATACGATTACGACGAGGAAAATTGGCGGGGATTGCCGTAGCATTGACCGCCAGCTCAGAAACCAATGCTCCCCCTTGTTCTAAGATCCTGCAAGCCAGAGATTCATGCCGACGAGGGTGAATGCATGCAAGCCCACTTCCAAGTACGGCTATGGTTGTTCCTCCGCTATCGAGCGCAGCTTCGTGGCATATGCCATCAATACCGAGCGCTAAACCGCTGGTAATGGTGAATCCGCTTTTCACCAAACCTGCAGAAAAGTAAGTCGCCCACTGTTCTCCATATTCCGTGTATTTTCGACTGCCTACCATAGCGAGCTGAGGCGTGACGAGCGCAGACAAACTTCCCGCAACAAGTAACACCAAAGGTGCATTGGCAATGTGTTTTAACATCATGGGATAACGGTGGTCAGTTATAGGCACAAGATAATGCGAATCACGCTCAAGCCAGCGCAATGAGGCGTTTAATTGTCCGGGATCTGCCTGAAGAAATGCATTGATCTGTTCTGTATTCATGCCTGATTCAATCAGTTGAATGGCGTTACCCCTCATTCCATCAGCCATAAAACTTGCCACACGACAGGCCAGCCTCAAATCAAGCCGCCTTACGGCTGATAAACGTAACCATACTTCCTGTTGAGTCATCAATGTGTTCCTTCACAATGCCCGTTGCCTACTGGTTCAATTGGTAGAGGATGCTGTCAATCAGAGCAGGAAATGTCTAGAATAGAGTCTATATATCGTCAATCAATTGAATAAAGATCCATAAATTTATGTCCGTATTAAACATCTTACATTTCCCAGACGAGCGCCTTCGCATTACTGCTAAGCCGGTCAAAGAAGTTAACGCCGAAATTCAGCAAATCGTGGATGATATGTTTGAAACCATGTATGCCGAAGAAGGTATCGGTCTGGCCGCAACTCAGGTAGACATTCATCAACGAATTATCGTTATCGATGTTTCTGAAAATCGCGATGAGCGTCTGGTATTGATTAACCCTGAACTGCTTGAGAAAAGTGGTGAAACGGGTATCGAAGAGGGTTGCCTGTCAATCCCTGACCAACGAGCTTTAATCCCGCGCGCCGAAAAAGTGAAGATTCGTGCACTGGACCGTGACGGGAAATCATTTGAACTTGAAGCTGATGACCTTCTGGCTATTTGTATCCAACATGAAATGGATCACCTGGTAGGCAAACTGTTTGTAGACTATTTGTCTCCACTGAAACGTCAACGTATCCGCCAGAAGATGGAAAAAATGGCCAAGCTGAACGCTCGACCTGATTGATTTTTCATTTATAACAGGAATTAGCTTTGCGAATAATATTTGCAGGAACACCTGATTTTGCAGCGCGTCATCTTGACGCGCTTTTGACGTCTGGGCACCAGGTTGTGGGCGTATTTACTCAGCCTGACAGACCCGCGGGGCGCGGTAACAAACTCACCCCAAGTCCGGTCAAAATGCTGGCTACTACGCATGATATCCCTGTCTTCCAACCTAAGTCTCTGCGTCCTGCTGAAAGCCAGCAATTGGTTGCTGAGCTGAATGCCGACATCATGGTCGTGGTCGCTTATGGATTGATCTTACCGCAAGCCGTTTTAGATATGCCGAAGTTAGGTTGCATTAACGTGCATGGCTCGTTGCTTCCGCGCTGGCGCGGCGCGGCGCCGATTCAACGAGCGTTATGGGCAGGTGACTCTCATACTGGCATTACAATCATGCAGATGGATATTGGTCTCGATACAGGCAATATGCTGCATAAAATCGAATGTGCCATTGAACCCGAAGATACAAGTGCCAGCCTTTATAATAAATTGGCACAACTCGGTCCAGTCGGCATGCTGACAACGCTCGAACAACTCGCTACTGGCTCCGTGCATGCTGAAGTTCAGGATGAAGCACTGGTTACCTACGCTGAAAAATTGAGTAAAGAAGAAGCGCGCCTGGACTGGTCCTTGTCCGCCAGCCAGCTGGAGCGCTGTATCCGTGCTTTCAATCCGTGGCCGATGAGCTATTTCCTGATCGATGGCCAGCCTGTAAAAGTATGGCAGGCAGCCGTGATTGCTGAACAACCTCTGGTTGCGCCGGGAACGCTAATCGCAGCAACCAAGAGTGGCATCCAGATTGCTACTGCTGACGGTATTCTTAATATCTTGCAGCTCCAGCCGGCCGGCAAGAAAGCCATGTCTGCGCAAGACCTGCTGAACTCTCGTCGTGAATGGTTTACCGAAGGCACAGTGTTCGCCTGACCGTTCCGATAACGCCCGGCAATACGCCGGGCTCTGACTTTCTTATAAAGCTGAGCTTCGCCAGCCTTTCTGACTATGAAAACAACCTATAATCTCCGCAGCATCGCTGCAAAAGCAATCAGTCAGGTTCTTGACCAGGGCCAGTCCCTATCGGCCGTGCTTCCTGGTATGCAAAAGAATATTTCGGATAAAGACCGCGCCTTATTACAAGAGCTCTGTTTTGGAACGTTGAGGGTATTACCGCAGCTGGAGTGGTACCTGCAGCAACTAATGGCAAAACCGCTGACGGGTAAGCAACGCACCTTACATTATTTACTGATGGTCGGTATTTACCAACTCTTGCATACCCGAATCCCTCCTCATGCCGTGCTGGCCGAAACGGTAGAGGGTGCGGTTGCGCTTAAAAAACCGCAGTTGAAAGGTTTGATCAATGGTGTCTTGCGTCAATTTCAACGCCAGCAGGAAGACCTGACACAGCGAACGGAAAATACCGATAGCCGCCATCTGCATCCAAGCTGGCTGCTTAAACGTATTCAAAAGGCATATCCACAGCAGTGGCAGCACATTGTTGAAGCCAATAATCAGCGCCCGCCAATGTGGCTACGCGTGAATCGTCTTCATCACTCCCGCAGCGAATATTTAGCTCTTCTGCAAGAAGCTGGCATTGAGGCCATTGCCCATCCTGACTATGCAGATGCTTTACGGTTAATCACACCATCGCCTGTACATGTTCTGCCAGGCTTTGCTGATGGTTGGGTAACAGTTCAAGATGCTTCAGCACAGGGAAGCGTTGATCTCTTAGATCCGCAGGATGGCGACATGATCCTGGACCTCTGCTGTGCGCCGGGAGGTAAGACGACACATATCTTAGAAGCCGCACCCAAAGCACATGTCCTTGCCGTGGATATCGATAAACAGCGCCTGACCAGAGTGCATGAAAATCTTGAGCGTCTTCGTCTGCATGCGGAAGTCAAACAAGGCGATGGCCGTGAACCTCAGTCCTGGGCTGGCGACCGGTACTTTGACCGGATCCTGCTTGATGCCCCCTGCTCCGCCACCGGCGTTATCCGCCGTCATCCAGATATCAAGTGGCTGCGCCGTGACTCTGATATTGCCGATCTGGCTGACTTACAGTGCGAAATTCTTGAGGCTATTTGGCCGAGGCTCAAGCCTAATGGTGTGATGGTCTATGCGACCTGCTCCATACTTCCAGAGGAGAATAGCGAACAGATCGCGAAGTTCCTCAAGGCACATCCTGAAGCAACGCTGGTAGAAACAGGCGAGCCTGCAGCGCCTGGCAAGCAAAACCTTCCTCACGCCGAAGATGGTGATGGGTTCTATTACGCTAAACTGATTAAGTCAGCGCGATAGTTCTTGCCCTGAGTTAAAGGGCGAAATGAATTAAGACGGGAACAAGCGGCTATGAAAATAATAATTCTTGGTGCCGGGCAAGTTGGCGGAACGTTGGCTGAGAATCTGGTGGGCGAAAACAACGATATAACCGTCGTTGATACGAATACGACCCGCCTGCGCCAGCTTCAGGATAAATTCGATCTTCGCGTTGTTCAGGGACATGGTTCCCATCCCAGAGTTCTGCGCGAAGCGGGAGCTGAAGATGCTGACATGCTGGTTGCAGTAACCAACTCGGATGAGACCAATATGGTTGCGTGCCAGATAGCCTATTCGCTGTTCAACACACCGAACCGTATCGCCAGGATTCGTTCTTCTGAGTATATCCGGGAGTCTGAAAAACTCTTCCAGCCCGAAGCGGTACCTATTGATCACCTGATTTCACCAGAGCAGTTGGTCATCGATTACATCTACAAATTGATTGAATATCCAGGCGCATTGCAAGTCGTCAATTTCGCCGAAGGTAAAGTGAGTATCGCTGCAGTTAAAGCCTACTATGGCGGACCATTGGTGGGGAATGCACTCTCGTCAATGCGCGAGCATATGCCACACATTGAGACGCGGGTAGCGGCAATTTTCCGCCAGGACCGTCCTATCAGACCTCAGGGCTCAACTATCATTGAAGCCGGAGATGAGGTCTTCTTCGTTGCTGCATCCCAACACATACGGGCAGTAATGAGTGAGCTTCAACGTCTGGAAAAACCTTATAAGCGCATCATGATTGTGGGTGGCGGCAATGTGGGGGCGGGGCTTGCCCATCGGCTTGAAAAAAATTATAGCGTTAAGCTGATTGAAAAAAACCAACAGCGTGCAGCAGAGTTAGCTGAATTGCTGCAGGACACTATCGTGTTTTATGGCGATGCTTCCGATCAGGAACTGCTGGCAGAAGAACATATTGAGCAGGTTGATGTGTTTATTGCTATCACTAACGACGATGAGGCCAACATCATGTCGGCCATGTTAGCCAAACGTATGGGTGCCAAAAAAGCGATGGTCTTAATTCAGCGCGGCGCCTATGTGGATCTCGTCCAAGGAAGCGTAATTGATATCGCCATTTCGCCACAGCAAGCCACCATCTCGGCGCTGCTCGGACATGTGCGTAAAGCAGATATCGTCAGCGTATCATCACTACGTCGTGGAGTAGCTGAAGCCATTGAAGCTATAGCACACGGCGATGAAAGCACGTCGAAAGTCGTTGGCCGTACTGTAGAACAGATCAAACTACCGCCTGGAACCACAATTGGCGCCATTGTCCGAGGTAACGAAGTGATTATCGCCAATGGCACCAGTCGCATCCAGCAGGGTGACCATGTGATCATGTTTATTACGGATAAGAAATTTGTTCGCGACGTAGAGAGACTCTTCCAGCCGAGTCCATTCTTCTTGTAATATTCATCTGTTATTTGACTAATTATCAGTAAATTAGATTCAAGGTAGTAACTTTTGTAGCGCAGACGCTACAAATGGTCTTTACTTTGTTTGACATGATTTATGATTTTGCCAAGGAGAGATTTTATGAGTTTTATGAAAGAGTTTCGTGAGTTTGCCATGCGCGGCAATGTTGTTGACCTTGCGGTCGGTGTGATTATCGGTGCTGCGTTTGGTAAGATCGTATCGTCACTCGTCGCCGATATTATTATGCCACCATTAGGATTGCTTATCGGAGGTGTTGACTTCAAACAGTTCGCCTGGGTAATTCGGGAGGCACAAGGCACGGTGCCCGCCGTAGTGATGAAGTATGGGATCTTCATTCAGAATATTTTCGACTTCCTTATCGTAGCTCTGGCCATATTCTGCGCGATTACATTGATGAACAAAATGCGTCGTAAAGAAGAAGCAGCACCTGCCGAAGTCCCTAAGCCAACTGCTGAAGAAGTGCTATTAGCCGAGATTCGTGATTTGTTGAAACAACAACAGACACCTAAGTTTTAATTTCTAACTACAGCAGTCATAAAAAGCCATCGCAAGATGGCTTTTTGGTTAGAAAGGCAGGGTTAAAAATTCGACCGAACATTTAACGCTGCCCTCCTGATAATTTCTCTTCCCATTTTTTTCTTTCCGACGATAACTCCCTTTTCCTTTTAAGTTTCTTTCAACACGTTGTCGGAAAAGCGGGTCATGTAGCAAAGCCTGTAATGCGTTATCCTGGATAACACCTTTGTTATGCTTGTATGTACTCATAATAACCTCATAGTGAAACATAGTGTTGTGCCTGACAGCCGGCCAATGAAGAAGTCGGCACGTCACTCCTCTTTTCCAGCACCGGCTTCGAGCGCTTCAAGAATAGAGCAACTGGCACTGGAATGTGAAGTCCCACAGCACGCATTGCTTAGCCGCTTTAACGAATCCCTCATCCGCTCAAGCTCATTGAGTTTGTACTCCACTTCCGCGAGACGGCTCTCAACAATTGATTTCGACTCATGACAGGTATGTTGAGCCGGATCTATTCTCAACGACAGCAGCTCCTTGATAGCTTCCAGCGTAAAGCCCGTTGTTTTAGCGTAACGAATAAAGCGCAAACGCTGCAGATCGGAATCACTATACTGACGATAACCGGAGATATCTCTTTCACCGCAAGACATCATCCCCTGTTTTTCATAATAACGGATGGTATCAGGCGTAACGTCAGCTAGCCTCGCTAATGTGCCTATCTTATACATATTAATCACCGCAAAATTTTTCAATTAATTGACTATCATACTCAGCCCTCGGAAATCAGTATCCACGCCAGCTTGCTGTAACCTCATCTCCAATATGCTTAACCGCTTACTAGCCAACTCGAAGTCGGGGTTATCAACTGTCAGAGCACGTAACATATCTCTCAGTTCTATCACTTCTTTGCTATCCTGCAGTTCAGGGGGTAAATATCCTAAGTTTTTTTAAAATGCGATACGCCAGGCGTAGCTCTTCAGGCACTGCGCTATCATCATCAAGACGAATAGGTTGCCCAGCACCGGGTAAATTACTCAGATCACCATTTTTAATGGCCCCGGCAATTTTTTGCTCAGCCAACTATCAGTAAGGAACATAATACCTCTGGGATAGCATCTTTATATGATTGCAGGATAACGCTTGGAGGAATAAAAGTAAGGTTAGATTCAAATCGAAGGGGCAAGGCAAAATTTAGGTGTAAAAAAACCGGGCAAGCCCGGTTTTTTCATGCATCTACAGATTATTCAGCAGTTGCTACTTCTGCTTGTGACTCTGCACGATCAACGAGCTCGATGTAAGCCATCGGCGCATTGTCGCCTGCACGGAAACCACACTTAAGAATACGAGTGTAACCACCGGCACGGCTCGCGAAAC
>Ga0209847_1000959_pt1 | contig 10876 bp, 11 predicted proteins | sample OrgsoiDNA_201060_FD_185808 | JGI IMG/M metagenome (GOLD analysis project Ga0209847, IMG submission 185808) | Permafrost soil microbial communities from the Arctic, to analyse light accelerated degradation of dissolved organic matter (DOM) -... | ecosystem: Environmental > Terrestrial > Soil >... | reverse complement strand
AGCAGGCTGTCACCGGGTAAGAAGGACGCAGGAAGCAGACCATTTTCGAGGAACAGCGTTATAAACAACACGGCATACACCACCCAAAGAACCTTGGGATCAGCGAGAACGCTAAAGTCGTGCTGCCAAAGCGCATGAAGAATATCGGTAAGTACTGCCATAGTCTGTCCTGTCAGGGTGCTATAAAAACGGCTACTTGTTCAGTGTAACGTAGATACCCTCAACAAGGGTTGATCTGAAACCATCGAACACCGGCAGGAATATTCGTTTTTGTTATGAGTGGCGATCTAATTATTCCCTAAATCATTATTTCAGGCTGACGAATTATTTGCACTAATTAGACGAAATATCGACAAAGACCGCGCAAAACTGCGCGGTCCATCGCAATCCTTACTGGCTGACCGCCAGACGGCGGAATCCGACTTCCAGATCCTCAATCAGATCGTCAACATCTTCCAGACCGATATGCAGGCGAACCAGCGTGCCGGTGAAATCGACGGTTTCCGCCGGGCGAATGGCCTGAATCTCTTCGGACTGGTTTGCCAGAATCAATGACTCATAGCCGCCCCACGAATACGCCATGCTGAAATGCGCGAAGTGATCGAGATAATCCGCCATTTGTTGGTCGGTCAGGCGCTGCTTGAGAATGAAGGAGAACAGGCCGCAACTGCCGGTAAAATCCCGTTTCCAGAATTCGTGGCCTTTGCTGTCGGGCAGAGCAGGGTGATTGACCACCGCGACTTCCGGGCGTTCCTTCAACCACTTGGCGACGCGCAGGCCATTTTCATCGTGCTGACGCAAACGCAGGGCCAGCGTGCGCAGGCCGCGGCTGGCGACATACGCGGTGTCGGCGTCGACCATTTGGCCCATCAGATAGGAGTGTTCGCGTAACTGCTCCCAGCAGCGTTCATTGGACACTGCGGTGCCTATCATCGCGTCAGAATGGCCGATGATGTATTTGGTACCGGCCTGAATCGAGATATCGATGTCAAAATCCAGCGCCTTGAACAACAGACCCGCCGCCCAGGTGTTATCGATCATAATGACGATATCCGGTGAAACCGCGCGAACCGCCCGCACCATCGCCGGAAGATCGGGCATCTCCATGGTGATCGAGCCGGGCGCTTCGAGCAGGACGACTTTGGTATTGGGTTGGACTAAGGCGCCCAGACCTTCGCCAATAGAAGCGGGGAAATAGGTGGTGTTGACGCCGAGTTTGCGTAGCACTTTTTCGGCGAAATCTTGCGTGGGTTCATAGGCCGATCCTGCAACCAGAATGTGGTCACCGGTGGCGACAAACGACAGAATCGCGTTGCTGACGGCGGCGGCACCACAAGGGTAAAGCACACAACCGGCTCCGCCTTCTAATTCCACCATCGCTTGCTGGAAAGAGAAATGTGTCAGAGTGCCGCGGCGGCCATAAAACAGTTCACCGTTGGCGCGATTTTTGGTGGCGTATTTCTTCTCTTCCACCGTGTTAAATACCAGTGAAGAAGCGCGCTGGATCACCGAGTTTACCGAGCCCAGCGTGTACTTTTTGTCGCGTCCTGCACTGACGAGCGTCGTATCAATTTTTTTTGAAGACATGATGCGTGTTCACCCTGTTAATCATGTTGTCCCGCGCCTTGCAGCACGGGTTTTTTTCTTAACTTAACATGATGATTCGGGCGGATCAGGTTTTGCCTGCATGGATGAGAAAATTTCAGTCTGCCCGCCGCTTCCGTTAACCGGTGTAGACCCCAAACAGTTTCGGTAAGGTCAAAGAGATGGCCGGAACGTAGGTGATAAGCATCAGCACGCCGAACAGCACCAGATAGAACGGCAACATGGCTTTGACCACTTTTTCAATGCTCTGTTTACTCACGGCGCTGGCGACAAACAGCACGGATCCCACCGGCGGGGTGATAAGACCGATCCCGAGATTCACCAACATGATCATGCCGAAATGCACCGGATCAATGCCGAGCGAGTTGATCACCGGCAACAGCACCGGGGTGAGGATCAAAATGATCGGTGCCATGTCCATCAGGGTGCCAATCAGCAGCAGCATGATGTTGATCCACATCAGAATGACGTATTTGTTATCGGAGATGCTGGTGAAGAATTCGGTGATGCGCATCGGTAACTGCATGTAGGTCATCACCGCGCCGAAGCTGGCGGCGAAGCCAATCAGGATCATCACGATGCTGACGGTTTTCACCGTGCGGTACATCAGTTTGGGCAACTCTGACCATTTATAGTCGCGGTAGATAAACATGGTGACGAAGAATGACCACAGGCAGGCAATGGCGGCGGATTCGGTGGCGGTGAAAATCCCGCTCAGAATACCGCCCATGATGATGACGACCGTCATCAAGCCCCACAGGGTGTCGACGAAAATTTTCAGCGCTTGTTTAAAAGGAACGCGCTCACCTTTTGGGTAGCCGCGTTGGTGGGCGAACACCACGCACATCACCATTAACGTCAGGCTGAGTAACAAGCCGGGCAGAATACCGGCGATGAACAACGCGGCAATCGACACCGTACCGCCGGTGGCCAACGAGTAAATCACCGAGTTATGGCTGGGTGGTGTCAGGATCGCCTGTACCGAGCCGCTGGCGGTGACCGCCGCGGCGAAGTCGCGCGGATATCCTTTCTTTTCCATCTCTGGGATCATCACCGAGCCAATCGATGCGGTATCCGCCACGGATGAACCTGAGATCGCGCCGAAGAAGGTCGAGGCTACAATATTGACCAGCGACAACCCGCCGCGAATAAAGCCGACAAAGATATAGGCAAAACTCACCAGCCGACGGGCGATCCCCCCTTCGGCCATAATGGCCCCCGCCAAAATAAAGAACGGGATCGCCAGCAGCGAGAATTTGTTGACGCCGTTGGTGAGTTGGATCATCAGCGCTTCCAGCGGCAGATCAATCCACAGTGCGCCCGCTACGGCACTCAAACCGACGGCGTACGCGACCGGCACGCCGATGGCAAGCATCACCCCCAGCGTTAAAAGCAAAATTAATGCATCCACGATGTTCTCTCCCAAGCGATTTTTCTACGCCGTCAGGCGTTGGAATTACCCAATTGCACTACCGCACGGTGGCCTTGCGGGCCGGCAAGCATTTGCTCAATGATAAACAGCACGGTGAGCGCGGAGCCCAATGGCAATGGCAGATAGGTCTGCCCGGCGGTCAGCAGGGGGAATTCTGCCACCGGCTGCTGCCAGAGCTCACTGCACAGCAGCAGGCTGTACCAGAGGATAAACAGGCTAATCGCCAGCATCATCAGGTCGGCGAGCAGGGCGGAGAATTTTTTCAAGGCAGGGGGCAGGCGGTCAGTCACCATTGCCACCATGATGTGCGAACCGGCGCGATAGGCCACGGCTGCGCCAATAAAGGTGAAAGCTACCATGCACATAATGGCGACCGGTTCTGGCCATGACAGCGCGCTGTTAAGCACGTAGCGCGCAAAAATACCGATGGGGATCACCGCGACCATCAGCAGCAGGGCGATCCCCGCCAGCCACATGGCGCATAAGTAGAGAGCGTCCATCAAACGCTGATAGGCACAAAGCATAAAACCTCCCTCGTGTGCGAGAAAAACGAGGCAGGCGCGCTGCCTCGTCTTAATTATTGAACGTCGGCAATTTGTTGCATCAGGTCTTCATGGCCTTTGCCGAATTCATCACGCACCGGTTGGGTGGCTTTGAAATACACTTCACGGTCGATCTCATAAAACTTCACGCCGCCCGCCTGCATTTTCGCCAGCGATTCATCGTTATAGGTTTTCCACAGTTTGCGCTGCTCGTCCTGCGCTTCTTTCGCCAGTTTGAGCATCAATTGCTGATCTTCCGGTTTCAGCTTGTCCCACTTCACTTTTGAATACAGGAACAGCTCAGGAATGATGAAGTGACGGCTGTAGGTGTAGTTTTTCACCACCGGCATATAGTTGTGGGCGACAAACGTCGGCGGGTTGTTTTCCGTGCCGTCGATAACCCCGGTTTGCATCCCGCTAAAGACTTCGCTAACGCCCATGGCGACGGGATTAGCGCCCATGGCTTTTAGCGTCGCCAGAGCAATTGGGCTGGCCTGCACGCGGATTTTCATCCCGTGTAAATCGTCGGGTTTCACCACCGGCTGTTTGGTGATCAGGTTACGTGTTCCACCATCCATCCAGCCGAGGAACACCAGTTTGGAGTTGGGGTTGTTGGTGATCTTGTCGCCAATCTCTTTGCCGATTTTACCGTCGAGCACTTTGTGCATATGGTCTTCATCGCGAAAGACATACGGCAGGGTGAAGACGTTAATTTCTGGCAAAATCGAGGCCACGGGCGACATCGACACGCGGATAATATCCAGCGCACCAATCTGCGCTTGCTCAATCTCCTGTTTTTCATCGCCCAACACGCCGCCGGGGAACATTTTGATCTCCAGACGACCGTCGGTTTGCTCTTTGAGTTTTTTTCCCATGTCCTGTACGGCGACCACATTGGGATAACCTTGTGGATGGACATCGGCGGCTTTGAGAGGCGCTGCCAGCAGGCTATGGCTGAACAGTAGGGTCGCGGAACTCAGGCAAAGGCTGAGAAGTGCTCGCTGCATTTTCATCAGTTTGTCTCCAGGGTACTCAGTAAAAGTGAATATAAAAAAGGGGAAGTAGAATGAGCTGCATAAAGACTGCCGGTGTCCGGTCTGTGTCTTCTCAAGCAAGATAACCGATCGAGTGTGATGGTTATTTGAGCACTATCACAAAGTGTAAACAGTTTTGAAATGATATTACTTAATATTTAAAACATTGTTTTAATGTTTTAAATCACCTTCAGTTACTTGATTTACGTGCGGATTTTTTCGAAAAATGTGAACTGAGTGAGGTTGCAGTGTTTTTGTTCAAACCCTAAAAAGTTTGTCGACCGTCAATGACATCTCTTCCCGCTGCCGCGATAATGTAAATAATAATGAGAACCACTATCAATTCGGGCTTTTTGTTTGATATGATTTGGCGTTGTTTTTATCCATGAACACCTTGATTAAACCCCCATTAACACTGATTTTTGCTGGAGGCGACGCGTGAAAACGGCTCGCAATAACATGAAAAAAGCGGCGTCACTTTGGATGTCCCTCGTTTTGGTCGCAGGTCTGAGCGGTAACGCGTTTGCAGCACCTTCTTCTCCGGCGGGACAAGCCGTCACGCAAACCGCTCAACCGACAGAACCTTCTGCGGGAACGCCTGCTACCGACGCACCAGCGACAGTCACTCCGGTTAACCCTGCTTTTGAACCCACCGCCACGGTGCCGGTTATCCCGAAAGATCTCTCCGTGCTCGGCATGTACCACCACGCTGACGTGGTCGTTAAAACCGTGATGATCGGCCTGTTGCTGGCGTCGGTCGTGACATGGACACTGCTGTTTAGCAAAGGAACGGAAGTGTGGAGCGGCAAACGTCGCCTGCGCCGTGAATTCTCTGCGCTGGCCGGTGCCCGTACCTTGGATGAAGCTGCCGAAGAAGCGGAAGGTTTCGCCGTGAACAGCATCAGCAGCCAAATGCTGCGTGACGCGCAAAACGAACTCGAACTCTCTGCCGCCTCAACGGATATCGGCGGCATTAAAGATCGCACCAGCTTCCGCTTAGAACGTCGCGTCAGCGCCGCAGGCCGCCATATGGGGCGCGGCAACGGTATTCTCGCCACCATCGGTGCTATCTCGCCCTTCGTCGGCTTATTCGGTACGGTGTGGGGCATCATGAATAGCTTTATCGGCATTGCGCAGACCCAAACCACCAATCTGGCGGTCGTGGCTCCGGGTATCGCCGAAGCGTTACTGGCAACGGCGGTGGGTCTGGTCGCCGCGATCCCAGCGGTTGTGATTTATAACATCTTTGCCCGTACCATTTCGACCTACCGCCATCAGGTGGGTGACGTGGCGGCGCAAATTTTACTGTTGCAGGGGCGTGATTTGGATTTAGCCGCCAGCGCAGGTGACACGCCACGTTCACAGGCCGATCGCCAGTTACGCGTAGGGTAATCCATCATGGCCATACGTTTAAATGACGACCTCGACGAAAGCGGTGAAATGCATGACATCAACGTCACGCCTTTCATCGACGTCATGCTGGTACTGCTGATCATCTTCATGGTAGCCGCACCTCTGGCAACCGTGGATGTGCGTGTTGACTTACCGGCATCCACCGCAAAACCGCAGCCACGCCCAGAGAAACCGGTGTTCCTGACGGTCAAAGCCGACAAGCAGCTCTACTTGGGTGACAGCGTGGTAAACCGCGACAACCTGACGGCGATGCTGGATCAGCGCACGCAAGGCAATAAGCAGAGCACCATTTTCTTCCAGGCGGACAAGTCGGTGGATTATGAAACGCTGATGAGCGTCATGGATACGCTGCGTAAGGCGGGGTATCTGAAGGTGGGGTTAGTGGGGGCAGAGCAGACGGCAGCGCCGACTTCCTAAAGTATTTCTGTTTTAAAAACGGCCCGTGATGAACATCCGGGCCGTTTTTATTTTCGTAGTTTACATCAAGCTCTGGCGTGGGCCGCCGCTGCTTCAATCAACGCGTCTGCTGGGCGTTGACCGGTGTACAGCACGAACTGTTCCACCGCCTGTAAGGTCGCCACTTCGTAACCGGTGATCACCTGCTTATTATGTGCGATGCCATAGCGAATAAACGGCGTTTCACCGGCTGAGGCCACCACGTCAAAGACCACCGAAGCGCGGTCAATCGCCGCCGGTTCGAACGCCATAGTGTCAGCGTCCGGACCGCCCGCCATACCGATAGGCGTGACGTTCACTAGCATATCGATGGCCTCATCACCGAGCTCCGGTTGCCATTCATAGCCATATTCGGCGGCCAGCGCACGGCCACTTTTCTCATTGCGGGCAATCACATAGCCCCGTTTGAAACCGGCATCACGGATCGCGGCCACCACCGCTTTGCCCATGCCGCCACTGCCACGTAGCGCGAAGACCGCATCGCGCGGCACCTGATACTGGTCCAATAATTTGGCGACCGCGATGTAGTCGGTGTTGTACGCGCGCAGGAAACCGTCGTCATTGACGATGGTATTCACCGACTGAATGGCGGTGGCCGAAGGGTCTAGCTCATCGAGAAACGGGATGCAGACTTCTTTGAACGGCATCGACACGGCACAGCCGCGAATCCCGAGGGCGCGAACGCCTTTGACCGCGGCTTCAATGTCTTGGGTGGAAAAGGCTTTGTAGATGAAATTCAGGTCGAGCGCCTGATACAGGTAGTTGTGAAAGCGGGTACCGAAATTGCCGGGACGGCCAGATAGCGACATACAAAGTTGGGTATCTTTGTTGATCTCTTGACGCATGATCCTTTCCTTATCAGTGACGTTTTAAGTGCAATAACCCCACCTTAGCCAAAGCCTAGCCCTGCCGCTACCCTTAATTCGGCTCTATACTGAAAGGATGAATATCTGGAGGTGAACATGAATTTGGATTTATTCGACCATCCTGATTTTCACCCACATTGGCGTGAAGAGTTGGATGTCGGCGCGGTGGTGCTGCGCGGTGGCGCGCTGAAAGACGATATGGCGTTACTGGCAGAAATTAACCGCATTGCTGGTTTGGTGCCGTTTCAGTATCGCGCCACGCCGGGCGGCTATGCGATGTCGGTGGCGATGACCAACTGTGGCGATGTCGGTTGGGTCACTGACCGTCAGGGATATCGCTATCAAAGCATCTCACCGGAAAGCCAACAGCCGTGGCCTGCAATGCCTGAACTGTTTCGCTCATTGGCGGTGGACGCCGCCGAGCAGGCGGGGTTTGTGGGGTTCGACCCTGATGCCTGCTTGATCAACCGTTATCAGCCCGGTGCCAAGATGTCGCTGCATCAGGACAAAGATGAACAGGACTTTGGCGCGCCGATTGTCTCGGTCTCGCTAGGCTTACCGGCGGTATTTTTATTTGGCGGAGTAGAACGCAGTGACAAAACCCAGCGGGTGGCGCTGACACACGGCGACATCGTGGTGTGGGGCGGGCCATCGCGGTTGCGATATCACGGAATTTTACCCTTAAAAGCCGGTGAACATCCGTTAACGGGCGAATACCGTTTTAATTTAACCTTCCGCAAGGCCGGTGGACGGTAAAGCACAGGACATTGCGCGCATTCTGCATTAAACTGCGCGCTGCAAAAATTGACATGTTGAACGATTACTTAGGCGGTATAGCGATGAACGGCACAATCACAACCTGGTTTGAAGATAAAGGTTTCGGTTTTATCAAAGATGAAAACGGCGATAACCGTTATTTCCACGTGATTAAAGTCGCTAACCCCGAGCTTATCAAAGTTGACGCCGTGGTGACGTTTGAGCCCACCACCAACAACAAAGGCTTGTCGGCGTTTGCGGTTAAAGTCGAACCTGAAAGCAAATACATTTTTATCGCCGGTGAGCGTATCAAAATCACCAGCATTAAGTCGTTTCTGGCCTTCAGCCAGGACGTGCCTGCCGAGTCCCAAATCGACAAAGAGAACGCCGTGTTGTCTGTCGGCCTGTTGATGAATCGTATTCGTCCGAAAGAAGAAGAGAAAAAGGCAGAGACCCGCACGCTGAAAATGCTGGCGATCACCACCTTCCAGAACACCACTTACACCTTCTCTGAAGACGAAATTGACGTCGACGACACCATGAAGATCCTCAAAGGGCTGTGATTTTCCTGCCACCAGTGCGACATCGCGTTGCGCTGGTTTACTTACCTCTTTATTTTATTTCGGAAATTCGGCGCAGTGTCACAAAATAGAATTTAATAAAGGTAATTTCTCTTTGAAGAAATTATTATCCGTCGACGCTCTATTATTAACCGATAACTGACAGAGGATTTGTCGATGCCCAACCCCAACCCCCATTTACAACGTCGCATAGAGTTAGGAAAGATTGCCTTAGAGAATGACAATCGAAGTTCGGTTTATATTCCGGCGGTATATTGCGTTAATTTTGTTTTACAAAAAGCGCGTTTCGGATTAAGTCAGGCATCATTTGACAGTATTGTGAAAAATATCCACTTGGTAAAAACGGGGCAACGTTCAGAGACGACATCGTCCTTAGTGGAAGCCATGTCGTTCGCCCGTGACGCCGTTAACTCCATGAGCAAAGGCCATTTTGGTATGGCGATGGTTGAAGCCGCAGGATCTGCATTAAATCTGGCTGGCGGCCCACTCTACTCCGCTAATTATGACCGTATGCGTTTACCGCCAAGCCAACGCCATTTTTACGATATGTTCGATTTCATTCATTATTGAAATGTTTTTTATAAAAATACTCTTCTCATGAATACAATGGTCGCCCGATTCTAAATTATATTTAATATTATTAGGTTTCTTCTAATTCATAGTTGATATGAATGTTTAATGAGATCTGTGTTTTATTTCAGCCGGTGCGGTGCTCTTTATTATTGCGCCGCACCGGCTTATTTCCCTCTACTGATTAATAACTCACCGTCACCAGAACCGTATCGCTGTAGTTTCCTGCTGGCGGATTGGGTTGCGAGGGGTTGATCGTCGCGGTATATCCTACGGTTTGCGCCGTACCGGTTCCTAACAATGACGTATTGGTCGCTGCCGTCCACACCGATGCATCCCCTTTGAATATTTGATATTGCAAATAGCTGGTCACACCGTTATTGGTTGACGACATTTGCCGGTATTGCCCGTTGACCGGCACGGTGCTGGCTAAGTTGACCGTATAACTCGCGCTCAGCGTGCAGCGGATGCTCAGCGTATTACCGGTCACGGAGGCAAAACCGGCGGGGAAGGCGGCGGAGCCGAAACTGACATTCGGCGCGTTGTCGATGAAGCAGGCATTGGTGACCACCATTTTGACCGAGATAACGGTACTGTCTGCGCCATCGGTGTAGGCGCATAAACCCAGCACGCCGATAAAGCAAATATGGTAGGTCCAGTTGATGGTCAGCGTGTCGTTATAGGTCCCCGCCGGTAAGTTAACCCCGGTGGCGGTGCGCAGATAGACCGGCAGCGAGCCGTCGGCGGCATTAAACAACCCGAGCAACCCGAGCAACGTGGTGCTGCTCCAGGTCGTTTGGTTACCAATATTCAGCACCGTGCCACAGGCGCTGTCCGGGCAGATTTGGTATGGCAGTTTGACATTGTTCGGCCCGATCATGTCCGGCTGAGTTCCCACGCCGTTGGCCGAACTGGCAATGGTCGCCGTCACCGTATTGGTGGAAAGCAACGTAAGCAGTCCGCCGGAACATTTAAAGCCGCTAGACGCCATCACGGTTTGCGCCGTACTGCCCGCGACAAAGGAGTTCAATGTACCGAAATCGGCACTCCCCGGGCTGCTGGCGCAAGCAGCATAAGCCGCTGGCAGGCTGCTAAGTAACAGCGCCAGCGCCGCCAGTCCACGCACTGCCATTTTCATTAGATTCATCGCTTACCTCCTGACGCCGCGTTGGGATTGCACACCAGCGGGCCAATTTGCTCGATGCTGTGATGATTAAGGCTCAGGTCGAAGCCGACCCGACAAACGGAACTGTCTTCCTGACGGATAACCAACACGTTGTGCTGTTGCAGATCGCTGAAATACACCAACCCTTCATAGCCGGATACCGTGGTTTGCTGGCTATTCTGTTCGGTCACCAGCGTCCCCAGTTTCAGTGGCTGGCCGCTGACATCATTGATTTTTATCGTGGCCGACAGCACCCGTCTCACCGGGAATTTCACCACCACACCGCTGCCTTCGCGTACCGAAATGTTGTCCACCACGCGGTTAGCCACCACATCGGCAGGCAGCGGCAGGGTGTCGATTTCCACTTTCGCCGGATAATAAGAGCTGACGGTTGGGATCAACAGATGGCCGTTTTTATCGGTTTTGCCGAGTTTCTGGTTTTCATACATCACCGGT
>Ga0209847_1000958_pt1 | contig 10878 bp, 8 predicted proteins | sample OrgsoiDNA_201060_FD_185808 | JGI IMG/M metagenome (GOLD analysis project Ga0209847, IMG submission 185808) | Permafrost soil microbial communities from the Arctic, to analyse light accelerated degradation of dissolved organic matter (DOM) -... | ecosystem: Environmental > Terrestrial > Soil >... | reverse complement strand
CGGTATGCGTTACGGAGGTCCCATTGGCCCACTCCGGCGCTGGCGTCATTGCGTGGTGTCGTGGTTGCGAACAGTCCAAACATGGTTAAGATCCGGCCGCGGACGCCTTGCCAGTGAAAGTCGCCGCCAACGCTAACCTGCTCGAGCTGCACTTCACCGCTGCGGAAAGACTCGGTCGACCCGCCCATCGTGTGGTCGATGGGTTGATTGAAACTCTGCATGAAGTGCGTATCGAATCGAACTTCCGGAGTAAAGAATTTGGTGTCCAGCACGGTATCCTTGTTACGCGGTGTGCCGTTTAGCCAAGTGAAGTCGGCAAAGGCAAACGGGGTATCGTTGTCCACCGCCGGACCCGGAGGATTGGACTGGAGGGCTTCCGGAATGGTGGGCGCGGCCGGGGCCGGCGGTTGCGGGGGCGCGGCGGGCGCTTGCGGTTCAGCGGCTTTTGGGGGCACTGGGGACTCCGTTACCGGCGCCGATTCCGGCGCCGAACGAGCCTTCAGTTCCGCTTCAAGAGCCGCGATGCGCTCCTTCATAGCCTCAAGCTCGTTTTCTATGCTGCGCGATGCAGCGGGAGTGGCCTTGGCCGCCGTGAGGATCACGTTGTGACTAGCCGTCTGGTCTTGCGCGATCTCCACCCTGGCGGCCGACGCGCTGGCAAGCCCTTCCTTGGCCGCGGTGATCAGGTAAGGCCCAGGTGTGAGACGATCGGCGGCGAAGACGCCATTCCCGGAGCTCAACACCTTGCGATCGATGCCGCCATCCATGCTGTGGATCGCGACGCTCACCATCGCCAACGGTTGCCCGCCGGGGTCCAGGGTAACTCCACGCAGGGAGCCGAACGCCGGCGCCGCTGCCGCTGGCTCCTCTTCCCCGCGGGCAAGCGGCTGTGCAAGTCCCGCTGCTACGCCGATGGTCAAAAGACTTAGTAGGTATCTCTGAACATTCATATCCTCGTCTCCTTATTTCCAATGCTGAACTCTGGGAAGGTGCTGATGCCAATTGTGAAGCGCGAGTTATGAAAAATGCATAAACAACTCCATCAACACTTTCTATAGGACTCATAATGACGGTTTGACTCGATCCATCGACTACCAAGCGAGCGCTAGTACACCCTCACAGTGTAAGGACCGATAAATAAGGAATGTGTAAAGGAAGCGTAAGAAACTTATTCGAGAGAATTCAACCGGGCTACAAGCGCATCGGCTTGGTGTAGCCGGTCATTTCCAGGTAGCCCACTCCTCTCCCTGTGCCGCTGTAAGTCACGGCGCCTTCCCAATAGGTAGGGGTTGCGTCGTCGTCGGCCACCAATTCCTGATCGGGGATGGCGGCGCTGCATTCGAGCGTGATTTTCAGGGACGGGACGGAGAGTCGCCATTTGATGGGATAACGGGCGGCGGTATGCGGGCTGGTCCAGTATTCCATGGCTTCCAGGTGGAAATCGGATTGTCTGAGATGCGTGGCGCGGCCATCGGAGGCGATGTAGGTGCCGGACGAAAAAGGATCGATCGAGCCATCGGCGTGGCGGAGTTGGAAAAGCATCAGCTCTGAGCCCGAGTCGAGTTGCACGCTGAACCAGTCCCAACCCCGCTGCCCGGCTTCAAGCTGGTAAGTGAACCATTCGTGGTCCATCCAGGCCGAACCGGTGACGGGGAAACCGTTGAGCGTGCCCTCCACCGCCAGGCGCGGGAAGGAGACGTAGTAGGACGCCTTGCCGGGGCCGGGAGACTTCTGGCTGACGCCATTTTCGCCATGGATCACCGGGGGCTTGCGAGGCGTGAGCCGCAACGTGAAACGGATGTCGTCGGCTACGGCGGAAAGCGTCTGCGCATCGCTCGCATCAAAACGCGCTTCCCAGTTGCCGTTCCAGACGCGGGATTGGTCGAAGCTGGCGCCCGCAATACCGGGGCCGGCGCGATTCAGGCGCTTGTAATAACGGAAGCGCCGGCCGTCGATGTCGGTGAGTGCCAGGTGGGCGAGATATAGATCGCGGACTCGCCAGGCGGACGGGTTCGCGTCGGGGCCGCGGTCCATGCCCTGGCTTTGGCCCTCGCCTTGGCCCTGGCGGAAGAAGACCAGTTCGAAGCCGTAGCGGCGGCCATCGCGCGCACGCAGGTTGCCGGTGTAATACCACCACTCGGTGCGGAAATCCGGGTGATCGAAGTGGTCGCGCGGAAACTGAAAATGGCGGCCTGGCAGCGCCTGGTGGAACTCGGCCGCGCCGGTAGGGCGGGCGCCTTGTCCGTGCGAAGCCGGATCCTGGCCTGCCAAGTCGACGGAGAAGAAACAGAAACCGGCCAGAGCCAGGCGCGCGAAGTACATTAGAATGGTCCTGACGCAATTATATGAAACGGGTGATCACGGCACAGGATGTGCCTGCGGCGGGCGAGCTGCGGATTCCCTTGGGGAGCATCGTTACGCCGTCGGCGCGGGAGGTGGCGTCTGAGCGCGGTGTGCGCATTGCCGAAGTGCCGCAGGACCAGTTGGCCACGCAGGCTGCGCCGGAGAGGACTATCGCCATCGGCTCGGACCATGGCGGCTTCCGCCTGAAGGAAGCCCTCAAGCCGTTGATCGAAAGCCTGGGCCTCGAAGCCTGCGACGCCGGCGTGTTTGAAGAGAAGCCCGCGGACTATCCCGATATCGCCCACACGGTGGCCCAACTGGTGGTGTCGGGTCAGGCCACGCGCGGCGTCATCATCGATGGCGCGGGCATCGGATCGTGCATCGCCGCCAATAAAGTTCCGGGCATTCGCGCGGCCCTGTGTTATGATAAAGCTTCCGCTCGCAATGGTCGGGAACACAATGATTCTAATGTGCTTACACTCGGCGCACGGCTTCTGACCCAGACCCAGGCAGAGGAAGTTTTGCGCACCTGGATCGAGACTCCATTCGCCGGCGGAAGGCACCAGCAGCGGGTACGGAAAATCATGGACATCGAACAGATTTACTCGCGGAAGGCGCCGTCGTGAACCAGGCGGAATTAGACCGGCTGGTAGCGCAGATCGGTGAAGAGATTCTTTCCCGGATGCCGGCGGCAACTGCTCCGAAAAAGGGCGAAGGGCTCAATCTGCCGGACCAGGTTTGCCCCGATTGCGTGCAGCGCTGCGTGCAGACGTGCGCGCGCAATGCGAAGGAAATTATCGCCGCGGGCGCGTCGCGTGTTTCGGCCAGCGAGCGGCTGACGAAGATCGACCCATCGATTGCGGCCTTGATCGATCATACGATTCTGAAACCGGACGCCACGCGCGCGGACGTTCTCAAAGTGTGCCGCGAAGCGCGCGAATATCATTTCGCCAGCGTATGCGTGAACCCCTACTGGGTGCCGGTGGTGGCCCGGGAATTGGCGGGCTCCGGCGTCAAGGTGTGTTCGGTGATCGGCTTCCCGCTGGGCGCAACTACTACCGACGCCAAGGTGGCGGAGACGGCCGGCGCGCTGCGTAACGGAGCTCAAGAGATCGACATGGTGATCAACGTGGGCGCGCTGCGCTCCGGCGATTTCGATGCGGTCAAGAATGACATTCAGCAGGTGGTAAGGGTGGCGCACCAGGCGGGCGCCATCGTGAAAGTAATTCTGGAAACCGCGCTGCTGGACGACGCCCAGAAGACCGCGGCCTCCAGGCTGGCGAAAGCGGCGGGCGCGGATTTCGTGAAGACTTCCACGGGCTTCTCATCGTCGGGCGCCACCGCGCATGACATCGCGCTGATGCGCGCCGCCGTGGGTCCGGAGATGGGCGTGAAGGCCTCGGGCGGCATCCGGACGCTGCAGGATGTGCAGGCCATGACCGCGGCCGGCGCCACGCGCATCGGCGCCAGCGCCAGCGTGAAGATCGTCGAGGCGACCGCCGCTTGATGCGCATGAGTCAGTTTTCTCTTTACCGCGGAGACGCAGAGACGCGGAGCAAAGCGCAGAGGAAGACCCAACCCACTGATATGGCTTTTTCCCTATGTACTGCCTTCTCTGCGCTTATCTCAGCGTCTCCGCGGCTCTGCGGTGAAATGGCCTCTCGATCGAAGGCGGAGCCTCGCTAGTAGAGATACCTATGCAAGCCGCCCGCAAAGCCGCGGTCCGATTCAAGGAGAGATCCGAGCTGCTCGATTTCCTGCTCGAGGTCTCGTCCACCATCGCCCTGACGCTGGACCTGGACCAGTTGCTCACCAACGTGGCGGAGATCGTGCAGAAGGTGCTGCCTTACGATGTGTTTGCGATTCTGCTCTACAGCGAGAGGCGGCAGGACCTGCGCATCCGCTACGCCGTGGGGCACCGCGAAGAGGTGGTTCGCAATCTTTCGATCGCCGTGGGCGAGGGCATCACTGGAACCGCCGCGGCGCGCCGCGAGCCGGTGCTGGTCACCGATGTGCGGAACGATCCCCGGTATCTGAACACGGTGGATGCGGTGCGCACCGAGCTGGCGGTGCCCATGATGGCGCGGGGCAAGCTGGTGGGTGTGATCGATCTGCAATCGACGCGCGTCAATGCGTACACCGAATATGACCGCGCGCTGATGCGTCTGATCGCGGCGCGCGTCAGCATCGCCATCGACAATGCGCGGCTCTACCGGCGCGTGGACCGGCAGAACCGCACGCTCAAGACGCTGACTCATATCTCGCGCGAATTCTCTTCGATCCTGGATTTGAATGAGCTGCTGAGCAAGCTCATCAGCACCATGCGGGAGCTGATCAACTACGACGCCTTCAGCATTCTGCTGGTGGATCGCGAGGCCAAGGCGCTGCGCCACCTGTTCAGCGTGCGCAACGACAAGCGCGTCAACATAGACAACGTTCCGCTGGGCAAGGGGATCACGGGAGCGGCGGCGGAATCGCGCCAGGTGGTGCGCGTGCACGATACCGCCAAGGACCCGCGCTACATCGCTTCGCACTCCGATATTCGTTCGGAAGTGGCGGTGCCGCTGATCGTGCAGGACCGCGTGGTGGGCGTGATGGACCTGGAGAGCGACCACGTCGGACATTTCAGCGACGACCAGGTGCGCACGCTGGCTCTGCTGGCCCCGCAAGTTGCCAGCAGCCTGGAGAATGCCCGCCTGTACCAGGAACTGGCGCAGCGCGAGCGCCGCATGGACGAGGATCTGCAGGCCGCGCGCGAACTGCAGCGCGTGCTGCTGCCCGATGCCGAGCCCGAAATCGAAGGCATGGAAGCGGCGGTGCGCCTGCGGCCGGCGCGCGAGATCTCGGGCGACATCTACGACATTTTCGAGCACAAGGACCGGCAGACCCTGATAGCCATGGGCGACGTCAGCGGCAAAGGCGCAGCCGCGGCGCTGTATGGCGGGCTGATGAGCGGCCTTTTGCGCACGCTGGCGCCGCGCCGGCGCGGGCCGGCGGAGTTGATGAAGGCGCTCAATGACGCGCTGATCGAGCGCAAAGTGGAAGCCCGCTACGTCACGCTGGGCGTGCTGCTATGGGACCCAGCCAATCGCCGGTTCGTCATGGCCAACGCCGGAGCGCTGCCCCCGATGATCTGCCGCAAAGGCGAGATTTTGAAGGTTCGCGTGGAAGGCGTACCGCTCGGGCTGCTGGATGCCCGCGAGTACGAAGAGGTCGAATTCCAGGCGCAGCCGGGCGACACGGTGGTGCTCTACTCGGACGGCATCACGGACCACTTGAACGCGGCCGGCACGGAGTATGGACGCGGCCGCCTGGCGCAGGTAGTGCGGACCAACTCCCACAAGAAGGCCGGCCACCTGATCGCGGCGATTTTCAAAGACCTCGACAGGTTTTCGACCACCGCGTTCGACGATCAAACGCTATTCGTCATGAACGTTCTGTAGGCCCGCTGCCGCCGCCAGAGCCGAAACTCAGAGGTCGACGATCGGCGATGAGTTGCGGACCTTCCGGGTGTAATAGAAAGGGTCCGCGAATTTTTCCCGGAATATGCGCTCCCATCGCGCATTATCGGTGCATGCGGCGCATCGGCTGGATTGACTGCAGCGGCAGCCTGGCTTTGTTCCGTTCTTCTTGGTTCGATCTTCGGTGTTCATGTTCGTTCCCTGAGAGTACGCTCGCGCGGGCCGCGCCAGAAGCGGGCAATTCCTGTAATTGCGGGCCGGGAGATCCCGCAGGCGCGAATCTTTACGACTTCTTCGCGAATCGCGCATTGATCAAAAGGGAACTTACCCTTAAACTATTGACTGGCGGAGATATTTGAGGGTGGTTTGAGGGGGTGGAGGCGATGGTCATGGTGATTCGTTATTCCGATGGTTCCTATGTCGAGGGCGTACTTCACAGGCTCGCGGGCGCCACCCTGCGCGCCGCCGTAGCGGGCATCGACGACGCCGTGGAGTACACGCTCATGCACGACAAATGGATCTCGGAGACGGGGCTGCCAGTCACCTTTGAGTTCCCCGTGGAGAAAGCAATGGATCTCTGCCAGATCATGCCGCGCCAAGTCATGCCGGGCCAGGTCATGCCGGGAATGATCGGCCAGCTAGAGGCGGGGTGTGCCGCCGGCGGCGATTGCGTACTCCGGCGGACGTCGCGCTCGTGCGCCAGCCCTGTGAACTGACTCCGCTTTCAACAGTCCGGTTTTCAATAGTCCAGGGGGAGCGAGACAACCAGTTCGGTGCCTTGCCCGGGACCCGTGCGGATCGAAAGCGTACCCGAGAAATCCTCAACCCGCTCCCGGATGGCGGCCAGGCTCAGAACCCGCCCGCTCCTTGCCCCCAAGACTTCGCCGAGGTCGAGATCCGCGCCGTCGTCGCGAACCGAGCACTGAATGCGCGCGGCGTCCTTAAGAAATGCGATGGTTACGCGCCTGGCGCCGGCGTGGTTGGCGATACTGCCGAGGGCCTCATGCACGATCCGGTATAGGGCCGTCTCGATTCTTGCGGGTAATCGGCCCGCCGTTGAGCCCCTTACTTCGATCAGTATCCCCGTACGCCTGGTTATTCCTTGTCTCAGAAACTCAACGGCCGGCAGCAGGCCGAGATCGTCCAGGATCATGGGGCGAAGTTCGTGCGACAGACGCCGCAACCCCACTTCCAACTGGTCAAGCGTCGATTTGAGTTGCGTGACGGGTTGGCGCTGTCCGGCCGGCAGGTTCCCGGTAAGCTCGTCCAGTTTGAGGTGGACCGCCGCCAGAAGTTGTCCCGCCTCATCATGCAATGACTGAGCCATTCTCCGGGCTTCCTTCTCCAGCACGTCGTGCAGGCTAACCGGCGGTAACCAGGTTTGCTTTGCAACGCCCAAGACCGTTCCGGAATAGCTCATGTAATAAATGTTAAGCGCGTACCTTCGAAAAGTTGTGCGGCAAGTGTAAAGATTCTGTGATGACTGCGGAGCGATGCGGCTGGTTGATGCCGGCGGTTTCTTGATTTCTGGCGGAGAGGGGGAGATTCGAACTCCCGTTACCCGTAAAGGTAAGCCCGCTTTCGAGGCGGGTGCGATCGACCACTCTGCCACCTCTCCACGCAGCCGTTGGCGCTTTCAGTATATCGCTTTTATTTCTCGCAAAGACGCAAAGTACCGCAAAGCACGCAAAGAAGCAAAGAAGAAATTCCTGGTTTTCTTGGCGTTCTTGGCGGTACTTTGCGTCTTTGCGAGGAATAGCTTCTCGGGCGGCTCCTTTTTTTGATATAGTTGTGTCGAAATTCTACTACACGGAAGATGGCACGAAAGGAAGGTGTCTGGTGAGTTCACGAAAAGAGCCCGAGCTCCCCTCGAAGCCGAAAAACGGAGTCTCCCGCCGCGGATTTATCGGCGGCATGGGCATCGGAACCGGCGCGGTGGGGACAGGATTACTGGAAAGAGAAGCGACGGCGGCGCCGGCCAACGTGACGGGTCCGGGCGCCGTGCCGATCACGCTGAACATCAACGGAAAGCCCGTTAATCTTACCGTGGAGCCGAGGGTCACGCTGCTCGACGCCATGCGCAATTATCAGGGGGAGCTGACGGGCGCGAAGAAGGTCTGCGACCGCGGCACCTGCGGCGCTTGCACCGTCCTCATGGCCGGCAAGTCGGTCTACAGTTGCACCGTGCTGGCGATTGACGCGCAGGGCAAGAACATCGACACCATTGAGGGCATGCCGGTCAACAATCCGATTTCCGTCGCCTGGGTCAACAACGACGGCCAGCAGTGCGGATACTGTACGCCGGGGTTTGTAATGGCGGCCAAGGGATTCCTGTCCGAGAATCCCAACCCGACCCTGGAAGAGGTGAACCACGGGTTGGGCGGCAACCTCTGCCGCTGCGGCACCTACATGGGCATCCGCAAGGCCGTGCTGGAAGCTGCCAAGAACATGAAGGGAGCGCACAATGGCTAACACACCAGACTATAGCTGGCCGCCGATGGAGAGCCGGAAAGTGATGGGCAAACCCATCAAGCGCCTGGACGGACCGCCGAAGGCTTCGGGCCGCGCCAAGTATGCGTCGGACTTCAGCCGCAAAGACCTGCTGTTTGCGGCATACATCACCTGCCCGCACGCTCATGCGCGCGTCACCAGCGTGGATACCAGCGCCGCCGAAAAGATGGCCGGCGTGAAGGCCGTGCATGTATGGTCGGGCGCGGGCAAAGAGATTCAGTGGCAGGGCACGGAGATTGCGGCGGTAGCGGCCACCACCGAAGAGATCGCCAAGGAAGCCGCCCGCAAGATCAAGGTTGAGTACGAAGTGATGCCGCACTTCGTGAAGGATGAAGCTCTGGCCAAGGCCGGGTCGCACGGCAAGGCTGCGGGCGAAAAAATCACGGGCGACCCCGAGAAAGCCTTCCAGGAAGCGGAAGCCGTATCGGAGGGGACGTACGGAATCCCGGTGGCCACTCACTGCTGCCTGGAGCCCCACGGCCAGGTGATCCAGTGGCAGGGCGACCCCGGCAATCCCGAAAAATCCACGGTCAACGCGTGGCCTTCGGTGCAGTTCGTCTCGGGCTACGCGGGCGCGCTGGCGACCAACCTGAAAGTGCCGGCTACCAGCATCAAGGTGAAGATGGATTACATCGGCGGCGGTTTCGGCAGCAAGTTCGGACCCGACGCCTGGGCTGAGGTCGCGGCCAACCTTTCGATGAAGGCGGGCGGCAGGCCGGTGAAGCTGTTCCTGGATCGCGCCAGCGAACAGACCATCGGCGGCAACCGTCCTTCGGCTTACGGCAAGATCAAGGTCGGGGGGAAAAAGGACGGCACGATTACGGCGTGGCAGTCGGATACGTGGGCCACGGGCGGATTTACGGGCGGAGGCAGCCCGCCGCTGCCGTACATCTACAGCAACATTCCCAACACGCGGCTCAACCACACGGCGGTTTCGGTGAACGCCGGCGGGCAGCGGGCGTGGCGCGCGCCCAACAACCAGCAGGCCTCGTACCTGACCTGCTGCGCCATTGAGGATTTCGCGGCCAAGGCTGGCGTGGACCCGATGGAAGTGTTCGCCAAGAATGCCGGCTACACGCCGCGGGCCGAGCAGTACCAGTATCAGCTCGCAAAGGCGGCCGAGCTTTCGGAATGGAAGAAACTCTGGAAGCCGCGCGACCAGAGCGGTTCCGGGCCAGTGAAGCGCGGCCTCGGCATCGGCCTGAACGCATGGGGCGGCGGCGGCCACAACGCCAAGTGCCGCACCACTATTAACGCGGATGGCTCGGTGCTGGTAGAGATCGGCACCCAGGATCTGGGCACGGGCACGCGCACCATCATCACGCAGGTGGCGGCCGAAACGTTGGGCTTGCCCATGGGCCAGATCAAGCTGGCGATCGGCAGCAACGATCTGCCGGCGGCGGGCGCTTCGGGCGGTTCGACAACAGTGGGCGGCGTTTCCTCAGCCATGCGCAAGTCGGGAATGAATGCGCTGGCCAAGTTGTATGAGGTGGCAGCCCCGGCGCTCGGCGCACAGCCAGAAGAACTGGAAGCCGTCGACGGCCATGTTCGCGTCAAGGGCAGTCCCAACAAGAGCATGACGTGGGCGGCTGCCTGCAAGAAAATCGGCGGCGGCAAGATCGCCGAAGAGGGCGAGAACCAGCAGCGCTCCCCCGGCGGTCTCAACTCGGCCGGCGCGGCGGGCGTACAGGTGGCGGACGTTTCGGTGGATACCGAGACCGGCATTGTGACCATGAACCGGTTCGTCGCGGTCCAGGATTGCGGCCTTGTGATCAATCCATGGCTGGCGCAAAGCCAGATCCACGGCGCCGTCATCATGGGCATTTCGACGGCGCTCTACGAAGAGAGGATCATGGATGAGCAGACCGGCCGGATGCTGAACCCCGATATGGAGTTCTACAAGTTGGCCGGCATCAAGGACATCGGCGATATCGTGGTGCACGTCGATATCCGGCCGGAGAATGACAAGCGCGGGGTGATCGGCCTCGGCGAACCGCCGGCCATCGGCATTTGCGCGGCGGTGGGAAATGCCGTAGCCAACGCCATCGGCATGCGCGTTCCGAACATCCCGATGACTCCGATGCACGTGTTGAACACGCTGGAAGGGAGGAACGCATAATGCAATCCTTCGAGTATGCCAATCCGACAAGCGTTCAGGAAGCCGTGGCTCTTCTGGGCGCGCAATGGGGGCAGGCGGACGTGCTGGCGGGCGGCACGGATCTGCTGAGCCTCATGAAGGAACACCTTCACACGCCGAAGCGCGTGGTGAACATCAAGAACATCAAAGAGCTGGAGGGCATCCAGAAGACCGCGGCCGGGCTGCGTATCGGCGCGCTGGTGACGATGGATGAATTGGCGAAGAACGCCGAGGTCAAGAGCGCGTACAAGTCGCTGGCGGATGCGGCGGCCGGCATTCCCAGCCCGCAGATCCGCCACATGGGAACCGCCGCGGGCGACCTGTGCCAGCGTCCGCGCTGCTGGTATTACCGGCAGGGCATGGGCCTGATGGGGATGAAGGACGGCAAGTCGCTGGTGCAGAATGGCGAGAATCAATATCACTCCA
>Ga0209847_1000956_pt1 | contig 10915 bp, 8 predicted proteins | sample OrgsoiDNA_201060_FD_185808 | JGI IMG/M metagenome (GOLD analysis project Ga0209847, IMG submission 185808) | Permafrost soil microbial communities from the Arctic, to analyse light accelerated degradation of dissolved organic matter (DOM) -... | ecosystem: Environmental > Terrestrial > Soil >... | reverse complement strand
GAACAGGTCAATGCCCTTCAGTTCCATGTCTGTGGAACTCGCAGCCCGCGCGGCAACCGCAACCGGCGCCGCTTCCGGCCGCCTGGCGTAGACCACGGGCTTGAGGATATTGGGCTTCTGTCCCAGGCGCTCCACCACGGCCGCGGCGAACTCCTTCGTCCCCACCTTGACCTTGCTCACGCCTTCGGTGAAAACGTCGTAGGTGTGCACGCCGTCCTCGATGGTCCGCAGCCAGGCGTTGTGGACGCGCTCCGCGGCCTCCGGCTGATCGATATGCACCAGCATCAGGACCGACCCCAGCAGCAGGCCCGACGGGTTGGCCAGGTTTTGCCCCGCGCGGCGCGGCGCCGAACCGTGGATGGCCTCGAACATGGAGCACTGATCGCCCACGTTCGCCGAGCCGGCCAGACCAACGGAGCCCGCGATCTGCGCCGCCACATCGGAGAGAATGTCGCCATACAGGTTGGGCATTACGATGACGTCGAAAGCCCCCGGCGTATCGGCCAGCTTGGCGGCGCCGATGTCCACAATCCAGTATTCGTTCGGTATATCCGGATACTGGGCGGCGACTTCGTTATAGACCTTGCGGAAGAGACCATCGGTCATCTTCATGATGTTGTCTTTGGCGAAGCACGTCACCTTCTTGCGATTGTGCAGCCGCGCGTATTCGAAGGCATAGCGCGCGATTTTTTCGGTGCCCGGCCGCGAGATCAGCTTGATGCAGGACATGACTTCCGGAGTGAGCTGGTACTCGATTCCGGCATACAAATCCTCCTCATTTTCGCGCACGATCACCACGTCCATATTGGGGTGCTTGGTCTCGATAAACGGGTGATACGAGACACAGGGGCGGACGTTGGCATACTGCCCCAGCGTCTTGCGGATCGTTACGTTCATGCTCTTGAAGCCGCCGCCCTGAGGGGTGGTGATGGGGGCCTTCAGGAACACCTTGGTCCGCAAAAGCGATTCCCAGGACTTCGGTTCAATGCCGGACGAATTGCCGCGCAGGTAAACCTTTTCGCCAATTTCGATGGTCTCGATTTCGAGAGCCGCGCCGGACGCTTCCAGGATCTGAAGCGTGGCCTGCATGATTTCAGGGCCGATGCCGTCGCCGTGAGCGACTGTGATAGGAGTTTTCGTAGGCATAGAGGGAATACCCACTATAGCAACGCTCCTCAACCTGCAACGGTAGCGCCGGCGGTCTTGCCGCCGGACGGTTAGCGGAAAACACCGGCGGCCAAGACCGCCGGCGCTACCGGAACTACAATAAAATTTGCCGCCGTCTCCCGCCTTCGCCCGTTTCGCCTGGTTCGTCCTGGCCTGGAACATCGCGGTGGTTCTATGGGGCGCCCTGGTCCGCGTCACCGGCTCGGGCGCGGGTTGCGGCAATCACTGGCCGTTGTGCAATGGGCAATTCACCCCCAACCCCACCGCCGCCACCATGATCGAGTACACCCACCGCGCCATGACGGGCCTCGATTCGGTGCTGGTTCTAGCGCTCCTGGTCTGGGCCTTTCGCGCCTTTCCACGCCGCCATCCGGTGCGGTTGGGCGCTACGCTTTCGGCCATCTTTCTGGTGACCGAGGCGCTGATCGGCGCGGCCCTGGTGAAGTTGGAACACGTAGCGAAAAATACTTCCGCCGCGCGCGGTTATTCGCTCTCCACCCACCTGGTCAACACCCTCGCCCTGCTGGCCTGCCTGGCTTTGACAGGGTGGTGGGGAATGGGAAAGCCGGCGATTCGGCTGCGCGGCCGCGCCGCATGGATGGCCGCCGCAAGCCTGGCCGTGGTCCTGGTGCTGGGTGTCAGCGGCGCCATTGCCGCGCTGGGCGATACCCTCTTCCCTGCCCGGTCGCTGGCCGCCGGACTGGCCCAGGATTTCGACCCCGCCGCCAGCATCTTCGTGCGCCTGCGCCTGCTGCACCCCATGATCGCGGCCGGCGCCACCGTCTGGCTGTTGTTCTACGGCATGTCGAGCGCCGCCGGCCGACCCGCAGCGCGCCAGGCCGCTCACATCATGCTGGCCTGCCTGGGAGCCCAGGTTCTGGCCGGCGTCGCCAACCTGCTGCTGCTGGCCCCCGCCTGGATGCAGTTGATCCACCTGCTGCTCGCCGATCTGCTGTGGATCTCGCTGGTGCTGCTCTGCGCCGAAACCCTGGCTGTCGACAAATAAGAGTCGAATCAACTAAAGTTCCCGCCCAAGGTGCCGATCAGTGCAGTAATGAAGTGGCTGTGTACCCTCTTCGTATTCGTCTTGAGCGCGCTGGCACAACCTCCCGTGCCAGCGCGCATTCCTCCGACCAACCCAATGCAGGAGGCTATCGCGAAACAACGCGCCGCCGCAGCCGTGCAGCGGGAATCGGTGCGGAAACAGTTCGAGATGGCCGAACAATGGCGTGCTGCAACACCACCCACACTAGATCCTCCTGCCATGGAAGCTGCGCCGGCCGACTGCGACCCTATCGCCGAAACCGAGCTCGCACCCATGATCGATACCGCCGCCAAAGGGCACGAGCTTCAGCCCAAACTGCTGCGCGCCGTAATGGAAAAGGAGTCGGCCTTCCGTCCCTGCGCCGTCTCTCCGAAAGGCGCTCAGGGCCTGATGCAACTGATGCCCGACACCGCCGGCCAATTCGGCGTCAGCGATGTTTTCGACCCGAAGCAGAACATTGAAGCCGGCGCCACATTCCTCAAGCAACTTCTGGACAAGTACAAGGGCGATATCGGGATGGCTCTGGGCGCCTACAACGCCGGTTCCTCCACCGTGGACCAGGCGGGCGGCATCCCCAACATCGCCGAAACCCGCGACTATGTGGATGCGATCCTGAAAAAGATAGCCCTTCCGCCGGCGGAGCCGCGGCCGGTGGTGCATTAGACGGGCACTAGACGCTCTGGCCCGCCGCATACCCCGAAGCCCACGCCCACTGGAAGTTGAACCCGCCCAGTTGGCCCGTCACATCCACCACCTCTCCGATAAAATACAGCCCCGGCGCCTTCTTCGCTTCCATCGTCTTCGACGAAAGCTCGTCCGTATCCACTCCGCCCGCCGTTACTTCCGCCTTCTCGTACCCCTCGCTTCCGGCCGGCTTCACCCGCCAGCGGTGCAACCCTTCCGAGAGGACTTCCATTTCACGGTCGCCCAGCACTGCCAGGGGTTTTGACTGCGCGTGGATTGCAAACCAGCGCTCCGCCAGCCGTTTCGGCAGCAACCGTCCTACAATCGTGCGCGCCTCGGCGCGGTTTCCGGCCGTGCGGCACTGGCGCAGCAGTCCGATCAAATCCATCCCCGGCAGCAGGTCGATCTCCACGGCCTCTCCCGGCTTCCAGTAACTCGATACCTGCAGGATTGCCGGACCGCTCAGCCCGCGATGCGTGAACAGCATCTTTTCGCGAAACCTGTGCCCGCCGGCCGCGGCTATCACTTCCGCCGAAACTCCGGCCAGCCCTTCGTACCTGGCGTTGTCTTCCCGCGAGAAAACCAGCGGAGCCAGCGCCGGACGGCACTCCACCGTCTGCAAGCCGAATTGCCGCGCGATGCCGTATCCGAATGGCGTGGCGCCGATTTTCGGGACCGAAAGGCCGCCCGTCGCAATCACCAGTGCCGTCCCATGCAACACTCCGCCGGCAGTCTCCAAGATGAATCCGGCATTCTGCTTTATGGCTGCCACCGGGCACCCGGTTTCGATGCGCACCCCGGCCTCGCGGCATTGGCTTTCGAGCATACCCGTGATGTCGCCGGCCGACCGGTCGCAGAACAACTGCCCCAGCGCCTTTTCGTGATAGGGGATGCCATGCCGCTCCACCATTCGCACAAAGTCGTGCGGCCCATATCGCGCCAGCGCCGACTTCGCAAAATGAGGATTGCCGGAAACGAAGTGCTCCGGTTTGGTATGGAGGTTCGTAAAATTGCAGCGGCCGCCGCCCGAGATCAGGATTTTCCGCCCGATCCGCGCATTGTGCTCCAGCACCACCACGCGCCGCCCCCGTTTTCCCGCTTCGATGGCGCACATCAGCCCGGCCGCGCCAGCCCCAATCACCACCACATCCGTACTGTGCGACGGCATCGACTTCCATCGTGGCACAATGAAAGCGGAGACTGCGATGAGCGGAAAGATTCTGATTGTCACCGGAGATGGCGGCGATAGCTACGAGACGCTCTACGCGTGCCAGCGCTTTCTGGAAGCGCACTGGATACCCGTCATCGCCGCCCCGGCCCGCCGGCGCCTGCACATGGTCCTGCATGACACCGAGCCCGGCTGGCAGACTTACATCGAGCGTCCCGGCCACAGTGTGGAAGCCGATGTCGCCATCACCGCCGTGGCCGCTCGGGAGTTTGCCGCCATCATGATTCTGGGCGGCCGCGCGCCGGAGTACCTGCGCAACGATGCCAGCCTGCTGTCGCTGGTCCGCGAATTCGCCGGCCAGGATAAGGGCCTCTTCGCCATCGGTCACGGCGTCCAGGTGCTGGCCGCGGCCGGCATCCTTAAGGGCCGCACCGTCACCGGCCACGAATATGTCTGCCTGGAAGTGGAGAGCGGCGGCGGCAAGTACAGCCCCAAGCCTGCCGTGCGCGACGGCCGCATGGTCACTGCCCAGACGTGGAAGGCCCATCCCGAGTTCTACCGCGAAGTCTTCATCTGCCTGGGTGAAGCGTCGTAACGAATCGTCGTAACCATCCGGGATCTACAACCCGGATTTACAACACTTTTACAAGGTCGTGATCGCTCGCCCGTCCCGCGCCTGTACCATCAGTTCTGTAGGTGCCTGTGGGTTCCATAACAGTTCTGCGTCAGCTCGCGCCGGAAGATCGTCTCGCTTCGTTTCATCCAAGAGCCAGTCTCAGCCGGCAGGTTCTTGACATCTGCGAACGCGTGGCCTCACTCGCCCTGTTTGCAGCCGTCAGCCCGGTGCTGGTGGGTAGTGCGCTCGCCATGACGTTGCGTTCCGGACGTACGCCGTTGATCGCGCACCGCCGCGTGGGGTGGCAGGGCTCACCTCTGTGGATGCTCAAGCTTCGAACCATGTGGCCCGCCACATCGCCCGCCACACAGGATGATGCCGAAGGCGTTCGGCCGCCGCGTTCCGGGTGGATCGAATACATCGACGACGACTTGGGTCCGCATCTCAAACACCCGGCCGATGCCCGCGTCAGCAGCTCTTTCGCGCGCTTCTGCCGGCGCCACTCCATTGACGAGCTCCCGCAGCTTTGGCACGTGGTTCGCGGCCAGATGTCGCTGGTTGGCCCGCGCCCGATGACCGAAGACGAACTCCGCCGCTACTACGGACCCGCCGCGCGGGAAATCCTTCAGGTGAGGCCGGGGCTGGCGGGACTGTGGCAGATTTCCGGCCGCAATCGACTCACCTATGCCGAGCGCCGCGATCTGGATTTGAAGCTGGTGCGAGGCCGTTGCGCGCGTCTCTACATTGAGATCCTGCTGCGCACTATCCCCGAAGTCTTAAGCGGCTCAGGCTCCTGGTAACGTGGGGCAGACGATCGTTTTTTGTCGTCTGCCAAACCCGTTTTTTGTCGTCTGCCAGACAGGCCACGAAATGCGATGGCCTGTCCTACTAGTTGCTGACTGCGATGGTGGTGGTAATGGGCGACGTGGCGCCACCCATCGAGATTTGCACAGGGATCGCATTGCCCGTCGGTGTGCCGGGAGCAATGATCACGTTGAGCTGGTAGACGCCCACGGCGAAGGGCGCAATTCCCGAGAAGAAAACCTGCGCCGCCACGCCGCCCACCGTTACCGTAGGGTTCGTCGTGGTCCTGTGCAACGCCCCATCGTTCGGTGGTATATTTCCGGTCTGGACCGGCGGATCCACGGCGCCAAGGCCAGTCGCCAGAATCACCAGCGTGGAAGGATCGTTGATCTTCGCCGGGTGCGTAGTCAACCCCGGAATTGCGCCGGGAGGCGCCGCGAAAAGATTATCGCTATTGCTATAAGCGACCGCCTGTTTGCCGTCGAGGGTAAAGATGCCGGGCGAGAAAGGACCCACCGGAACAGTGGCGGACGCCGAAACTTGTCCGTTGCTGGTCACCACCACGGCGGCCGTGCCCACCGTTCCCGATGACAGTACCTCCCATGGCAGTTGCGCATTCACCAGCCCCGTGCTGACGAACAGCAACGGCGCCGGAATGCCGTTGAACGTCACGCTCACATTACCGATAGACGTGGAGAGCGGAATCGTGTCGGCCTGCGCCTGCGCGGAGGCCAGATTGCTTCCGAAGATGGAAACCAGCCCACCTGGGGTGACCGGGGACAAAAAGGCCGCGGCGTCAACCACGCCTCCAGGGGACACAACCGGAGTCTGCGATTGCGCCGCAACCGCTCCCACCAGCAACACCATCAATCTCAATGTAACGGATCGCACCATAGTCTTCTACTTCATTCTAAGCGAGGTTGCGCGAAAGCGCCTAATTCCGGAGTAAGAGTTTACTCATGAAAAAGTTTGGCTGCGCCGCTTGCCCGTTGTGTACGAATTTCCTCCAGCGTTCGCGCCACTTCCGCGTTCTTTCCACCGTTGAGGTCCACGGCTGCTGCCGCTTCGCCCTCCGCTTCCGGCCAGCGCGATTCCAGGCGCAGCACCTGCGCCAGCGTCCAGTGCGGTTTGAACCAATTGGGATGGGCCGCGATGGCCGCCCGCAGACATTTTTCCGTGTTGCCCGCATCGTTCCGCGCCGCGTAAAATATTGCCAGGCTATACCACGCGTTGACCGGATCTTCAGAAGTTTGCGTGGCCCGTACCCCGGCAGCGCCGGCCTGGACCAGAGCCTGCAAGCGCACCAGCGGATTCGCCGCCTTTTGCGCCAGGTTCATGCTGGCCCGCGAATACCAGAGATCGGCCGCCGTGCCCGGCAAACGCCAGCGTTCGTAGACCGCGTACTCGGCTGTCGCCTTGGCCGCGTCGCCCGAATCCAAGCCACGCCGCGCCAGTGCCAGTGCATGGTCGGCCATCAGAAAGCGCAACGCCAGGTATATCAAGGCGAGGCACGCGGGAGCGGCGAAGATCGCTTGCTTACGGGGTGCCCTGTGGGCCCGGCTCCGATCGGAGCCATTACCCCGGTTAGGGTCGTACGTCCGTGCAGTTCGGACCCTCAACCGGGGGTCTTCGACGTCAGGGAGTGTCCTCGCCGCCAACGCCGTTGCCAGCGCGATGGCGATGTAAAACATCAACGCGGTCGGTATGATGAACACCGTGAACTGCTGGCTCACGATTCCCGCTACCAGCGCGGCGGCGCATCCGGCGTTCTTCGAGCGCCAGGCCGCCATCAACCCGGCGGCGCACCATCCGCACAGCAGCAGCAGGCCTGGAATCCCTTGCGATACCAGAGCGTCCAGAAACATATTGTGCGGCGATTCGTGCGCAAAATCGGGATAGGCTCGAGCCAGTTCCCTGGATTCAAACCGCGGAAAAACCGCCGTGAAAACTTCGGGGCCGTATCCCGCCGGCAGCCGGTGCATCCCCATGCCCAGGCTGTCGAGCCAGAGATACGGCCGCGCCCCTCCCCAGGGGTCTTCCGCAAACCAGCGCGCCCGGCTGCGCATCTGCCACCCCACCGGCGAAAAGTAGAACGCAGACCCGGCCAGCACGATCGCCGCCGCAACTACCGCAACGCGCGGCCTTGTAATTTGAATGCCCGAAAAGCGAACACCCGTCCACCACAACCACGTTGCGCCCCCCGCCGCCAGTCCCAGCACTGCCGCCCGCGTTCCCGTCAGCAGCATCGCCAGCGTAGCCACCGCACACGCCGCCCACGCCACCCGCCGCCAGGACGCGCTGGTCTCCAGATTCGCCAGCGCCAAACTCAGAAAAATCACAAACAGCAGCCACGTGGCGAAGTAACTGGCATACCCCAGAGTGCCCGGCGGACGAACAATCGTCCAGAACCCTTCGCCAGTGTGATAGGCAGCCGCCGGAAGCAGGGGATCCCATCCCAGGTATTGAGCGATGCCATAAGCTCCGCCGACCAAACCCGCCACCGCCATGCCGCGCAGAATAGTTCGCGCTCCATCAGCACTTTGGCCGGCTGCCAGCCACGCAAAAATCAGCACGGCCGCTTGAGCAACCGCTCCGTATCGCCGCCAACTGGTGCCGAACAGCGACAGCGCCGCGTTGGACGAAAGTGCGGTGGAAACCGCGAGCGAGAGCAGGGATAAGACCATCAAGCCTGAAATCGGGCCGGTTCGCCGCCCCACACCACGGGCCAGGAACATCGTGCTTGCGGCGCCCAGTAACAGCACCGCCAGTTTCGGCGTGACATCGAAGTAAAACAAATACCCCGGAGTTATAATTAACGCTATCAGGCCGATTACCACGGCCTGCATCAGTGCCATATCGGTTACACTATCTCAGGAAAACCGCATGGAGAGCTCGTTCGATGCATTTCGTTACATCGGTTACATGCGGTCGCACTGGCAGTGGATCGCCGGCAGTTGCGGCGTTGCGGCGGCCCTTGCGCTGGCCGTCAGCCTCCTCGAAGCGCCCCAGTATACGGCCACCGCGCGCATCGTGATCGAACCTCCGGCCGGCACGGATCTGCGCGCCGCCATGGCGGTGAGCCCCATCTACCTGGAGTCTCTCAAAACCTACGAGCCCTTCGCCTCAAGCGATAGTCTCTTCCAGACCGCCATCCAGCGGTTCGATCTTCGAGCCGTGCTGGGCCCCGGCCCCATCGAATCGCTCAAGAAGCGCGTGCTCAAAGTGGATACGGTGCGCAACACGCGAATTCTGGAAATCGCGGCCACGCTGCCCAATGCCACGAAAGCCCACGCGCTGGCGCAGTTTCTGGCCGAATCCACGGTAGCCCTGAATCGTTCCATGGTTACGGAGAGCGATCGCGACCTGCTCCAGGGAATGGAGCAACAGGAACGCGCGGTTCGCGCGCGCCTGGAGGAAACCGAAACCGCCTGGGCCCGGCTGCTGTTGAGCGAGCCGCTGGACGATCTTCAATCGGCCATGGAGAAGGCCTCGGATCTGCGGTCCGCCGTGCAGGAACAGGCGCAGAGCGTCGAGCTGGAAATTGCCGATGCCGGCGAACGCCTCAAGCAGGCCTCGGGCGCCGAGCTCGCCCAAATCCGCCAGGAAGACAGCAGCGCCCGCGCGCGGCTGGAGCAGATGCGCAGGCAGATCCAAACCCTGGACGCCCGCAATGCCGAACGCGAAAAGCAACTGGGCATGCGGCAGGCGCACCGGGACAAGCTCGAAGCCGAGCGCGAGGCCGCCGAGATGCAGCTCACCGCCATGGATACGCGGCTTAGGGAAGCCCGCGGCGAAGCCGGTTTCCGCGGAGAGCGGCTGAAGATCGTCGATCCGGGAATCGTGCCCGAGCGGCCCTCGTCGCCCAACACTCCTCTCAATGTGGCCGCCGCCATGCTGCTGGGTCTGGTGCTGCCCATCGTTTTTCTGACGCTGCGGATGAGTTACCAGGAGCGCGCGGGGCCGGTTCCCGACCTGCCTTACCGCCATCGCTAAGTAGAGTGATGAGCAGAGCAATGAGCAACGGTGGGGCAGGCATTCAGCCTGCCAGTTCAACATCCACGCTTTTGGCAGCCCTGGCATTGGGCGGTTGGGCCGCCGCCATCGCCACCGCGCCCAGCCCGATCGCCAAGGCGCTGCTGGCCTCGGGCGCCGTGCTGCTGCCCCTGGCTTGGTGGACGCTGCATAAACCCGCGCGCTGGCTGGCGTGTTTCTTTGCGGCGGCTTTGCTGCTGCCGCCGCTGCCCATTCCGCTGGGCGATTCCGGACCCCACCCCTGCCTCTTGTTCGCCGCGTTGGGTTTGTTCTCCGGCATGCTATGGCTGGGCGAATGGCGCATCGCGCCCACCTCGCTCACCTGCGCTCTAGCCACTCTGTTCGGCCTGCTGCTATCGAGCGTGGCGTTTGCCGCCGTCTATTCGGGCGCCGAAGCAGCGGCCGGAAGCCTGGTGCGCGTTTTGCTTTTCGGCATTTCGGTTTACGTCTTTTTCTACACGGCAGGCGGCCCTGGCCGCGCCAGCGGCCCATTCGACGCATTCAAGGATGCCCGCCGTCTCTACTGGATGGCCGCCGCCTCCGCCCTGTTTGCCTGCGTCGATTTCTATTTCCAGTTTCCCGCTCCGGCCGGCTACGGCCCGCAGTTCGTCTGGCTGGACTCGGGCGTCTATCGCCGCGCCCAGGGCATCTTCTATGAAGCCAGCACGCTCGGCAACTTCTGCGCGTTTTTCCTGGTCATGATCGCGGTTTCTTTTTCGCGCCCGCGCGCGCAGTCGCCGGTCTCGCGAAAAGCGCTGCTGGCGGGGGGCGCCGCGTTCTTCGCCGCCATCGTGCTCTCCTATTCGCGCGCTTCGCTCATCAACTTGTTGGTAGCGTTCGCGGTGCTGGTCTGGCTCAACCGCCGGCGCGTGCGATTCGCCCGGGCGGTCCCCGTACTGGCAGGCTGCGCGGCCGCCGCCGCATTCCTCACCTGGAAAGTTTTCCCGGCCTTTACGGAAATCTACTGGCTGCGTCTTTCGGCATCCGCCGAGTTCTTTTTCTCCGGCACCGAAGGCGTGCTCTCCGGCCGCGTGGCAAGCTGGCGCGCACTGGTGGACTGGATCTCCGCCAACCCCTGGCAGGCCATGTTCGGCATCGGCTATAAGACGCTGCCTTACACCAGCTACCTCGGCAGCCCCGTGGTAGCCGACAATATGTATCTCAGCCTGCTGGTGGAAACCGGCATCGCCGGCCTCGCCGCGCTGGTCTGGTTGAACGCGGCCATCCTGCGGGCGGCGGCCCGCGGCGCACGGTCGGCCGACTCGCGCACGTCCTTCTTCGGCGCCTGGATGCTTTGCTTCTGGGCCGGCCAGTCTGTCCAGATGCTCTCTGGCGACCTGCTCACTTACTGGCGCGTGCTGCCGGTCTACTTCTGGGTGTTGGCCCTGGCCTGTACCCG
>Ga0209847_1000949_pt1 | contig 10951 bp, 8 predicted proteins | sample OrgsoiDNA_201060_FD_185808 | JGI IMG/M metagenome (GOLD analysis project Ga0209847, IMG submission 185808) | Permafrost soil microbial communities from the Arctic, to analyse light accelerated degradation of dissolved organic matter (DOM) -... | ecosystem: Environmental > Terrestrial > Soil >... | reverse complement strand
AACTTGATCCGGCGAGAGCTTGCTCAGCAGCGCTTTCTGCTCAGGGTTGGCCTTGGCATCGACCCGTACCGAGAACGGTTCGCCCAGTTCATCGGTCAGGGCGCGATAAGCCTGGCTTGGGTCGCGGCCGGTGCGAGCGGTCATTTCTGCCGCCAACAGGGCCGGGATCAGGCCGTCCTTGTCGGTGCTCCAGACACCGCCATCCTTGCGCAGGAACGAAGCACCGGCGCTTTCTTCGCCGCCGAAGCCCAGGGAGCCGTCAAACAGACCATCAGCAAACCATTTGAAACCAACTGGCACTTCGTACAGGCGACGACCCAGACGCTTGGCCACGCGATCAATCAGACCGCTGCTGACCACGGTTTTACCCACGGCAGCATCGGCACGCCATTGCGGACGGTTCTGGAACAGGTAGTCGATGGACACGGCCAAATAGTTATTCGGCGCGAGCAGTCCACCGGACGGGGTCACGATGCCGTGGCGGTCGTGATCCGGGTCGCAGCCAAATGCCACGTCGAAGCGATCTTTCAGACCGATCAGGCCTTGCATGGCGTGAGTAGACGATGGGTCCATGCGGATCTGCCCGTCCCAATCGACGGTCATGAAGCGGAACGTCGGATCGACCTGAGTGTTGACCACTTCCAGGTCCAGACGGTAATGCTCGGCAATCGCCGACCAGTAGCGCACCCCTGCTCCGCCCAATGGATCGACACCCAGATGCAGCTTGGCGTCACGAATGGCGTCGAAATCGATCACGTTGATCAGGTCGGCGACATAGGTGTTGAGGTAGTCATGACGATGGGTGGTGCTGGCCTTCAGCGCTTGCTCGTAGCTGATGCGCTTGACGCCGGCCAGTTTGTTGCCGAGCAGCTCGTTGGCCTTGGCTTCGATCCACTTGGTGATGTGGGTGTCGGCCGGGCCACCGTTGGTAGGGTTGTATTTGTAGCCGCCGCTTTGTGGCGGGTTGTGGGACGGCGTAATGACGACGCCGTCTGCCAGGCCCGAGGTACGGCCGCGGTTGTAGCAAAGAATCGCATGGGAAATGGCCGGGGTCGGTGTGTACTCGTCACCTTCGGCGATCATCACGGTGACGCCATTGGCCGCCAGCACTTCAAGCGCGCTGGCACCCGCTGGGGTCGACAGCGCATGGGTGTCGATGCCGACGAACAGCGGACCATCAATACCCTGGGCCTCACGGTACAGGCAGATGGCCTGGCTAATAGCCAGAACGTGCCATTCGTTGAAACTCAAGTCGAACGAGCTGCCTCGGTGGCCGGACGTGCCGAAAGCGACGCGCTGGGTAGAGATGGCGGCATCAGGCTGACCGGTGTAATAGGCCGTAACCAGTCGCGGGATGTCGACCAACAATTCTGCCGGTGCCGGTTTGCCCGCAAAAGGACTGAGTGTCATGCAAAACCTCTGGAATAGAGTGGTTCAGGAATAGGGACGCAGTTTACTGGCAGTTTGACCGCAACGCGATGGTAACTATCCGAGCTGTCGACGACGTTTTTTAACCTTGCTCAATCGATCGATTCCAGACGCAAGGCATCCCCCAGCAATCCCATGGCGGCAGCCAGGTCATGGTCGCCGCTGAACGTATGGCTCAGGCGCAGGTGTTGCCCGTGCAGACCTTGCAGGCTGAACAGCTCGCCCGGTGCAATCACTACCTGCTGTTTGAGCAAGCGCTGGAACACCCGCCGCACATCGACCCGGCGCAACGACCGCACCCAAATCGTCGCACCGCCCTGCGGCTCGACGGGCAGCAAGGCGTCGCCCAGACGCTCGTGCAATAACTGGATCATCTGCACCTGGCGATCCTTGAGCAAGCGCCGCAGTACCTGAAGATGCTGGTCGATACGTCCATTACTGTACAGACGTGCGATGGCTTTCTGGCGGATCGGCGACAGACGAAAAGAGCGCAGCAAAAAATGCCGCTGCAGTTCCTCACCCAATTGCCGTGAGAGCAGATAACCGTAAGGGGCTTCCGGCCCGATGATTTTCTCGAAGGTGGAAAACACGATCAGTCGATCAGGATCCAGAAGGTCGCGAAACCTGGGGCCGTCGGGTTCGAAACCAAGGTCACCGTAACAGTCGTTTTCCAGCACCCAGCTGTCATGCCGCGCCAACAGTTGCGCGATCGACTGCCTGTTACCGTGCGGCACCTGACTGCCTCGCGGCATGCTCAGTCCTGACGAAAGCAGCACCAGCCGCACCGGCTCAGTCTCCAGCGCGCCCCTGAGTTGCTCCAGATCCAATGCGCCACTGGCTTGCAACGGCCACTCGATCACCCGCACATCCGCCGCCTCGAACAAACGCAGAATGACCCAGTCGCATGGCGACTCGACCAATACCGTGGCGCCCTTGAGGCACAGCACGGCGATTAGCACTTCCAGTACCCCGCGCAGATCGGCACCGATGTAAACCTCATCCGCATGCCAGCAACGCGCCGGCGACGAGGTATAGCGCGCCGCGAGTGCCGTGCGCAGTTCCAGTTCGCCACAGGGTTGCCCAGCCAATGGCGGCTGGCGTGGATACTGGCGCAATAGTTCTCGCTCCAGCATCAGCAACGGACTGTCCAACGGCTGCAACAGGGCGGGCTCATCCGCGCTCAACACCAGCATTTCGGGACGCCTTGCGTACGCATAGACCGTTTCAAGCAAATCATTGCCGCTGGTCATCGGCCCCATCGAAGCCACCGGCAATGAGTAATAGCCTGACTTGGCTACCGAGTAGACCCGCCCTTCCTTCTCCAGCAATGAATACGCGTACTGAATGGTCGAGATCGACACGTTCAGACGCACCGCCAACTGCCGTAATGATGGCAGGCGAATTTGCGTGGCACAGTCCGGCCCGTTGATAAGGTGAGTCAGGTAGCGGTAAACCGCCTGGTAAGCAAAGTCTGTTTCTCTGGGCCCTTTCATGGGTGTTGGCCTTGCGCATTGCCAAGCAAGTGGAGAACGCAACTGGCGGTAGAAGACGGCTGCTGTTGCACCGTCAATGCCCCGCTGACCGTTCGCCAATCATTGCGGCACCATCGCTCTGCGGATCATCGACTGACATGCCTGCCTCGCCCGACAGCCTGTCAGCGTCGCCGCCATCCTCGACTGCCACCGGCCTCATGCTGTAAAGCGTGCCAATCAGGCTAACCGGCAGCCCACTGACATCGATCATCCATTGCACGACCTGTTCTGGCGCCTGATACCCCTGCATCGCCTTGTGCAAGTCCGGCATGGCCACGAGCATGCCGGGGTGGCAGTTGCGCAGAAAGCGCTCCAGCCCGGCACCTTGATCGACAAAAGGCGCAAAGAGCAGGCATATCAGCTGGGCTTCGGTCAGCCCGAGGGTTTTCTGTGCCTCGACCGCCGCCAGCATGCGCTGTTCGGCCATGGTTGCCAGGTTACCGAACGACTCCAGCGCCAGTTCGCAAATACGTTCAGGTACCAGCTTGCGGCGCATCATCACCAAGGCTCGCTGCAAGTATTCGGCTAATCCGGCTTCGTAGCTGTGACCCGCCACAAAGCTTGCCTGCAATCCATGCAAGTGCGCGGCAATCAGCGGGTTGACGTATTCGTTATCGCTCAGGTGCGCCGCCATTTCGTCGGGCTGCACGCCCAGGAACTCTGTGAGCAGAGGCCAGCGCTCATCCAGCTTGCCGACAACCATGTCGTGAATGTCGAGGCTTGTCGTGCGGCGACAAGCTTCGAATAGGCCAGCCGGGCGCCAAGTTGCGTGCCTATGGCCAGCGTAGAACTCACGGTAATAGTCGCTGCCCAAGTCATCGAGCACAGTAAACAGAATCTCAAACCCCGTGACGCTGTAGTTCGAGGTGCCGAGACTCGCCTTTTGTGCGGCACGCTTCAATCCGTCGAGAAACTGCTTCTGTTTGCGGGGGCTTTCGCTGTTGATCAACACATCGACTCCGCCGTTCCACCGTGCGATCTGCCCGTAAAACTCGGCCGTTGTCAGGTACCCGTCATCCCATAGATCAAGCGGGTCGTTCCAGCTCCGGCGATGGCCGACCATCAATAAATTGAGCCGATTCGACTCTCGCCCGGCCTCGGAGATCGGTGCCAGATGGTCGAATGGCAGAACTTCGCGGTCATCCACCATCAACAGTTCGACCCGCGGATCATCGTAGAGGAACAACGCCGCGTTGCTTCGATGGATGTTGTCCAGCGCTGTCGAACCGGTCCCGCTCAAGCGCAAGGTGGCGACGCGCAACTGGAAGGTTGCCGGTGCACGGCTGGCGATACTCAGTTGAGCGGCACGCAGCAGCGCCAGGGTGTAGCAACTGTCCAGCGTTCCGGTTTGAATCGACATCACCTTGAAGTCGCCAATTCGCTCCATACCGCCGGCCGCCACCACCAGACGCTGAATCATAAGCTGCAATGCAGTGCGCTCGGCCCGAGAGAAAAAACTCAGCAGCCTTTGTAGTACTTGCTGATAAACATAGTTCATTGCCTGATCATGGATTGTCGTCATCAGTGTTTTACCTGGTATTCGGAAGTTCAATGCCACGCAAGCGGTGATAGACACTGCGCGACCGATTCTCGGTGATGAAGTGCTGGATCCTGTCATGAAATGCTAGCACTTAAGTTTTGGGTAATTATTTGAAATGTTTGTACTCGGCCTATGCACAGGCGACAGCCACCTCCTCGCAAAGCCAGGCAGGGCAAGGTTCTTTAGGTTTTACGCGACTTCCTAGGAAACTTCCGACAGCGTCCCACAGACATTGAGTACAGAAAATAAAGAAAGAAGACACTGATCTATTTTTGGTAACTAGACGAAGCCTGACTAACCCACGATCTATTGCGAATAGCTGCCGGAAATTATCAGCCGAAAGCGCACTCATGACTCTTTCCTTGAGATGAAAGTAATCATTCAATTATCAGGGCTTATATGATGATTAGAAGATACAGATCGCAAGCAAAAACCGGTTCAGTTGCTGAAACGTTCAACTGTGCGATCAGGAACGGCGATGCCGCCCGCGCAACGCGCGCGGAGTGCATGGGAGAAAACAGGAGAGAGGGCTAACGCACAAGAGTCCGTGGGTTCACGGACTCTTGTAGAGGGGTTTACACAGGCTCGACCTGAAGGGCGACCCGTTCGCGACATGGGCATTCGTCCATGTAGCGGTGCGCTTCGACAAACTCGGCAAACGGGAAGACCCGAGTCTTGAGTGGCAGCAGCACGCGGTCGGCGGTCAACTGGTTGATGTCGCGCAACGCTCGTTGCAACGCCACCTGATCCTGAATGATGCCCAGCTCCGGCTTGCCGGTGAAGTTACCGATACAGTGCACAAAGAACTGAATGTTTTTCTGGAACGCTGCACAGGCCGGGAATGGCGTTTGATTGCCACCTTGCAGACCATAGAGCACCAGGCTACCGCGAGGCGCCAGCACATCACCGAGCAACGACATCTGCGGCCCGCCGAGACCATCGAACACAACGTCGACGCCACGGTTATCGGTGATTTTGTTGATCTGCATCAGCAGATCCTGCTCTTCGGTGACGATGACTTTCTCGGCGCCGAGGGACAGCAGGTATTCGCGTTCTTCTGCAGTTTTGGTCGCCGCGATCACTCGCACACCCAGGGCTTTGCCCAGCTGTACAAAGGACGGTCCTGCGCAGTGGCTGGCGTCGGTCACCAAGGCGAACTGCCCCGGTTTGACCCGCGCCAGATCGACATAGGCAAAATAGGCAATCAGCAGCGGCGTGTAATGCACGCTGGCTTCGATCGGGCTGAGCACGTCCGGGTAACGGGTCAGTGCCGAGCGCGGCAGAACGATCTGTTCGCCGTAGACTGGATAATCGTTAGGGCTCTCGGCCGGGAAGCTGGCGACCTTGTCACCCACAGCCAAATCATCGACACCGTCGCCAACCGCCGTCACTACGCCGGACATTTCATGGCCAAGGCCTGAAGGCAGACGAGCGTGGGATGAGGCCAGGTTCTGGCGCCAGAGAATGTCGTACCAGCTGATGCCGATTGCTTCGACGCGCACCTGCACTTCACCTGGTGCAGGGAGAGCGGCCGCATGCTCTTCGCATTTGAGCACCTCGGCTGGACCAAACTTGTGAAAACGGATCGTGCGGGACATCGCAAACCTCGTCAAAGTAACCTCTAATGCCATGAACTCTATCTGGGCTTTCTACCCAAGACCATCAGTGGCTATTAATAGTCGACATGCCTGTCATTGATTCCGCAGCGACGGCGACATCACCAAATGCCGTAAAAAACCGAAGCAGCCATTTAAGTAAAAAGTGAATTACACGGTGCAGAGTAGCAGCCTTTGCCCGTAAGATTCATGCCGGCCATTGTTCTCATATGGCCGCTCACGTCAAGCTTGCTGACTCTGCCAGGACTCCAGATGAATCGTAATGACCTGCGTCGTGTCGACCTGAACCTGTTGATCGTATTCGAAACATTGATGCATGAACGCAGCGTGACCCGCGCGGCGGAAAAGCTGTTCCTCGGCCAGCCCGCCATCAGTGCGGCGCTCTCGCGCCTGCGCGGGCTGTTCGATGATCCTCTGTTCGTGCGCACCGGCCGCAGCATGGAGCCTTCTGCCCGAGCGGTGGAAATCTTCGCCCTGCTCTCCCCGGCGCTGGATTCGATTTCCACAGCGGTCAGTCGTGCGGCGGAATTCGATCCAGCCACCAGCACTGCGGTGTTTCGTATTGGCCTATCGGACGATGTCGAATTCGCTTTGCTGCCCATGTTGCTCAAACGCCTGCGCGCCGAATCACCGGGCATCGTGCTGGTGGTGCGTCGGGCCAACTACATCCTGATGCCGGCCCTGCTGGCCTCAGGCGAAATCTCAATCGGCGTCAGCTACACCGCCGATCTGCCGGCCAACGCCAAGCGCAAAGTACTGCGTCGCAGTATGCCGAAGTTGTTGCGCGCCGATACCGTGCCCGGGCCGCTGAGCCTGGACGACTTCTGCGCGCGACCTCATGCGCTGGTGTCATTCGCCGGTGACCTGAGCGGCTTTATAGATGAAGAACTCGAAAAGCTCGGGCGCAAACGCCATGTGGTACTCGCCGTGCCGCAGTTCAACGGGCTGAGTACACTCATCAGCGGCACTGATATTATCGCCACCGTGCCTGACTACACCGCAGAAGCATTGACCGCAGCCGGCGGTGTGCGGGCTGAAGATCCACCGTTGCCAGTGCGCACGTTTGAACTGCACATGGCGTGGCGCGGGTCGCAGGATAATGATCCGGGCGAGCGCTGGTTGCGGTCGCGGATTCAGATGTTCTTTGGCGACCCGGATAGTCTTTGATCGGTTCTATCTTAATTGTGCAGATTTGAAAGCCTGGCAAGCCAGGCTCGAAATCGCGGCGATTCAAATTCCGATTTCATGGCTTGGCGATGCAAATCTGTCTAGCCACCCATGCACCTTCTCCATTGTTTTCTTTTCCTGCTCCCCTTCCATCACGAAACCTTCCACAACGTGAGCGCCGGGCGCGTGAAGCACCAGCACGTCCAGGCTGTCACCCAGTCCGTAGCCACCATGAGTGATAAAAGGCGCGACCCTTTTTCCGGACAAGTTATGTGCCGACAAGAACGTCCTTATCACTGGAGGAGCGGTCTGCCCCCAGATCGGGAAACCGAGAAACAGTACGTCGTGGCGCTCAACATACGGGATGACTTGGTCTAAGGCCGGTTCGAATCCAGCAGCTGTTTCACGTCTTGCTTGCTCAACTGTTTCAAGATAGTCATCGGGATAGGCGGTCGCGGGGCGGATCTCGAACAGATCGCCGCTCTGCGAACGCTGGATCAGACCGGCAACAACGCTGGTGTTCCCTGACCTGGAAAAATAAGCGACCAAAACTTTAGAACTCGACAGATCCGAGGTATGCCCATTGCGGCTCGCGCCTGAGGCAATAAGCGATAGCTGCGACCATCTGGCGACGAAGCAGGTCGTTAAAACGTCGTAACCCAATAGATCAAGCCGAAGCCCCAGGCTGAGTGAAGCGATAGATTGCCAGGCAGTAGAACAACAACGCCAACGCCGCCAGCATGCCGCCAACGACCCCGATGTAGGCAAACCCGAACTGCCCGCCCACCCAACTTCCCAGCAGTGCCCCGGCGCCAATGCCCACGTTGTAGATCCCCGAAAACAGCGCCATCGCCACATCGGTAGCGTCCGGAGCCAGCACCAGGACCTTCGACTGCAACGCCAGTCCAAAACCCATGATCGCCATTCCCCAGAACAGACTCAGCGTCCCCAGATACGAGACCTTGCCGCTCAATGGCAACAGCAACGTCAGGCACAATGTGAGCAACACCACGCTCACGATCAGAAAGCGCTGCGGGCTATAGCGGTGCAGCCAACTGAAGAGCAGCGACCCGAAAATACCGGCGCCACCGAACAATAAAAGAATGAAGGTCACCACATCGCCACTCAAGCCGGCCACCACCTGAACGAAGGGCTCGATGTAGCTGTAGGCCGTGAACTGTGCGGTCACCACCAACGCCGTCAGCACATAGATTGCCACCAGTGCCGGTCGCTTGAACAACAGGGGCAGGCTTCTGAGAGAGCCCGAGTTCTGACTGGGTAACAACGGCAGGACTCTGGCCAGCCAGAACACCAGCGTTGCCGCCAACACAGCGATCACGATAAAGGTGGTGCGCCAGCCCATGGCCTCGCCCAACAACCGGCCGAGGGGAATCCCCAGCACCATCGCCAGGGAAGTACCGGTTGCCAGCAAGCCCAACGCCTGGACCTGCTTACCCGGTGGCGCAAGGCGCACGGCCAAAGACGCGGTGATGGACCAGAACAGTGCATGCGACAGCGCCACGCCGATCCGGCTCAGCAACAGGACACCGAAGCTTGTAGCCAGACTCGACAGAACGTGACTGGCAATGAACATCCCAAACAGAACGATCAACAGCTTGCGCCGCTCGATGTTACGCGTTAGCAACATGACGGGAAGCGACGTCAGGGACACCACCCACGCATAGATGGTCAACATCAGGCCGACCTGAGCCGTCGACATGTCGAAGCTGCTGCCGATCGAACTCAACAGACCGACCGGCACAAACTCGGTGGTATTGAACACAAACGCAGCCAGCGCCAGCGCAATGACCGGGTGCCAGTTGTCGTTAGTTGTAGCCGTAGAATTGCTCATTTAAAGTTCGTATTACTCTATCGATGATCAAACAGGTCCGTGACTCTATACGCACCGCGCCAAACGCTAACGTACAGCCACGGAATACATCGAGCGGGATCGGATCGCGCGTACTTATCCGCAAGCAATCTGCGCGCCAGAGTATGCCGGGCAAGGTCAACAGCGGAACATTTTATAGGTATATCGGGTTCTGGCTGCATCCCTCCCTCGCCTATAAATGCTTATTGGCCAAGGTGGCCCATTACGCGCATGCAATCATTCGTAAGGGCCAGGTTTCAATGGCACTCATCCGCCCTGGGGGGAAATTATTCTAAAGTCAGCCCGGATTCGGCCGATAGCGGGGCGGGTATTCAGCACTAGACGTTAAGGAAAACGATGACAATGGTATTTTGTCGCGCATGCGCCAAGGAACTTCACGAGACAGCCCCGACTTGCCCCCAGTGCGGAGCGAGCCAACACGTTGCACTTGCTGCAACGAATGGCGTCAGTGCGCCGTGGCTGGCCATCACCTCGTTGATATTGGGCATCATCTGCATACTTTCTCTGTTTGATGACTCCGAATGGGACAGAGATACCCTCTTCGGCCTGGGCCTCTTTTCTGTCGCCGGTCTCATTTGCGGCATCATCAGCATCAATCAAAAAAAACCAGGAAATAGCCTAGCGATCGCTGGAGTTGTTATGTCAGCTATTGCGACGCTTGTTTTCGTTGGACTGTCGTTAGACTAATTTTAGGGAAAAAATATGAGCATGGTTTTTTGTCGTGGTTGTGCCAAGGAAATCAGCAGCCTGGCTGTCGCCTGCCCGCAATGCGGCGCACCACAGGTGTTCCAGCCAACACGTACAACGTCAAACGCTGTACCAGAAACCGGCAACCCGTACCTTGAGGTGCTCAAGAAATATGCTGTATTCACCGGCCGCGCCAGCCGCCGCGAATACTGGATGTTTATTCTGATCAACCTCGGGGTCGCCATAGTCCTCGGCGTTATTGACGCCGTACTGGGTGCCAAAGGGATCATTTCAAATTTCTACAGCCTGGCGGTGTTCCTGCCTAGTATCGCTGCGGCCATTCGCCGGATGCACGACACTAACCGCAGCGGCTGGTGGATCTTGCTGCCCATCGTGAACATTGTCTTCCTGGCTCAAGACAGCCAGCCTGGCGACAACCGTTTCGGTCCGAACCCTAAAGGGATCAACTGAACTTAGTTTCGCAAGACGCTAATCGAGACGGCCATGATGGCCGTCTCTTTGTTTGAACCATTGACAAGACTTCCATTCAGTCCGACCTTTGCATTCCTCGCAACATAGAATTGTCATCCGCAAGATTGATAGCGCCCTAACGAAAGGTGCATGCTAGAGGGCTTGCCTCGGTCTTATATCATTCCGAATGATAGTTACCTTTGCCTCATTCGATTCGTGCGATACAGCCCCTCCGAGCATCATCCGTCCATTCTCAATACATTGGCGGATGCATCCATGGAACAGTCATTCAAACATTTGCGCTTCCCGTTGGCCTTATTGGCCGTGGTGGTGATGAGCGCTTGCGGCAAGGCTCCTCAGACTGCCGCCAGCATGCCAGCGGCGAAAGTCAGCGTGGCCAAAGTGCTGGAGCAACCCGTCAACGAGTGGGACGAATTCACCGGGCGCCTCGAAGCGCCAGAAACTGTAGAAATTCGTCCACGGGTCTCCGGTCAGATCGATGAAGTAACCTTCACTGAAGGCGCATTGGTCAAGAAAGGCGACTTGCTGTTCCAGATTGACCCGCGTCCGTTCCAGGCAGAGGTCCGTCGCCTAGAAGCACTGGTCGCCCAGTCCCGTG
>Ga0209847_1000947_pt1 | contig 10960 bp, 12 predicted proteins | sample OrgsoiDNA_201060_FD_185808 | JGI IMG/M metagenome (GOLD analysis project Ga0209847, IMG submission 185808) | Permafrost soil microbial communities from the Arctic, to analyse light accelerated degradation of dissolved organic matter (DOM) -... | ecosystem: Environmental > Terrestrial > Soil >... | reverse complement strand
GAATTCAGATCGCGGAGCAATTCGTCTACCGCGGCCGATTCCTCGGGCGGAAGATTCCTGCGATACTGCTGCAGCGCGGCGGCCATCTCATTTTCGGTCTTCAACACTTCGGCGCGGCGCCGCTCGGCAAGCTGCGGATCGGTATTGAGCAGGTAGTCGCGGACATCGATGCTGGAGCGGTAGAGGTCCGAGCGAAGCCGGTCCAGAATGGCGTCCCGCCGCAGAAATTCCTGGCGAATGCCGACGTTGCTGGCTTCAATCCGTTCGAGCGTGCGGTTGGCGCTGGAGGCGATCACGATCATGAGCGCCAGCAGGCTGCCGAACCCCACCCAAAGAACGGTCCGGCTGGACATCGGCAGTGCCTTTACTGCTTCCGCAGGGGCTGGAACAGCGAAAACGCCGCCCCTTGCGGATCGGCCATCACCGCCATGCGTCCCACATCTTCGAAGGTGGTTGGCTCCATAAAGACATGGGCGCCGAGTTCCTTGGCCTTGGCCGTGGCGGCGTCGCAATCGGCCGCCAGGAAGTACGAAATCCAATTCGCCGGCACGTTGGGATTGTGGTGCTGCGGCGGCCGGATTCCACCGATGAACTCCTCGCCATTCTTGATGTGCAGGTAGCCGGAATTGTCCTGGCCGGGCCAAATCTGCCAGCCGAAAACCGCGGTATAAAACGCCGCAGCCGCGGCCTGGTCGGGACTGTCCAAATCGGCCCAGCACATTGTGCCGGGGACGTTCCCGATACCCGTGCCGGTATGCTTCATCGCCTCCCAAATGCAGAACATCGCGCCGGTGGGGTCCTGCAGGACGGCCATCCGGCCAAAATCGTAGACATCGAACGGCGCCGCCGTCACCTTTCCGCCGGCTGCGATTACTTTGTCCGCGGTGGTGTCCGCGTTTTCCACCGCAACATAGATCATCCAATGCGGCGGAATTCCCTGCGACCGCATCTCCGGTTTCATCTTGTAGGCCGCGGCGGCATTGCGGCCGTCGAGACTGAACATGGTATAAACCTCATCCGGGCCCATGGGGAAATCGGCGGCTACCCAACCGAAAAGTCCCGCATAAAAAGCCTTGGCGGCGTTCTGGTCCGTGGTCGCCAGCTCAATCCAGCAGAACGATCCCGGTGCATGTTTTTCGATATTTGGCATAGGCGGAAGTATAGCAAACCGGCCCTGTAATAGGTGTATCATTGCGATGATGGAGAGCCCCAACGCGGGTCCGCCGGCCGTGGGCCGCATATACGGCAACGACTGGTCGATCGCCAACGTGGCGAAACTGCTGCGCTTCAACGCCGCCCGGGGAATGCTGCACGATGCCGGTCCGGTTACCGGAGGTCTGCGGGCTGTCAACCAGGAATACATTCGAACCGTCTCGGCCCGGCACCTTCCCACGCGCGTTTCGGTGACGTTCACGCGCGACCAGTCGGGCAACTGCTGGCATGCCGCGCTCTGTTTTGCCGGCATGGGTCAAACTACCACGGATGCCTACCTGCCATGGGACGACGCCATCGCCGAGGACTGGCTGGCGGCCCTGTTCGGCCCAGACCGCCCGCGCGTCCGCGCAGACACGAATATTTCACCAGGCGTCCGCCATTTCAAACTGGACGCAGCCGAACCTTTTCGTTGATGGCTGCCGTCTCATGCGCATGCAGCCCTAGCTTTTTCAGTAATGCCACGGCTTCGGCGCGCTGTGACGGAGTGAGACCGCCAGCGGCTTTCTCCATGGCCGCCTCATGCCCGGCGAAAGCGCATTCCATCAATTTGCGGCCCGGCCCGGTGAGGTGAACCACGCGGGCGCGACGATCCTTGGGGTCGTTACACCGCGAAACCAAGCCCTTGCGCTCTAACCGGTCGACCGCGGTGCTGATCGATCCACTGGTCAGGCGCACCAGGGAACCAATCTGATTTACAGGCGTAGGTCCTTTGTGAAGAATAACTTCCAGCACGGCGAAGTCTGAGAAACCAATTCCCAGGGAATGAATATGCCGTTCGGCATGCGCCCTTAGGGCGTCGAACGCCTTCCAGAGGACCAGCCAGAGATGGGTGCCGCTTACTTCCATGATGACTTTATCTTAGCATCGATTATCTTGAGGTAAAGATATATTGGTAAGGACTGCATTCTCAGTACTTATGGAACGTGCGTACTAAGAGTTCGCCGATGTTCTTTCTTTAGCAAAATTTACAGGCTGAAGAAAGGGCAATATCGGTTAAAGTAATTGTAGATACCAAATGCATAAGTCTCCCAGCCCGCTTCGCGGTAGCGTACCCAGGCGTTCCCTGGACCTGGCCCGGGTGCTTCTGGTGCACGGTGAACTTGCACCGCGACTGGCCCTGCGAACCATTTTGCAGGCCGGCGGGTATTTTGTGGATGTCGCGGCATCGCCGGCGGAAGCCATTGCCAAGTTGGATGAAGGGCGTTATGAGTTGGTATTGAGCGACAACAATTTCGGCTCCCCGCAGGCAGGCCGTAACGTGTTAGCCTACGCGCGGGTGAAGGATTACCGGCCGGCTACCGCTTTGATCACCTCTTATGAACCCCTGCTCAAGCGCCAGCCGGGCCGCGGGAATTACCAGGTGGCGATCCATACGGAGAATCTCCCTAACCTGCTGGGGGAGATTGCGGAGTTGATCGGCGTGCGGGCGTGCCGGCGGTATCGGCCTTTGCGGCACGCTGCTGTGTAACCGGCGGCAAGACCGCCGGCGCTACCCTACTTTCCGTGACCGCCTGCTGTGTAACCGGCGGCAAGACCGCCGGCGCTACCCTACTTTCCGTGACCGCCTGCCGTGTAACCGGCGGCAAGACCGCCGGCGCTACTTTCCGTGACCGCCGATACCGGCGTGGCTCGCCGAGGAAGCGGCGCCTGATCTGGAACCGGACGTAGCTCCCGCGGTAGTACCCGTGCCGCTTCCCGATGCGGCAACCACGCCCGCCCCATTCGACCCCATGGACGGGGAACCGCCGCCACGCGAAACCGGGGGCGCCGCATAGTACATGCGCCCCACGTTATTCGGGCTCCAGTACCGATAGCCGTAAGGGCTGTAAATGTTGCTGCCGCACGGGATATAGGTCACCATGCCGTACCATTGGTTGTAACTCCATCCGCCGCAGGGATTGTTGCAGGGGCTGTTTGCGGGCACGCCGTTTGTGGTCCCACTCACCGGATTGGCGAAGTTAGTGCCGTAATTGGTGCAGCCGTAATCGTGAACCTGTTTGGCTGCGGAGACATTGGCCATGGCGACGTTTTCGGCCCTGCGCCGGCTCCAACGGTCCAGAGCGTCGGTGTCTTCTTTATTGAACTTTTCAACGGAGGCCGTATTATTGGCACTTTGGTTGGCACTTTGGTTGGCACTTTGGTTGGCACTTTGGTCACCCAGGCTCAGCATCCTCCCGACGCCCACTGGGGTATTCTGTTCGCCGGAGTTTACGGAAGCCACGCCATCGAAAACTTTCACTCGCGCGGGCTCCATATCGAAGCGATACAAGCCGTGTTTGGCGATCAGGATAGAAGCCTTGTTGGCCACGATGGTGACGTTCGTGTCTTTGGCCATTTCATCGGCCTCCACCACCGCCGAACCGGTGAGGATTTCGAGGCGCGTGTCGATGAGGCGATTGGCGATCATGCGGAACGAGCTGTTTTCGCCGACACGAAGGAACACACCAGGGCTCAACAGAATTTCGGCGCGGCCTTCCTCCGTCCGCAGCGTCATATCCTCTTTCACATCGGGAAAGCTGGTTAGCGACGGCGTCACCGGTTGGCCGCCGACGAAGACTTTGCCTTCCACATATGCGACCAGGCCGGACTTGGCCGAAACCACGGGCTGCGCGGAGGCCGAAACGGCGCCCAGCGCGAGAATGGCCACGATCAGTGCCACACTCCAAATCGGCGCCACATTCCAAACGTGCTTCATAAACACCTCACTCAATTCGCAGGCCGGGAGGCCTACGCTACTCTATATATAGCTTGCGCTCCGGGCGGAGCCGTTGTCAATAGGCACACAGTGTGTCTTTTGAGCTACGGGCACCCGCTACAGGCGGACGATTTTCGCGGAATTCACACCTTTCAATGCGTTACGGGTATCCACAATCAGGGGAGCCCGGGACACCAGCGCCCGATAGTCAAAGGCGGCGTGGTCGGTGACGATGACGGCGCAATCGGCGGAGGCGGCGGTCTCTTCCGGGCACGAGGCGAGGTCCAGCCCCTCAACGCGGAGGCGGGGAACATACGGGTCGCTATAGGAAACGATGCCGCCGCGGCGCTGCAGCAGGAGCATGATGTCAAGCGCCGGGGATTCGCGCAAGTCGTCGATATCGCGCTTGTAGGCCACTCCCATCACGTGGATGCGCGAGCCCTTGACCGGCTTGCCCGCCTCGTTGAGCGCGTTCTGTATCTTGTCCACCACGAAGATAGGCATCAGCCCGTTGATATGGCCTGCCAACTCGATGAACCGCGCCTCAATGCCCGCCTGCTTGCTCTTCCAGGAAAGGTAGAAGGGATCGATCGGGATGCAGTGGCCGCCCAGTCCCGGACCCGGGTAAAACGGCATGAAGCCGAAGGGCTTGGTGGCTGCGGCGTCGATCACTTCCCAAACGTTGATCCCCATCCGGTCGCACATCAGGGCGATCTCATTGGCGAGGCCGATGTTGATCATGCGGAAGGTATTCTCCAGCAGCTTGACCATTTCGGCCACCTGGGTACCGCTGACCGGCACCACATGCTCCAGGGCCTGGGCATAGAAGAGGCGGCCCATCTCGGTGCAGGCCGCGGTGCATCCGCCCACCACCTTCGGAATGTTGGAGGTGTGGTATTGGGGATTGCCGGGGTCTACGCGCTCCGGTGAGAAGCAGAGGAAGAAATCGCGGCCCACTTCCAGGCCCGATTTGGCGAGCAGGGGCAGCACCAGTTCGTCGGTGGTGCCGGGATAGGTGGTGGATTCCAGAATCACCAGCATGCCCGCATGGAAATGGCGCGCGATTTCCTGGCTGGCGGACACGATGTAACTCATGTCCGGATCCTTGGTTTTGCGCAGCGGCGTGGGGACGCAGATGTTGACGGTATCGAGCCCCAGCACGGCGGCGAAATCGGTGGTGGCGCGTATTTTGCCGGCTTCCACCAGCGGAGCCAGGGTGGCACTGGGGATATCGCCGATGTAAGAATCGCCCGCATTGACGCGGCGGATTTTCTCTTCGCTGAGGTCGATGCCGGTGACGTCAAACCCGGCCCTGGCAAACTCAACGGCCAGCGGCAGGCCCACATAGCCCAGCCCGACGACTCCGACGCGGGCGCGGCGGGAGCGGATTTTCTCGGCCAGCACCTGGGCGGTGGCGTCGATGGCGAGCGGTGTTTCGAGCAGCATGCTTCTATTTTCTCATAGATGCGAGGGCGGGCCGGGCGATTGGAGGGCGGCCGTGCGATCTGCCGTGTGATCTAAAGATACTTTGCCGTTTGTGGCCGTTTGCACGAAAGCTGAATCAAGAGCTTGATTCCCGGGCATTCGCCAAGCTCCAATCGCTCGATCTCTTACGGCGCCGGTCACGGGAGCTCAAATGCGGCACAGCTTTGGGGTTGGGCGTTGGCGTCCACGTGGGCTATTTCCGGGTGGCGCGTAATCCGGGCGGAGGCCGGTCTCAGATGGGGACGGCGACGGGCGAGGCATCCCCACCCCCGGGAACCGCGCGGTTTTCACTTCGTCGCGCTGCTCGGCGCTTGCGGAGTACATACGGATAGCCGCAATTCTCCGACAGACAGGTATCTTCTTTTTGAGAAGAGCCCTTAACTCTCATCAAAACGTACTTCGAACATATTCTACGAATTCCACGGCGTTCGACAGAATGCCGTAGGGAACGACGTCCGGTCCAAGTTTGAAGTTATTGCGCTCAACTTGGGCGACCAAACCCAAGGATTGGAGTTTTGCGCAGATGCCGTTCAGTTTACCAGCCGGGAATTGCCGGAGAGTCTTATGTTCAGGCTCGCCGTAAGACCGATGGCCTGGGTCCGTCAGCCGCCAGAAGTCGTTCACCTCTTCTCGACTGACTCGACCTTGGTGCGGATTGTATGTGGCTATTTGACCGTCATGGAGCGTCCTAAGAATCAATACCTCCTGATCCGACAAAAGCATCGCAATTCGCATCATCTCCTCAGCCGTTGAAGCCGGCTTCGCCGGACCCGCTTCGATGGCGTGGCCCAGGATTGCTGCGATGCGGCGGACCCGGTCCTGGGAGATTGTTTGCTCGGCCTTCTGGAGGCCGTCGATAACTAGTGGGACCCACTCCTCGCGGCAAAATCGCTGGTGGGCTTCGTCCAAATGCTCTAGCTTTGCGCGGACTCTTCGCAGTTCTTCCGCGAGGGCATCCATCAAGCATTGCCGCCTATCAGCCTGTAACCTGGAAACGTACAGACCAGCCGCTTTCAGGCCATTTTTCACGAAGTCCATCCCAAAGATGCCTGATGGAATGAAGCCGCTTAAGACAGCAATGTCAGGAATATACTTTGCAAGGGGAGAACTCGCCCGCACTTCCGCCGCGATTTGTTGCTCGGCAGCATCCAGGGGATCATCAATTGCCATGCACTAATGGTAAGTACCTGACGCATAGTTTTGTTGCTCGATACCTGGCAGAATATCTGCACGGGTACGACACCAGCGGCTCTCGGCAGGAGTGCCTGCGCCACGACGGGTTACGCGAAGAATTCGCCTTCGGCCAGGATCTCCGCCGGCCCGGTCAAATACACCTCGTCTTCCAGCCTCAAGTCCAAGGGGCCGGCGGGCGTCAGCACCCGAACTGGAGACTTCGCCATCCCTCGCAGCACCGCGGTGAAGGCCGCGCCCGTGGCGCCGGTCCCGGAACTCAGGGTCTCACCGGCACCGCGCTCGAAGAACCGCACGTCGATGGTATGTTCATCCACGAACTGGATGAATGAGACGTTGGTGCGCTTTGGGAAATGCGCATGAGATTCGATCTCGGCGCCCAATGCACGCCAGTCGAAATCGAAATTCTCGACGGGCACGGCGCACTGCGGATTGCCCACCGAGACCAGCGTCACATCGCGCGCGCCGCCGGTAACCAGGAGATCGAACCGCGCGGCGGTAACCTCCGGCCGCCCCATATTCATTTCGAACTCGAACTTCAGGGCGGAAGAATCGCAGGCCGGGAGGCCTACGCTACTCAACGTCTTGACTCCGGCTCCGGTTCGGATGCGCACTATTTCGGCGGAATGGCCATGCCGGATCAGGAACGCGGCGGCGCAGCGGGTGCCGTTGCCTGAGATCTCGGCCGCGCTGCCATCGGAATTGTAAAGCTGGATGGCGGCGGCTTCGGCATCGGTTGCCGGATCGACCAGCAGCCAGCCATCGGCGCCTATGCCGGTGTGGCGGTCGCAAATGGCGCGGGCCAGTTCGGCATGGCCTGTCTCCGGAGCGTCTTTGCGCCAGGTCAGCAGAAAATCGTTTTTGGCGCCGTGGGCCTTGGTGAACAGGACCTTCATTGTCCGCTCGGCTCGACCAGAACCGCGGTCCCGTAGGCCAGCACCTCGGTTACGCCCCCCATGATCTCGGTGGCGTCATAGCGCACGCCGATGACGGCGTTGGCTCCCATCTGCCCGGCGTGCTGGATCATGAGCTCGAAGGCGTCCTGGCGCGTCCTCTCGCACAGGTTGCTGAAGAGCGAAATGTTGCCGCCGACAATGGTTTGCAGGCTCGCTCCGAAAGTGCCCACGATGGAGCGTGAGCGCACCACGATTCCCCGGACCACGCCGAGGTTGCGCTTCACGCGGAAGCCGTACAGTTCAAATGCGGTAGTGACGTTTTCATGGGGTACCACAAGCGCCTCCTGTGCGCCGGTAGATTTCGATCACGGGCGCATTCTTCACGATAATGCTTTCTTGCAACCGATAACAGGGGCCGCGCAGTGCCAGGCGATTGACGGCGGACTGCACCGGATCGCCGCCCTCCACCACGGCCCACGTCTGCCATAGCCAGAGTTCCGGCCGCTGCATGGCTGCCTGCCACGGCAGGCCGTTGTCGATGGTGAAGGCTTCACGGATCGGGATGCCCATTTCGCGGTAGATCCCGATCATAACGCCCGCGGTGCTGACGATGCCGGAACCGCGCACGTAGCGGGGCGCCAGATATTGCGCGGCCTGGCGGGTCCATTCGCGGCGGGCTTCGGAATTCATGCGCGCTTCTTCAAAGGTCACCCAGTTGGCGGGGGCTGGGTGGAGCAGCCATGGCGCCACGGCCGCGGCAATCGCCAGGGCTGCGCCGGCGGCTTGCAACCGTGGCGGCAGAACGGCAATCAGCGCCGCCGAGGCCACGGCGAACAGCGGCAGCACGGCCAGGCCGTAGCGGGCGTTGTAGTACGAATTGGGGAACAGAGTGGGGATGAAGATCGGGCTACCCCCGGAGGAGTGCATGCTCCAGATGTAAAAGACACCGGGCAGAGTAAGGAGAGCCAGCGGCCAGAAGGCGCGTTTCACGAGACCGGCCGCGGCGCCCAGGATCGCGATGAAGGGCAGCACCGGGCCGGCACAAAGTTGCGCGGCTGTTCGGTAATAGAGCCAGGCCTTGGGCCAGTCGTGCTTGCCGGGATAGTCGGCGGCGCCCTGAATGGCGAGGGCGGAATACTGATTGCGATAGAAGGCCAGCGGGTCGCCGGTGAGCCACCAGTGATGGAACAGCCAATAAACAGGGCCGAGCCCGGCGATGGCGCAGAAGATAACAGCCACAGTGACCCGGCTACGCTTCGCGATGAAGAAAAAGTACCCTGCGGCGAAGGGCAGCAGGAACCAGCCTTCGTATCGCGCCAGGGTGCCGGCGCAGGCGGCGAGCGCGGCCCCGATGAGGGCGCCCCACTCCGCGGTATCGCGGAAGCGAATGCTGAAATAGAGCAGCGCCATGAGGGCGGCGAAGAACGCAGGCTCCGTCATGGGCGTGGTTTGCAGATAGAGCAGGTTGGGATTGAGCGCGAAGAGGGCAGTGGCTGCGACAGCGGCGGGCGTGGACGCGAACAGGCGCCGGACGGCGGCGAACAGAAACGTGCCGGCCAGAATGAAGCACGCGGCCGAGGGAATGGCTCCGGCAATGCCGCTGTGCCACCATCGATCGACGCGGACGAAGGGGAGCATGAGCCAATGCGTCAGCGGAAGCCAGACGGTGCCGATCTGGTCGTAGCCGGGCGTTTGGGAATCGACGATGCGGCGCGCGGTGTCCAGGTGCGCCTCGGCGTCGCCGTAGTAGAGCAGCCAGCCTTGGGAGTAAGAGAGCAGGACGGCGGCCAGGCTGAGGGCGATCAGGGCGAGAGTGATCGTACCCGCGACCCTCCGGGTCGCAGCAGGGCGACCCGGAGGGTCGCGGGTACTTAGAATGCGGTACAGGTTTTGAACTCCCGATAGCGCGCGTCGATCTCTGCGCGCGTGAGCGTGCGGAATCGGTCGACGCCGAATTTCTCGCAGCAGAAGCTGCCCATCACGGAACCGTAAATCACCGCGTGGCGCAGTTCCGCGAAATCGAGATCGCCATCTTGCGGCGTGACACCGCGGCCCGCAAGGTAGCCGATGAAGCCGCCCGCGAAGCAATCGCCGGCGCCGGTGGGGTCGAAGACCTCGTGGAGCAGATAGCCGGGCGCCATGAAGTGGCAATCCCGGCGGAACAGAATGGCGCCGTATTCACCGCGCTTGATCGCCAATGTGTGCGGCCCCATCTCCAGGATGCGGGCGGCGGCGCGGCGCAGGTTGTGCTCGCCCGAAAGCAAGCGGGCCTCGCTATCGTTGATCAGCAGGAAATCCCACTGCTTCAGGGTTTCAAGCAGCGCCGGGCGGAAATCGTTGATCCAGTAATTCATGGTGTCGCCACCGGTGAGCTTGACGCCGTTCATCTGCGTGCGCACGCTGCGCTGCAGATCGGGCTGGATGTTGCCCAGGAAGAGGTAGGGCTCGGTGCGGTAGGCGGCGGGCAGCTTAGGGTTGAAGTCGGCGAAGACGTTGAGGTCTGTGCGCAGAGTGGTGCGGTCATTCATGTCGGCCGAGTAGACGCCCGCCCAGAAGAAGGTCTTGCCGCCGGGGACGCGCTCCAGGCCAGTGAGGTCGATGTTGCGCGAGGCCAGGAGGTCGGTGTCTTCCTGGGCGAAATCGTCACCCACGACGGCGACGATTTTGACCGGCGTGAAATATCCGGCGGAGAGAGCGATATAGGTGGCGGCGCCGCCCAACATGCGGTCGACTTTGCCATGCGGCGTTTCGACGCCGTCATATGCCACGGATCCTACGACGATGAGGGACATGTACGAAGTGATTGTAGCAACCCGGCAGCAATCACTCGACGCTGGGGATGAGCGATCGGAGGTCAACGGCTAGGTTCAGCAGCCCGCAGGCGTAGCTCCCGGTAACGCGCTCCCAGCTTTCTTTGCGGAACACGGTCATGCTGCGCGTGCCTGGGTAGATCACCCAGACCTCGGCGGCGCCTTCCTCCAGATAGACGGCGGTTTTCTTGTCGATATGCTCCGGCCGGTTCGCGGGCGACACGACCTCAATGGCGATCATGGGCGCGCCCTGGAACCAGTCGTTCTCGACCGGCTGATCGGGCCATGTCACGCTGACGTCGGGCTGCAGCCAACCGCGCCTGAGCTGGTATCCGGTCTCGTGCCATACGCGAGACTTGGACAAGGCGGCCACCAGCAAGCGGTAGAGGTCCAAGGAAATCCGCTTGTGGCTGAGTTTGGCGGGAGGCCAGGCAATCAGTTCTCCATCCAACAGTTCTTGTTTGCCGGGTTCGCGGGGCAGGTTGAGGAATTCTTCGATAGTGAGCTGCGTGGTTGCGCCCATGATCATCAGTTTACTCCGCAAAGATCAGACACCGCGATATACTCGGGGCATGAACTTGAAACGCGCACGGACATCGGCCCTGCTGGCCGCGGCACTAATGGCAGCGGTACTAATGGCAGCGGTACTAATGGCAACCACGGCGACT
>Ga0209847_1000943_pt1 | contig 10966 bp, 12 predicted proteins | sample OrgsoiDNA_201060_FD_185808 | JGI IMG/M metagenome (GOLD analysis project Ga0209847, IMG submission 185808) | Permafrost soil microbial communities from the Arctic, to analyse light accelerated degradation of dissolved organic matter (DOM) -... | ecosystem: Environmental > Terrestrial > Soil >... | reverse complement strand
TTCGTGGGCTTCTAGGATATTCTTGGTAGGCCGTGCGGGATTCGAACCTGCGACCAACGGATTAAAAGTCCGCTGCTCTACCAGCTGAGCTAACGACCCAAGGACTTGCACTTACTTTAAAACAAAAAGGAATTACGAGTGTTCGTAACTCCTTAGCTTCGCGGCATCACTGCCGCTGAATTCGGTGGTAGGCCGTGCGGGATTCGAACCTGCGACCAACGGATTAAAAGTCCGCTGCTCTACCAGCTGAGCTAACGACCCCCGAAGAAGCGAGATTATAGGGCGTATGGCGGTTTCTGTCAAACGACCCGGCGGCGATTCCATCCTGCCGCCGCGTCGCCGGCCAGCAGGCTTACTTGCCGCCCAGGCGCTCTTTGGCTGTGGCCGCGGCGCTCGAGTCCGGATAGTTCTTGATCAGCTCCTGCAGCGTTTTCTTGGCGCCCTTGTCCTTGAGCTCGGTCTGGCAGCTGGCGATGTTGAGCATGGCGTCGGCCGCCTTCGGGCTGTCCGCGTAGGCCTTGATGACCACCTGCTGTGCCGCGATGGCGCTCTTGCAGTCGCGCTGCGCGTAGTAGGCGTTGCCCAGCCAGTATTGCGCGTTGGCGGCGTAGCCCGACTCCGGATACATGCGCACGAAGTCGGTCAGCGCGCCGGCCGCGTTCTTGTAGTCGCCGGCCTTGAACAACAGCAGCGCGGCGTCATACGCCTTTTGCTCGGCCGGGTCGACCTGGGCCGCCTTGCCGTCGATTTCGACCTGGTGCGGCTCCAGCTTGCGCAGGCGCGCGTCGAGGTCGACGTAGAAATCCTTCTGGCGTTTTTGCGCGTTGGCCAGGTCGTTGGCCAGCACTTCGATCTGGCCGCGCAGCTGGGCGATCTGCTGCAGCGTTTGCTCGTTCTGGGCCACCAGGTCCAGCGTGCTGGACTTGTCGGCCTTGGCGTCGAGGCGGGTGTTCAGGTCCAGCGTGATGGCGTTGACCTTGGCGCGCAGGTCGAGGATGGCCTTGCGGGCCTCGTCGTCGTCGAACACGCCGGCCGACGCGTGCAGCGGCAGGTAGGCGCAGGCGGCCAGCATGGCGGCGATCAGGCCGGTTTTGGAGAGTGTCTTCATGTCGGGCGCTTTCAAAACGGATCGTGCAATGGAAACGGGGCGGGCGCGCAGTGGTTCCGCGCGCCGCCCCGTATTATGCCTGTGCCCCGGCAAGTGGGTAACACCAAATAACTAGATTACTTGTAGACGATATCGGCACGACGGTTTTCCGCCCATGCTGCTTCGTCGTGGCCTTCGGCTTTAGGCTTTTCTTTGCCCAGCGAAACGGCTTCGATTTGCGACTCAGGCACGCCCAGCGTGGTCATGGCTTTACGCACGGCTTCGGCACGTTTCTGACCCAGGGCCAGGTTGTACTCGGCGCCGCCGCGTTCATCGGTGTTACCTTGGATCAGGATCGAGCGGTTAGGCTTCTTCTGCAGGTAGTCGGAGTGGTTTTGCACGACTGCTTTGCCATCGTCGCGCACGACGTAGCTGTTGAAGTCGAAGTACACGCTGCGCTTGGCCAGCACGCCTTGTGGATCGTCCAGTGGATCGACGACGGTGGCGACGACTGGTGCGACGGTGCGGGTCGGTGCGGCTGGCGGCGCTTGCACGACCGGCGCTTCGACGACCGGTGCTGGCTCGGCGACTTTGACTGGGGTGCTGCAAGCCGACAGGATGGCGGCGGTGGTGATGGCGAAGGCTAAGCTGCTGATTTTGCGCATGTTGACTCTCCTAGTAGTGGACTTAAAAAAACATATTTACTGCATAAAAGGACCCCAGGTGGGCTCCTTGATATTGCCCGCCTGTGCGGTCAGGCGTTGCTTTACACGGCCGTCAACCGAGACCACGGCCAGCGACTTGCGCTGTCCGGCCTGGGTGGCGTACATGATATATTTTCCATTCGGCGAGAAGCTCGGCGACTGGTCGTTGGTGGTGTCGGACAGGCGCGTCTCCTGGCTGCTGGCCAGGTCGAGCACGTACAACTGGAATTTGCCGTCGCGTTGCGAGATATAGGCCAGCGTCTTGCCGTCCGACGAGATGCGCGGGCTGATGTTGTAGTTGCCGCTGAAGGTCACGCGCTGCGCGTCGCCGCCGTTGGCGCCCATGCGGTAAATCTGCGGGCCGCCGCTGCGGTCGCTCGAAAAGTAGATGCTCTGACCGTCGGCCGACCATTGCGGCTCGGTGTCGATGCCGGCGCTGTTGGAGACACGGTGCAGGCCGCCACCGTCGGCGTTGACGACGTAGACCTGGGTATGGCCGTCCTTGGACAGCGCCACGGCCAGCTTGCTGCCGTCCGGCGACCACGACGGCGCCGAGTTGCTGCCTTTTTCGTTGGCCACGACGACGCGCGCGCGCGTGATCAGGTTTTGCACGTAGACCACCGGCTTGCGCTGCTCGAAGGAGACGTAGGCGACCTTGGTGCCGTCCGGCGACCACGACGGCGAAATAATCGGCTCGGGCGAACTGAGCGCTTCCTGGATGTTTTCACCGTCGGCGTCGGCCACCTTCAATTTGAACTTGCGGTTCTCTTCGGTGACGTAGGCGATGCGGGTGTCGAAGGCGCCGCGCACGCCGGTCAACTTCAGATAGATGTCATCGGCAATCTTGTGTGCCGACACGCGCGGATATTGCGGCGCCGTCATCACGTCGAGCTGCGAAATCTTGGCCTGCTTGACCGTGTCGAGCAGCTTGTAGCGCACCACGAAGCTGCCGTTGGCCAGCTGCTGCACGCTGCCGACGACGACGGCGGCGGCGCCGCGCGCCTTCCAGGCGTTGTAGTCGACGTCGGCCGTGTCGGAGATGGTGCCGGCGTCCATGATCTGGAAGGCGCCGCTGCGTTCGAGGTCGGCGCGGATGATGGCCGACACCTGCTGCGGCGCCAGGTTTTCGTCGGCGAAGCTGGCGATGGCGATCGGAATCTGGTTGTTGCCGACGCCGGAAATTTCAATGTGGATCTGCGCCTGGGCGCTGCCGGCGAGGGCGCCGCCGAGCAGGCCGGCCAGGATCAGGGAGGAGGTCAGTGTTTTCATGGTCGTCATCAATGCAAATCTTTCAAATTGAATTCAGCGGTAATTTCGCGCTCTACCGTACCATCTTTTTTCTTCGGCAGAGGCGAGGCTGCTCCAATCGCGCGCAGGATGGCGCTGTCGTAAGCGGCATTGCCGCTGCTCTTGACCATTTTCGTGCCGAGCACTTCGCCGGTCGGCAACTGCGTGATCCTGACCTGCGCCGTCAGCGTATCGTCGCTGGAGCTGTAGGCCAGCTGGCTGCGGATCGCCGCCACCAGCGCGCTCTGATAATTGGCGTCGCCTTTCGGACCGGTCGACTTGGCGGCCGTGCCGACCGTGCCCGCGCCGACGGCGCCGGTGATGCGGCTCATCTCGGCGGCGCGCGCCTTGTCGGCCGACTTTTGCTCGGCGGCCTGCTTGGCCTTGGCCAGCTTGTCGGCGGCGGCTTTCTTGTCGGCCGCGAGCTTCTTGTCGAGCTGGTCCTGTTTCTCTTGCTTGTCTTTTTCTTCCTGGGCTTTTTCTTCGGCCAGTTCTTTCTTGCGCGCGTCGTCCTTGGCCTTCTGCTTGGCCAGTTTTTCATCGGCCTCTTTTTGCAGCTTGGCTTGCTTGGCTTCTTCCTCGGCCTTTTGCTCGGCGGCTTTCTGCTTGGCTTTCTGGCGTTCCAGCGCGATGTCGGGCGCTTTCGGCGTCGGCGGCGCTTCGACCGGCGTTGCCACCGGCGGTGGCGGCGGCGCTTTCACGACCGGCTGCTCTTCAGGCTCGGGCGCGGGCGGGGCGGGCGGCGCCGGCGGCGCGGCCTGCTGCACCGTCATGTCCCACACTTCGGCCTCGACGGCGACCGGCTTGTTGCTCTGCCAGTGCACGCCGAACCACAGGAACAGCACCAGCAAGGCGTGCATGGCCGCGGCCAGCGTCAGCGAGCGCCAGCCGTCGTGTTCGCGCGGCACCTTGTACGGGGCGCCGCCTGTGGTTGCGGGTTTCATCGTCTGCACTGTTTATTTGGTGGCCAGGCCGACCCGGTTGATGCCCATTTTCTTCGATTCCGAAATCAGCTGGATCACGTCGTCGTACTTGCTGTCCTTGTCGCCGGCGATCAAGACCGGATAGTCCGGATGGTCGCCGTGGATGACGCGCAGCTTGCGCAGCAGCGCGGCGCGGTTGGGCGCCGTTTCCGGCGCGTCCTCGTCCTTGCCGCGCACGCCGATCGACAGCGCGCCGTTGGACTTGAGGACGATCTGCACGTAGTCGTCCGGCGGCCGGGCCGACTTCTCGGCGTTGGGCAGGTTGACGACGCTGGGATTGTTCGACGACGGCATCACCATGAAGATGATGAGCAGCACCAGCATCACGTCGATATACGGCACGACGTTGATCTCGGACTTGAACTTGCGGCCGCGGCCGCCGCGCATGCTGCTGGAAAAGGACGATGCCATGATAGTGCTTTCCGATTAACGCGACTGGCGTTGCAGGATGTTGGAGAACTCTTCGACGAAGCTTTCGAAGCGGATCGCCAGGCGGTCGATGTCGTGGGCGAAACGGTTGTAGGCAACGACGGCCGGGATCGCCGCGAACAGGCCGATGGCGGTGGCGATCAGCGCTTCGGCGATGCCGGGCGCGACGGCGGCCAGCGTGGCCTGCTGCACATTGGCCAGGCCGCGGAAGGCGTTCATGATGCCCCACACGGTGCCCAGCAGGCCGATGTAGGGCGACACCGAGCCGACCGACGCCAAAAAGGCCAGGTGCGATTCGAGCACGTCCATCTCGCGCTGGAAGGCGGCGCGCATGGCGCGGCGGGCGCCGTCGAGCACGGCGCCGACGTCGAGCGCGTCGCGGGTGCCGTAGGAGGCCTTGCCCTTGATGAACTCGCCCATGCCGGCTTCAAAGATGCGGGCCAGCGCGCCGTTCTTGGCGCGGTTGCTGCCGGCGTTCTGGTGCAGCTGGTGCAGATTGCCGCCGGCCCAGAAGCTTTTTTCGAATTCTATTGTCTGGCGACGCGCCGTGCGCACCGCGAACATCTTGCGGAAGATATAGGTCCAGCTCATCAGCGAGATGCCCAGCAGCAGCGCCATGATCAGCTGCACGATCGGGTGGGCATTGGTGACCAGGGACAGGAAATCGAGATCGGGAGTGACGTTCATTAGGCTCAGTCTATTGGAATAGTTGCATTGAATTCTAGGCGGCGACGATCTGGCCGCGCATCTTGTCGGCCACGGCCGGCGGCACCGCGCGCGGACGCAGCGCCGAATCGACGCAGCCGACCTTGACGTGCGCCGTGTTCAGCAATTGCTCGCCGCACCACGCCTGCTGCACGAAGACGATGGAGGCGCGGCCCAGCTTTTCGATACGCAGCGTTAATTTTAATACATCATCGAGCCTGGCTGGCGCGTGATAGTCGGCGCTGACCTGTTTGACGACGAACATGGCGTCATGTTCCCGCAGCAAATCGTGCTGGCCGACGTCGATGGCGCGCAGCCATTCGGTGCGCGCGCGTTCGAAGAATTTCAGATAATTTGCATAATAGACTATGCCACCGGCGTCCGTGTCTTCGTAGTAGACCCGGACCGTCCAGATGAAATCTGCGGCCATGTTTGAATTGTTACTAATGAGATTGAGCAACATTTTACGCGATTTTATTATTTTATATGACGCGCTGCGGAAATATATTTGGGGGAATGTAAAATGACAGCGGACAGTAGAACCGAAACCAGTCACCTTGCCAAGCTTTGTAACAACCGCTTACGATTTGTTTCAGCAGTGAAATGCAGCGACATCAGGTGGAACCATGACGATGCCATGCTGTCCATGCTGATCCACTCCTGATTGTTGTCGCCTATGAATGAAATACCCCAGTCTTCCGCCGCAGTCTCCGCTGCCGGCGCCCCCATGGCCAGCGACTTTATCAGTCTGGTGACCGTGATGAGCGAAATGGCCGCCGGCCACGAGGTTGACAGTTTTTTGAAACAGGCGGGGCTGGGCCTGGACATGGCCGGCCTGTTGATGGGCATGGCCGTGATGTCCTTGCTGATGGGCGACGGCGCCACTTATGCGCGCCTGCAGGCTTCGGCGCTGCGGCGCCAGCAGTATTATCGTTTGCGGCGCGGACCGGCGCCGCCGGCAATGCGGCTGCTGGCGCTGATGGGGCCGGGCGATTTGTCGGACAACACGCCGCTGGAATTCATGCTGGAAGGTTCTGATGTCGAACTGACTTTGCTGTACCTGGCGCCGGACCTGCCGCTGCCGGCGCGCCTGCCCGAGCATGATGCGTGCATGGTCGCCATCGCGCCGGCCGAGGGCGAGCAGCCGTTGCTGGTCGCCGCCGCCGGGCTGCTGCGCGGCACGGACAAGCCGGTGTTCAACCGCCCCGAGCGCATCGCCCTGCTGCTGCGCGACCGCGTCAGCGATGCCTTGCAAGGCATCGCCGGGTTGGCCGTGCCGCGCGTGGCGCGGGTGGCGCGCGCGCTGCTCGACGAGATAGCCGCCGGCCGGCGTGGCCTGGCCGATATGCTCGGCGCGGGCGATTTCCCCGTCATCGTGCGGCCGCTGGTATCGCATACCGGCCAGGGCCTGGCCAGGATCGCCGACCGCGCCGAACTGCTCGACTATCTCGCCACGCGCAGCGAGCCGGATTTCTTTGTCGCGCCGTTTATCGATTATGCCGGCGCCGACGGCCAGTATCGCAAATACCGCATCGCGCTGATAGGCGGCCGGCCGCAGCTGTGCCACATGGCTATTTCCAGCCACTGGATGGTGCATTACGTGAACGCCGGCATGGCCGACAGCGCCGCCAAGCGCGCCGAGGAGGCGGCGGCGATGGCCGGCTTCGACAGCGACTTCGCGCCGCGCCACGCCGGCGTCTGGCGCGCGATGACGGCGCGGCTGGGCCTCGATTACGCCGTCATGGACTGCGCCGAGCTGGCCGACGGCAGTCTGCTGCTGTTTGAGCTCGACAACGTCTGCATCGTCCACGCCATGGACAATCCGGCCGTGTACCCCTACAAGCGCCCGCACATGGCCGGTGTGTTCGCGGCGTTCCGCACCATGCTGGCCGAGCCGCCCATAGCCGCCGCATGACAGCGGCGGCGCGTGCCAGCCGCGCCGCTGGTCGCTCGACGCCGACCAGAGCGCTCTCACTAGCTCAGCGCCGGTGTGGCGCTGCCCGCGCTGCGGGCCGCCGCTGGCGTGGGCCGCGCTATCAGCTGCGCTTGATCGCCAGCGGGCCGTAGCCCTGGCAAGTCGGCATCATCTCGATATTGTTGATATTGATATGCGGCGGCAGCGTCGCGATCCAGTAAGCGGTGTTGGCGATGTCCTCGGCCGTCAGCGGCGTCGTGCCCTCGTAGACCTTGGCGGCCGCCTCGTCGTTGCCCTTGAAGCGCACGTTGGAAAACTCGGTGCCGCCGCACAGGCCCGGCGCCAGGTTGGTGGCACGCACGCCGGTGCCGATCAGGTCGGCGCGCAGATTGAGCGTGAACTGTTCGACGAAGGCCTTGGTGGCGCCGTAGACGTTGCCGCCGGGGTAGGGCGTCGAGCCGGCGATCGAGCCGAGGTTGATCACCGTGCCGGAGCCGCGCGCCACCATCGCCGGCAGTATCGCCCGCGTCATCGCCACCAGGCCGCTGCAATTGGTGGCGATCATGGTGTCCCAGTCGTCCAGCGACGATTCGTGGGCCGGCGTGGTGCCCAGCGCCAGTCCGGCATTGTTCACCAGCACGTCGATCTGCTGCCACTCGGCCGGCAGGCCATCGAGTGCGGCGCGGATCGAGGCGCGGTCGGTGACGTCGAGCGCCACCACGTGGACGGCGTCGCCCAGTTCGGCGGCCAGCGCCGCCAGGCGATCTACACGACGCGCGCTGATGATCGCCTTGTGGCCGTTGGCGACGAAGGTGCGCGCCATGGCGGCGCCGAAACCGGCGCTGGCGCCCGTGATGAAGACGATCATAATTGTTATCCTTGTTCGGTATGGGCTGAGGGGAGGCGAGGAAAGTGGCTAAAATTGTAGCCGAAATGCCAGCCTTGGCTGCGACGGCGCTAAAAAATGGCCAAAAAGTTATCTATTGGTTAATGCCTTCCTTGCTCTAATCTGGCACATAACTTACAATTTGGCTTCCATTACGTCTCACGTAACTGGCGAAAAGCTGCGATCATTCCCCCCGGCCACGGCCTGCTGCGGGATGGATCTTCGGCGAAAGGTGGGCATCCACCGGGGAACGTGAGATTTCAACAGCCGTTCGCCTGGGCAGCCACCGATGGAAAGCACGAAGAGGCTGCCTATCCGCTATCGGCCTTCCTCATTCGATCCTGACTGCCAGCAACACGCTTACTCATCACTCGATTGGAGTTTTTTCATGTTCGCAAAAGATCACACCCTCGCCAACGTCGACCCGGAATTGTTCGGCGCCATCCAAAAAGAAAACACCCGCCAGCACGACCACATCGAGCTGATCGCCTCCGAGAATTACACCTCGCCGGCCGTCATGGAAGCCCAGGGTTCGCAGCTGACCAATAAATACGCCGAAGGTTATCCAGGCAAGCGCTACTACGGTGGCTGCGAATACGTCGACGTCGTCGAACAGCTGGCCATCGACCGCGTCAAGCAACTGTTCGGCGCCGAAGCGGCCAACGTGCAGCCGAACTCCGGTTCGCAAGCCAACCAGGGCGTGTTCTTCGCCGTGCTGAAACCGGGCGACACCATCATGGGCATGTCGCTGGCCGAAGGCGGCCACCTGACCCACGGCATGCCGCTGAACATGTCCGGCAAATGGTTCAACGTCGTCTCCTACGGCCTGACCGCCGAAGAGGACATCGACTACGTCGCCATGGAAGCGCTGGCCAAGGAACACAAGCCCAAGCTGATCATCGCCGGTGCGTCGGCATTCTCGAAAAAGATCGACTTCGAGCGCTTCGCCGCCGTCGCCAAGGCCGTCGGCGCCTACTTCATGGTCGACATGGCCCACTACGCCGGCCTGATCGCCGCCGGCCTGTACCCGAACCCGGTGCCGCACGCCGACTTCGTCACCTCGACCACGCACAAATCGCTGCGCGGCCCGCGCGGCGGCATCATCCTGATGAAGGCCGAGCACGAGAAGATCATCAACTCGGCCATCTTCCCCGGCATCCAGGGCGGCCCGCTGATGCACGTCATCGCCGGCAAGGCCGTCGCCTTCAAGGAAGCGCTGCAGCCTGAATTCAAGACCTATCAGCAGCAGGTCGTCAAGAACGCCGACGTGCTGGCCAAGACGCTGATCAAGCGCGGCCTGCGCATCGTTTCCGGCGGCACCGAGTCGCACGTGTTCCTGGTTGACCTGCGCGCCAAGAACCTGACCGGCAAGGAAGCCGAAGCCATCCTCGGTTCGGCCCACATCACGACCAACAAGAACGGCATCCCGAACGATCCGCAAAAACCATTCGTGACCTCGGGCATTCGCCTCGGTTCGCCGGCGATGACGACGCGCGGTTTCAAGGAAGCCGAAGCCGAGCAAGTGGGCAACCTGATCGCCGACGTGCTCGACAATCCGCACGACGCCGCCACCATCGAACGCGTCAAAGCGGCCGTCAAGGTGCTGGCCGACGCGTTCCCGGTCTACGCTTGATAAGTAGTCGTCAGTAGCACCGCAGCGCCGGCCGCGAGGTCGGCGCCGCATCAACCCGAAGAAGTCGCCATCCATGAAATGTCCGTTCTGCCAGCACGAAGACACGCAAGTCCTCGATACGCGCGTATCGGAGGAGGGCGACACCATCCGCCGCCGTCGGCGCTGCGGAAAATGTGATAAACGATTTACCACGTATGAGCGCATCGAGCTGGTGATGCCCTTCGTCGTCAAGAAGAACGGCAACCGCACCGAATTCGCCGCCGCCAAGCTGCGCGGCAGCTTGATGCTGGCGCTGCGCAAGCGTCCGGTGGCCGCCGCCGCCGTCGACACGGCCATCCTCGCCATCGAGGAAAAGCTGCTCACCAGCGGACAGCGCGAAGTCGATTCCGGCTACATCGGCGAGCTGGTCATGCAGGAATTGAAGCGCCTCGACAAGATTGCCTACATCCGTTTCGCCTCGGTCTACAAAAACTTTGAAGACCTCGCCGAGTTCCAGGATGCGATCGCCGAAGTCGGGCAGGAACGCAAGCCGCGCAAGGCTTAGTTTCATTGCGTTTGATTCCGCGTCGAAAAATCCCGCTCGGGATTTTCTGAATTTCCCGTTTAATTTTCCTGTGGTCAGCGCGCATGCAAGCGCGCTTGTGCCAGCTCACGTCATGCGCCGGCGCCGCTGCTAACTTCTCATCCACTCATGGCTGAGTTGAGGAGTGGCGTGATGCGATATCGTGATGGCGGTGGTTTTACCTTGTTGGAAGTGCTGGTCGCCGTGGTGGTGATGGCGCTCGGCGTGATCGGCGGTACGGCCATGCAATTGACGGCGATGCGCACGCGCCATCAGTCGCTGCTGTTGTCGCAGTCCATGCAGCTGGCGTCCAGCCTGGCCGAGCAGATGCGCGCCAATCCGCAGCAGATGCGCCTGCCCGATGCCGGCAATATCTATCTCAACTTGAATTACGACGCGCTGGCCGAACCGGACCCGGCGCCGCCGGCCGCGCTGTGCTTCGGCGCCGATTGCGACAGCGCGCAGCTGGCCGCGTCCGACCTGTACCAGCTCAAGGTGCAGGTCCACGCCAGCCTGCCCGGCGGACGCGCGCTGGTCTGCCGCGACGCCAGCGCCTGGCAGGGCGGCCAGCTGCAATGGGCGTGCAGCGGCGGCGCCGGCGCGCCGCTGGTCGTGAAAGTCGGCTGGCGCGGGAAAAATCCCGACGGCACGCCGCTCAAGGACGCGGCCGGGGAATATCAGCCGGGCGTCGCGCTGGCCGTCGGGGCCATCAAATGAGCGCGCCAATATTGCGACCGCAAGCCGCGGCGCGTTTGCGGCAATGGACGCGTTCGGC
>Ga0209847_1000938_pt1 | contig 11003 bp, 7 predicted proteins | sample OrgsoiDNA_201060_FD_185808 | JGI IMG/M metagenome (GOLD analysis project Ga0209847, IMG submission 185808) | Permafrost soil microbial communities from the Arctic, to analyse light accelerated degradation of dissolved organic matter (DOM) -... | ecosystem: Environmental > Terrestrial > Soil >... | reverse complement strand
ATGGTCGGCCCGCAAAGCCATTGGGGCCGTTGGCAAGACGCGCCGGGGCTGAGTGAAAAAGATTTCCCGCTGATTGAAGAGACGATTGAACACATTCGCGCCGTATTGCATGACTACGGCAAAAGCGCCGAACGTTATGGGCTGATCCATGCCGATTTGCGTCTGACCAACCTGCTACTGCACGAAGGCGAAACGCGAGTGATTGATTTCGACGACTGCGGCATGGGCTGGTATATGCATGACGCCGCGGCGGCCATCAGCTTTGTCGAGCATCATCCGCGCGCCGCTGAGTGGGTCGAACACTGGCTGCGGGGATATCAACGCGTTTGCCCGTTGAGCGAAGCGGATCTGGCGGTGATCCCCACGATGATCGTCCAGCGTCGCATTCAGCTTCTGGCCTGGCGCGGCTCGCACGCCACCACCGAGATGGCGATCAGTCTGGGAGAGGAGTGGGAAGCCGAAAGTTTGCGCCTGTGCCGCGATTATCTGGCGCGTTTGCCACAGCACAAGGCGCGGGCCTGAGGCAATCTGCACGTTTTCTGTGCGCCGCCACGCTGCCAAAAAACGTCTGCGGCGCTAACTTACTGTCCTTACTGAATTTGTTATTGGGATCATGCTGGTACGGAACTTGCAAAGCTTCTTGCTCTGTTTGCCCTGTGGAGTGAAAGCGTATGCACACTGAATCTTTGCTTCAACCGAGCCTGAAGGGTGCCTTCAGCGCCATGACGCCGAGCGACGCCGCTAACCGTGGCGTATTGGCGGCAGCGGCGACCGGGCTTGGTGAATTTATTCTTTCCAAAGGCGCAGATGTGGATCGGGTGCTGGGCATTTGCCGCATCAATCCTGAATTACTGCAACAGCCGACGCTCAGTCTGGGCCTGACCAATTACTGTCAGGTGCTGGAAGAGGCGGCGGTGCAGTCAGGCTGTGATAACTTCGGTTTGCACTACGGCAAGCAATTCAAACCGCAGTCATTGGGTCTGATTGGTTACATTGGCCTCTGTTCTTCCACGGTGGAAGCGGCGATCCAAAACGTGGTCAATGCTTTCCCGTTTCATCAGCACAACACGCTGACGCGGCTGGTGGATAAAGGCGATCATTACCGCTTCGACTATCAGGTGCGTCACGGCAGCATTCTGTGCAAACGACAAGATGCCGAACTGACGTTGGGGATGATCCTTAACTTATTGCGCCATGGCCTGGGCAAAAACTGGGCACCGCGCGAAGTACATTTTGAACATCCTCGCCCGCATCAGTGGCACGAGCACTGTAAAGCCTTCGACGCGCCGGTCTATTTCGACCAGCCGTACAACTCTCTGTTGATTGCCAAACGCGATTTACAGCGCCAAATGCCCGAGCGCGATCAGACGTTATTGCTGGTGATGCAAGACGCCATCCGCCGCCTGAATGCTGATGCACCGGCGCAACAATCGGTGGTTGATAGCGCCCGTTCGCGGGTGCGTCAGGCGTTGCTGCGCGGGGAACCGGTACTCGATGAGGTGGCAGAAAAAATGGGGTTGTCGCCAAGCGGGTTACAGCGGCGTTTACGCGAGCAAAACCTGAGTTTTACCCAATTGGTGGATAAAGTACGCTGCGAACTGGCGACGCATTATCTGCAACAACAGCAACTGCCGATTTCCGAAATGGCGCTGCTGCTCGGCTATTCCGAAGTCAGCGCCTTTTCACGGGCTTTTCGCCGCTGGTTTGGCGTCAGCCCGCGCCAGTGGCGACAATCTGGCGTGAACTGAACGGCCTTCGGCAAAAGCTACAGCGCCATCTCGCGTTTAAATACCTCAAGCGTATGGGCTTTCACGCGGATAAATTCTGCATGGCTCATGATTTCCGTACCCCGTGGACGCGGCAAATCAAAGGGTACAATCTCGGCAATTTGCGTCGGTCGACGGGTGAGCAGCAAAATTTCATCGGCCAGAAACACCGCGTCCTCCAGATCATGCGACACGATCACCATCGTCACACCGGTGGCCATCTGCACCTCCTGCAACTTATCGCGGATGAACAGCGTCATTTCGAAATCCAGTGCGGAAAATGGCTCGTCGAGGAACATCACTTCGGGCCGCGTCGCTAAGGCGCGCATGATGCAAACCGTCTGCTGCTGCCCACCGGAAAGTTCATACGGATAACGTTTAAGATCAAAACGGATATCGAACATGGCAGCCAATTCGTCGACGCGCGCCTGCACCTCGGCTTTTTTCATCCCGCTGCGCACCAGAGGATAGGCGATATTGGCCCAGGAGCTCATCCACGGAAACAGTGCATCTCGGTAGTTTTGAAACACGTAACCGATGGTCGTTTCAGCCAGCGTTTTGCCATCAAACAACACTTCGCCTTGATCGAGCGGGATAAGCCCGGCGACCATGTTCATCAGCGTGGATTTCCCACAGCCGTTGGGCCCGAATATCGAAACGATTTTTCCGCGAGGCAGATCCAAATTAAAATCGGTATACAGCGGCTGACCGGCAAAAGATTTCGATAAGCCGCGAATGGTCACGTGCGTATCCGGCCGCGACGGGTATTGCGGCAATTGCGGCCCTTTATAGTCAGCGCGCAAAGAGAGAGGTTGCGTCATGCTTTGCTACTCCAGTGGATAAGGCGTTTTTCAATCAGCAGGAAGGCCAGATTCAGCAAATAGCCTATCGCGCCGGTGATCAAAATCGAGGCGTACATGTCTTTGATATTGAACACTTGCTGGGCATCGATGATCCGATGCCCAAGACCGGTTTCCGCGCCGATAAACATCTCGGCCACAATCACGATCACCAGCGCAATGGAGACCCCGGTGCGCAGGCCGACAAAGGTTTGCGGCAGGCTTTCCATCAGCATGATGTCTTTGAAAATATGCCAGCGCGATATACCCATCACTTTGGCAGCCATCAGTCGGGTTTTCTTGGCATTCATCACGCCATAGGCGCTGTTGAACAAGATCACCAGCACGGCGGCGAAGGCGGCAATGGCGATTTTATTGGCATCGGTAATGCCGAAAATCAGCATAAACAGCGGGATCAGCGCCGAGGAAGGCGTTGAGCGGAAGAAGTCGATCAGAAACTCCAGACTGCGATAAACCTTTTCGCTACTGCCTAACATGACGCCGAGCGGCACGCCAATCACCGCCGCAAAGGCGAACGACATCAGCGTGCGATACAGCGTGGCACCGATGTCGATGCGCATCGTGGCGTCAAAAAATGACTGGAACATATAACCTAAAGTTTCCACCGGTGAGGGCAATAACACCGGATTGAGCCATTTGGCGCTCACCGCCAGTTGCCAGAACAGAAACAGCAATATCGGGCCAATCAGTGGCAATAACTTCGATGACCAGCGGGATGTCATGGCGCGTTCTCCTGAGTTAACCCTGATAAATCAGCGAAGCCACATCCACTGGCTTGCTGAAGATTTTGCGTTCGGTAAAGACGTCATAAAACTTCTGGAACCATTTCAGGTTGTCGCCGTTCAACTGCGGGTACATGACAAATCCCGGCAGAGGCACTTCGCTGACCAATGCCGGCTCAATGCTGGTGTAGCCGGCGACGTTGGCACGGGCTTTGTCGGGCTGCGATTCGATGAACTCGACGGCTTTGGCATAAGCGGCGATAAATTTTTTCGCATCATCGGTGCGACTTTTAAGGAAAGCGGTATTCAGCGCCGCCGCACCGCCAAACCACGGTGCGTCGGCGTTGCCCAGCACGTATTTTGAAATGACGCCGGTTTCCAGCGTGCGCGACAGGTGCTTCATGCGCCCGACCGTGCCGGTGGGTTCGAGGGTATAGACGCCGTCAATCTGACCGGCCGCCAGCGCTGGCGCATGTTGGCCGACCGGCAGTTCGATCACTGAAGGGTTGCTGAAGCCGTTTTTCTCCAGAATGATTTTCGCCATGGTGACGTTCTGAATGCCCGGCCCGCAGGCGATTTTCTTGCCTTTCAAATCAGCAATCGACGTTGCTTTACTGTCGAGGGGCACCAAAAACTCGTCGAGCACCAGCGTGCGGTTCGACGGGTTGGCGCAAATGATGTTGAACAAGTCTGGCTGCGTGATGGCTCCGAGACCCAATGCGCCGGTCGCCGTGCCGTTGGCGCAGCCGTGAATACGCCCGGTCAACATGCCTTCGATAATTTGCTGGGCGCTGGCGAATTTCACCCCTTTCACGTTCAGCCCGGCCTGTTTAAAAAAGCCTTGTTCCAGCGCGACATAAAACGGCAGGCCGCCAACAATCGGCCAATAGCCGATACGAATTTCATCATCACCGTCAGCGGCGAAGGCGCTGGTTGGCACCATGCCGCCGAGCGTCATGGCACCGCCGGTGATCGCCAGCCATTTCATCAGTTGGCGGCGGCGAGTATTGACGAGAGAAGTTTCAGGTTTGCTGTTTTTCATCGGCTGGCCTCTTTACGGGTTATGTCGTCATTGCAGCTTGTACCGCAACTTGTATACATAACCCTAAGCACAGGCCGTGCCATGTTGTGAAATCAGAAAAAAACCTGCTTTTTCAGAGTGCTAGAAAAGTTGGATGCACTGCGCTGGTGCGCATAAGGCGCGGTGTTGGCTGATCACTGTGCAAACCGCTAGCGAATGGCTAGCGGTTTGGTGGGGGAGGAAGCGGGAAGAGGAACGCTATCAGACTTTAAACTGGCTGCTCAGGCGACTGACTCCTAAGCCATTGACCTTGGTGACTTTAATTTGCACCGGAATGCGGTCTTTCATCGCTTCGACGTGGCTAATCACGCCGATGGTTTTACCCGAGGCGTTGAGGCTGTCGAGCGCATCTAACGCGGTGTCCAGCGTGTCGGCATCGAGCGTGCCGAAGCCTTCGTCGAGGAACAGAGAGTCAATGCGCGTTTTGTCACTGACCAGATCCGACAATGCCAGCGCCAGCGCCAAACTGACTAGGAAGCTTTCGCCGCCGGAGAGGGTGCGAGTGTCGCGTACCGCATCCGCTTGCCAGGTGTCCACCACTTGCAGCTCCAGTGCATCGCTGGTTTTGCGCTGTAACAGATAGCGGCCGTGCAGTTTTTCGAGCTGTTTATTAGCGAGATAGACCAGATGATCCAGCGTCAGGCCTTGGGCAAACTTACGGAACTTCGCGCCGTCGCTCGAGCCAATCAGCGCATTCAGATAACCCCAGTCATCGCCATGTTGCTGCGCCAGCGCGATTTGTGCGATCAGATTTTGCTGCCCCTCGCGGCGCGAAACATCGCTGGATAACTGGTTACGGATCTCGCCCTGACGCTGTTGCAGCGTTTTCAACTGTTGTGCCAGTTGATCGAGCGCCTCGGCCAGCGGGGCCACATCATGCTGTGTTTCACTCACCGTGTCTGGTCGCGTCTGGCGCTGCTGTTCCAGCGTGGCGGTAGCCTGTTCTAACAGGGCGCGACGTTCGGTAAGGCGTTGTTGCAACTGTTCTTTACGCTGCTGTAACTGCTGGCGTAAATCGTCATCAAGCAAGGCGTCGGTCACCGCGTTTTCATCGCTGAAATCACTGTGGGCGAGTGCCTGCTGCCATGCGGTTTCCGCCTGTTGCAAACGTGCAGATAATTGCTGTTGCTGACGGTTGGCGCTGTCTAACTGGCCGGCCAGCTTGTCGCGCAATTCTTGGGACTTTTGCAGTTGCTCGGCAGCGATCTGCAGGGCGTTTTCACATCCTTGCATCTGGGTGCGTAATTGATCGCGAACCTGCGGGATCTGTTGTTCACCAAATAGCGCGATGCGTTGTGCATTCAGCTCAGCCAGCGTTTTTTCGCCTTCGGCCAACTGGCGTTGTAAACGTTCATGCTGTTGCTGAAGGTCGGCCACCGTTTTCTGTTGTAGCGTGAAACGCTCAGCCAGTAATGCGGCCTGCTGTTGGGCGTTTTGCTGCTCGTTGAGAGCGGCGGCCAGCGCATCTTTGGCCTGTTGTAGCGCCCGTGCGAGCTGTTCGTGCTGGCTGATATGTTCCTGACACTGCTGTTCTTCATGCTCGCACTGCGCGAGCCATTGCTGCACCTGATCGGCATCGTGTAAACCAAAGGTCAGGTTCAGCGGTGCGCTAAGCTGTTGCCAGTTTTCAAGGCAGGAGGTCAGATGTTGTTTATCTTGCGTTAACTGGTGTTGCAGACGGATTTGCTGCGCTTTCAGCGTTTCGGTTTTGGCGCGCAGCTCAGTCCCTTGGGTGTGCAACGCCTCGGTTTTGGCTCGCATATCGGCGACCCGCTGAGCGGTTTCAGACGGTGTAACCGCTTGATATTGTTCAATTGCCGGATGCGACGTCGAGCCGCACAGCGGGCAGGCTTCTCCCGTTTGCAGCCGGGCGCGTTCGGCGTCCAGGCTGACGATCAGCTTTTCCTGTTCCAGCAGCTTTTCGACATCATTTAGATGGCTTTTCTGCTGTTTAAACTGCTGGCGGATCTGTTCAAGATTTTTATCCGCGTCGACTAATTCAATCGCCCGCTGGGCGAACTCTTTGTCTTGCTGCTCCACCCGTTGGTTGATTTGTGGAAACTGCTGCGAGAGCGAAAACAGGTGCTGACGGACAGGGCGCAGTTGCGCCAAAGCCGATTGTCGCGTTTGCAGCGCGGCCAGCGGCTGTTGTTTTTCCAGTTCGCTCTGACGCTGCTGTTGGGCGGTAAGCGCCTCGGTCAGGGTGTGTTGTTTGGATTGATGCTGATGAATGTGTTCATCCAGCTTCTGGCGTTCAGCGGTCAGTTTTTCCAAGGCTAACTGGTCGTCGCTGACCTGTTTTTGCCCCTCCGTCAGGGAGTGCTGAAGGTCAGACTGGGATTTGCGCCATTGGGCAATTTGGATGTCGAGTGGCTGAACCTGCTCGTCGATCAGTTTTTGTTGCTGCTCCTGAAGCAGCATCTGCTGCTGACGCGCTGTGCGTGCCTGCTCTAGCGCCTGAGTCAACGGGGCCATCTGCGCCGCTTGCCGTTGCTGCTGTTCAGTCAATTCGCGGATTTGCTGATCCAGCGCCTGATTATCCTGACGGGTGCGGTTGCGTTCATTAAGCAACGGGCGCAGTTTTTCCGCCGGTTCGCTGCGTGCCAGTTGTTGTAGCTGCGGTGCGGCCTGCTCGTTTTCCTGTTCACTCTCTTTCAGTAGCTGTTGATAGTGCTGCTGTTTTTGCAATCCCAGTTGCCACTGCTGCAACCAGTGAAGATCCCGCTGGCGAGCCTGCGCTTGCTGGCTGAGCTGCTGCTCTTCCACGTTGACCTGCGCCAACTGACTTTCTAACTGCTGGCGCTGTTCGTCACTGAGCAATTCGATACCGGCCATACGCTGATGCAGCCCTTCGAGCTGGTTTTTCGCCTGTTTATGCTGTTCGAAAACCTGTTCGGAGACGCGACCATAAATTTCGGTGCCGGTCAGTTCTTCCAGCAGTTCGGCGCGGTCATTGGCATCGGCATTGAGGAAGGCGGCAAACTGGCCCTGTGACAGCATCATCGATTTGGTAAAGCGGCCGAAATCCAGACCGGTCAGTTGGGCGATGGCGTCGAGTTTATCGCGCACTTTATCGGCCAGAATTTTGCCGTCTGCCAGTAAGGCCAGTTCGACTTTCGGCGCTTGCAGGTTGCCGTCCGGCGAATTTTTGGCGCGGCGCTGGCTCCAGAAGGCGCGATAGCCAACGCCTTTTACTTCAAACTCCACCTCGGCCAGAGATTCGGCGGTGTGGCGCGTCATCAGCTCATTTTGTGTCGGTGAGACATTGAGACGCGGTGTCTGGTGATATAACGCCAGACAGATGGCGTCGAGCAGGGTGGTTTTCCCCGCCCCGGTGGGACCGGTGATGGCGAATAAACCGTTGCTGGCAAAGGGCTCGGCGGTGAAGTCGATTTTCCATTCGCCTTCCAGCGAGTTAAGGTTTTTTAGCCGCAGGCTGAGAATTTTCATCAGGCGTTGTCCTCCGCTGACGCACCGCTTTGTATCTGTTCTACCACCTGAGCGAACATCGTGCGCATTCTGGTCTGGCGGCTTTCATCCACCTCGGTTTCCAGCGCCAGTCGACGCTCGAACACCTCGCTGACGCTCAGTTCGCTCAGCGTCTCTCTTTCCTGCTGCGAGATGCTGTTTAAACGCTGCTCTTTACTGCGGCGCAGCAGTACCACTTCCACCGGTAAATCGGCGGTTAATGCCTGAATGCGGCGCTGAATGTCGCTGAGATAATCCTGCGTGGCGACTTCGATATCCAGCCACACCGGTTGGCTATTCTCGAGGGTGGCAAACTGTTTGAGCTGTGATTCGATGTCTGCCAGCGAACCTTTGATCATCTGCATCGGCTGGAACTGTGGGATCTCCAGCGTGTCGATAGCCTTTAAGGTGGCACCGTCGAAATCGAGTAAATAGACGCTTTTCACTTTGCTCAGTTCGTCAAAACTGAGCGCGATCGGTGAGCCGCTGTAGCGAATATGCTCGGTTTTCGCCACGCACTGGGCACGGTGAATATGGCCGAGGGCGACGTAATCCACCGGCGGGAAAGCCTGAGCGGGGAAGGCGTCGAGCGTGCCGATGTAAATATCGCGTACCGAATCTGAGGTACTGACGCCAACGGTAGTGAGGTGACCAGTGGCGATAATGGGCAAGGGCAGGCCCAGTTTCTGGCGCTCGGCTAAGGCCGCTTGATACAACGCGTCGTAATGGGCGGCGATGGCTTCTTGCAACGCGAGCTGCTTGTCGCTGCCCGACTGACCGGCCTGACTGGCGATAAGATCGCGCGGGCGCAGGAACGGAATGGCGCACAGCACCGCGCCGGGCGTGCCATCGCGATGATTCAGCACTAAAATCTGCGGCGATAAATCCTCGCCCACGGTGGCAATCACGCGGGTATTGAGGCAAGAGAGCAGCTCGCGGGATTCATTGAGCGTGGCGACGGAATCATGGTTTCCGGCCAATACGATTAACTGACAGCCCGTGCGTTGTAGCTCAACGACAAAACGGTTATACAGTTCGCGGGCATAGCTCGGCGGCGAACCGGTGTCGAAGATGTCTCCGGCGACAATCACCGCGTCAACCTGATGAATTTCCACCTGCTCCTTTAGCCAGCGCAAGAAGGCCTGATGCTCGGCGGCGCGGCTTTTGGTGAAAAAGTACTGGCCAAGATGCCAGTCTGAGGTGTGGATCAGGCGCATGAAACTCCCGTGGTGAAGTGTGCCGGACGATGTGTTGCAAAGTATAAACGTCAGTGAGGGGGACTGTCCCTGTTAAATCCGCCGGATTTCAGCGGTATGACGCAATAATGAAGTCTTAACTACACTTAGTTCGGCGGCTGAGCGATTTTCATAAAAATGTCACAAAACTGACGCATAATCCCCTCCGCAATCAAACAATGATCGCTAACCTTTTGGCAGGACCTACGATGGCTAGACGTATATTAGTGGTTGAAGATGAAGCTCCGATCCGTGAAATGGTGTGCTTTGTACTGGAACAAAATGGCTATCAGACAGTAGAAGCGGAAGATTTTGACTCGGCAGTTGCCCGCATGGTTGAGCCTTTCCCAGAGCTTATTTTACTCGACTGGATGTTACCGGGCGGTTCCGGCATTCAGTTCATCAAACATCTCAAACGCGAAGCCTTAACCCGTGAGATCCCCGTTATGATGCTGACCGCGCGTGGCGAAGAGGAAGATCGCGTGCGTGGGTTAGAAGTGGGCGCGGACGATTACATTACTAAGCCTTTCTCCCCGAAAGAGCTGGTCGCCCGGATTAAAGCGGTGATGCGTCGTATCTCGCCAATGGCCGTCGAAGAAGTGATCGACATGCAGGGCTTGAGCCTTGATCCGTCGTCGCATCGCGTGATGGCGAACGAGCAGGCGCTGGATATGGGCCCGACAGAATTCAAACTGCTGCATTTCTTTATGACCCATTCAGAACGTGTTTACAGCCGTGAACAGTTGCTCAATAACGTTTGGGGCACTAACGTATATGTGGAAGATCGCACGGTAGACGTTCATATTCGCCGCCTGCGTAAAGCGTTAGAAACCAGCGGACATGACCGGATGATTCAAACCGTTCGCGGGACGGGATACCGTTTCTCAACGCGTTACTGATACGCTTTATACTTCAGGTTTTATACTTCGGGTTTTATCGTTCAGGTTGCAAGCGCGGGGAGCCATCGGCTGCCCGACGGCAATGCGAATTATTGGGGTATTGAACCCGTATACTGACTCGACTACGCCGCAGCGGAGAATCTGTGTGTTAGAACGACTGTCCTGGAAGCGTCTGGCGGGGGAACTGTTTTTGTTCTGCCTGCCGGCACTCATTATCGGTATTTTCTTCGGCCATTATGGCTGGCTGCTTTTTGCATCCCTGTTGGCCGCGCTGTGCTGGAACTATTACAACCAACTTAAACTCTCTCACTGGCTGTGGCTTGACCGCAGTATCACACCGCCCAATGGCCTCTGGAGTTGGGAACCCTTGTTTTACGGCCTTAACCAGATGCAGATGCGTAACCGTCGGCGGCGTCGCGAGCTCGGCCAGCTCATCAAACGTTTTCGCAGCGGCGCAGAATCTTTGCCTGATGCCGTGGTGCTGGCAACGGAAGAGGGCAATATTTTCTGGTGCAACGGACTGGCGCAAGAACTGCTGGGATTCCGTTGGCCGGAAGATAATGGTCAGCATATTTTCAACTTGCTGCGCTACCCTGAGTTTCGTGCATGGGTTCAAGGGCGTGAGTTCAACCGCGCGTTGAATTTGCAGCTTAATAATGAGCACTACGTTGAATTTCGCGTCATGCCGTATTCGGAAGGCCAATTGTTGATGGTGGCGCGTGATGTCACGCAAATGCGCCAACTGGAAGGGGCACGGCGTAACTTTTTTGCCAACGTGAGTCATGAACTGCGTACGCCGCTGACGGTGTTGCAGGGCTATCTGGAAATGATGGAAGACGCCAAACTGGAAGAACCATTTCGCAGCAAAGCGCTGGACACCATGCAGGAGCAGACGCGTCGCATGGACGGATTGGTCAAGCAGCTACTGACGCTCTCTCGCATTGAGGCCGCGACTAACATTGATCTCAATGA
>Ga0209847_1000933_pt1 | contig 11069 bp, 9 predicted proteins | sample OrgsoiDNA_201060_FD_185808 | JGI IMG/M metagenome (GOLD analysis project Ga0209847, IMG submission 185808) | Permafrost soil microbial communities from the Arctic, to analyse light accelerated degradation of dissolved organic matter (DOM) -... | ecosystem: Environmental > Terrestrial > Soil >... | reverse complement strand
AAATGAGCGGCACCGAGCTGCTCGACAAGGTCAAGGACATGTATCCCGACACCTTCCGCATCATCCTGTCCGGCTACACCGACTTGAAGACCATCATGGAATCGATCAACCGCGGCGCGCTGTACCGCTTCTACACCAAGCCCTGGGACAACCAGACGCTGCGCGACAACATCGGCGCCGCCTTCCGCCATTACTGGCAACTGCACGGCATGGCGCCGGCCCCGGAGCCGGCCGCGCCGCCCCCCATCGCAGCGCCCACGCCGCTGCGTGCCATGCCAGCGCTGGCCGCGACAGGGAGCTGACCATGTACCCGTTACTGAGCCGCCAACTCGATCTGTTCTGTCCGGCAGGCACCGGGGCAGACCTGCCCGGGCTGTATGCCGCCGTCGACGCCACCTACGCCGGCGACGAGGACCGCCTGCAGGCCATGAAGCACCGCCTGCGGGCGCTGCAGGAGCGGGCGCAGCAAACCGAAAAGCTGGCCGCCATCGGCCAGTTGGCGGCCGGCGTCGCCCATGAGATCAACAACCCGGTCAGCTACGTCTGTTCCAACTCCGAGACGCTGGGCGACTACCTGGAACACATGATGGCGATGTTGCAGGCCGACGAAAGCAGCGAAACGCTGCTGTACGCGCCACAGGAGGCCACCCGGCTGCAGGCCCGCCGCGCGGCGCCGTGGCGCCTGTTGCGCGGCGCTTACCGCGTGCCGACCACCGGCAACGGCGTCGCCGCCCCGCACTTGCTGTCGCGTGGGACGGTCGCGGTGGCGCTGACGCTGGCGCGGCATGACAGGAGCCGCTCATGACGACCTGGATCAAGCACCCGGCCTGGGCACTGGCGATGGCGCTGTGCTGCAAAGCGCCGCCCGGCGCGGCCGCCGACGCGCCGCTCGACGAGCCGATCAAACCGGTGCCGCTGACGCTGCACCAGGACCCGGCCAGGGCCGCGCTGGGACGCCGCCTGTTCAACGACGCGCGCCTGTCGGCCAACAACAGCGTGTCCTGCGCCAGCTGCCACGACCTGGCCCGCGGCGGCGGCGATCTGCAAGCGCGCTCGCTCGGCTTCCGCGGCCAGCCCACGCAGGTCAACACACCGACAGTGCTCAACGCCGCGCTCAATTTCAAGCAATTCTGGAACGGCCGCGCCGACACGCTCGAAGCGCAGATCGACATCGTGGTGCGCAATCCCATCGAGATGGGCTCGAACTGGCCGCAGATCCTCGACAAGCTCACCCGCGACGCCGGCTACACCCGCGCCTTCGCCGCCGCCTACCGCAACGGCCTGACGGCGGCCAACGTGCGCGACGCCATCGCCAGTTACGAGCGCACGCTGATCACGCCGAATGCGCGCTTCGACCGCTACCTGCGCGGCGAACGCAACGCCATCACCGCCGACGAGAAAACCGGCTACGCCAAATTCAAGCAGTACGGCTGCGTGGCCTGCCATCAGGGCGTCAACGTCGGCGGCAATATGTACCAGAAGTTCGGCGTGATGGGCGACTACTTCGCCCCGCGCGGCGGCGGCAACGAGGCCGACCAGGGCCGCTACGCCATCACCCACAATCCCGAGGATCTGCATGTGTTCAAGGTGCCCGGCCTGCGCAACGTGGCGCAGACCGCGCCCTACTTTCACGATGCCTCGGCCGCGACGTTGGACGAGGCGATCGACGCGATGTTCAAATTCCAGCTCGGCCGCGTCGGTTCGAAAGAAGACCAGGCCTTCATCATCCAGTTCCTGAAGACGCTGAGCAGCGCGCCGACGGGGCAGCCATGAGCGCCCGGTTCGCGGCGCGCACCCGCCTGGGCCGGCTGGTCCTGCCCACCGTCGGCCTGCTGCTGGCGGCGGCGCTGATGTTCACTTATTTGCGCACCCAGGATTACGACACGGCCGCTTACTTCGAAAACGTCGCGCTGCTGCGGCAAATCAAGCAGCTCGACGCGCGCTGGGAACTCGACGCGATGAAGTCGCACATCGGCCTCAATCAAAGCTACGACCCGCTGGTCGATCCCTTGCGCGACATGAGCGGGCTACCGCAGCACCTGGCGGCGGCGCAGCGGCCCGGCGCTGGCGGCCCGCTGCGCGCCGCCACCGCCGCCTATGAACTGGCGCTGAACAACAAGGCGACACTGATCGAGGCGTTCAAATCGCACAACGCGGTGCTGCGCAATTCGCTGACCTTCCTGCCCTCCGCCGTCGACGACATCGAACGCCTGGCCGGTCCGCGCGCCAACGCCCCCGTGACGGCGGCCGCCAACCGTGTCCTGCTGGCCACGCTGGTCTACAACCAGGCCCCCAGCGACGAGGAAAGGCGCGAGGCCGGGGACGAACTGGCCAAGCTGTCGGCACTGACCGGCGGGCTGGCGCCGGAGTTGAGGGAACGGGTCGACATCCTCGCCATGCACGCTGCCACCATCCTCAGGGAGCACGCCGTGGTCAGCGGACTGCTGAACCGGATCGCCGACGTGCCGACCGCCGCCCGCATCGACGACATCAACAACCTGCTCGGCGTCGAACAACAGCGTGCCGTCCAGCAATTGCAGACCTATCGGCGCTTCCTGTCGCTGCTGGCGACGGCGCTGATCGGATTATTGCTGTACGCGGCGGCGCGGCTGGTGCGCAGCCATGCCATCATCAACCGCGTCAACGGCGAACTGCGACACATGAACGAGCATCTGGAAGGCCGCGTGCGCGAGCGCACGGATGAACTGGTGCAGACCAACGCCAGGCTGCAAACCGAAATGGCCGAACGCAAACAACTCGAAAGCCTGCTGGTGCAGTCGGAGAAGCTGGCCTCGATCGGCCAGCTGGCGGCCGGCGTGGCCCACGAAATCAACAATCCGCTGGCTTTCCTCGCCTCCAATTTCAGCATGCTGGAACAGTATCTGGCCGGCCTGTTCCAGATGCTGGCGGCCTATGAGGAGGCCGAAGCCAGCGTCGCGTCGGCGGAAGCGGCCGAACGCATCGTCGCGACCCGCGCGCGCGTCGACCTGGCCTATCTGATGCAGGACCTGCCGGTGCTGGTGGCCGAGTCGCGCGGCGGCATGGACCGCGTCGGCAAGATCGTGCAGGACCTGAAGGATTTTTCGCACGTCGACAGCGAACAGGATTGGCAGTGGGCCGACCTGCGCGTCGGCCTGGCGTCGACCTTCAACATCGTCGCCAGCGACTTGCGCCACGCGGCCGATATCGTCACCGATTACGGCGCCATGCCGGACATCGAATGCCTGCCCTCGCAGCTCAACCAGGTGTTCATGAATTTGATGCTCAACGCGGCGCAGGCCATCGGCCCGCAGCGCGGCCGCATCACCATCCGCACCGGCTGCCGCGGCGACGAGGTCTGGGTCGAGATCGGCGACAGCGGCTGCGGCATTCCGGCGCACGTGCTGCCGCGCATCTTCGATCCCTTCTTCACCACCAAGGCGATCGGCAAGGGCACGGGGCTGGGGCTGTCGCTGTCCTACGGCATCGTGCAGAACCACCACGGCCGCATCGACGTCGAAACGGCCGCCGGCAAGGGCAGCACCTTCCGCGTCACGCTGCCGGTCAGGCGCGCGCTGATGGCGGCCTAGCCGCGACCCGGCGTTAGCTCAGGGCCGTGCTGGTGCTGACTTTGCCGACGATGCGCAGCGAATAGTCGGTCGCGCGCACGTCCTTGGTCAGGCTGCCGATGGAGATGCGGTCGACGCCCGTTTCGGCGATGGCGCGCACGCTGTCGAAGTTGATGCCGCCGGACGCTTCGAGCAGCGCGCGGCCCGCGTTGAGCTTGACGCCGGCGCGCATCATGTCGAGGTCGAAGTTGTCGAGCAAGACCGAGACCGCGCCCGCCGCCAGCGCCTCTTCCAGTTCCTTGAGGCTTTCGACTTCGACCTGGATCGAGACACCCGCATCGAGCCGCGCCGCCGCCACCAGCGCCGCCGTGATGCCGCCGGCCGCCGCGATATGGTTTTCCTTGATCAGGATGCCGTCATACAGCGCCAGACGCTGGTTCTTGCCGCCGCCGACGCGCACCGCGTACTTCTGCGCCAGCCGCAAGCCGGGCAGCGTCTTGCGCGTATCCAGAATCGAGGCGGAAGTACCGGCCACCAGGTCGACGTAGCGGCGCGTCTCGCTGGCTACGCCGGACAGCAGCTGCAGGAAGTTGAGCGCGCCGCGTTCGGCCGTCAACAACGCCCGCGCCGGGCCCTGGATGGTGCAGACCACGCTGTCGGCCGTCATCGCGTCACCCTCGGCGTAATGCCAGTCGATGGCGATGCCGGCATCGACGCAGTGCATGATCCCTTCGAACCACGGCGCGCCGCACAGCACCGCATCTTCACGCACGATCACGCGCGCGACGACGCGGCCGTCCGGCACCAGCTTGCCCGTCAAATCGCCGCTGCCGACATCCTCCAGCAGCGCCACCAGCAGGTTGGCCTCGAACGCGGCCTTCAACGGCGCGTCGAACGGCGCAAAGCTATTCAGCAAAGTACTCATCATGCAGGACCAATTCCGGTAAACAGTTTTGCCTCTTGCGCCAGGTCGGGCCCCGGCTGCACATTGGCTTTTTTCGCGGCCGCGAAATCGAGCATGCGATTGATCGAGCGCACCGCCGCCTTGCCGGTGTCGGCGTCGACATGGATTTCATTGCCCATGTTTTCCAGCACGTCGGCCAGGTTCTGCAAGCCGTTCATCGCCATCCACGGGCAATGCGCGCAGCTCTTGCAGGTGGCGCTGTTGCCGGCGGTCGGCGCTTCGATGAAGCGCTTGGTCGGCGCGGCGGCGCGCATCTTGTGCAGGATGCCGTTGTCGGTGGCGACGATGAAGGTGTCGGCCTCCGATTCGACGGCGGCGTTGATGATCTGCGTGGTCGAGCCGACGACGTCGGCCAGCGCCACCACGTTGGCCGGCGACTCCGGATGCACCAGCACTTTCGCGTGCGGATATTCGGCCTTCAGCAGTTCCAGCTCGGTGGCCTTGAATTCGTCGTGCACCAGGCAGGAACCCTGCCACAGCAGCATGTCGGCGCCGGTCTTCTTCTGTATGTAGGAGCCGAGGTGCTTGTCCGGCGCCCAGAGGATTTTTTTGCCCTGCGCGTGCAGGTGGGCGACGATATCGAGGCCGATCGACGAGGTCACCATCCAGTCGGCGCGCGCTTTGACGGCGGCGCTGGTATTGGCGTAAACGACCACCGTGCGGTCCGGATGGGCGTCGCAGAAGGCCGCGAATTCGTCGGCCGGGCAACCCAGGTCGAGCGAGCAGGTGGCGTCCAGGTCGGGCATCAGGATGCGTTTTTCGGGGCTGAGGATTTTGGCGGTTTCGCCCATGAAGCGCACGCCGGCGACCACCAGCGTCTTGGCCGGATGGTCGCGGCCGAAGCGCGCCATCTCCAGCGAATCGGAGACGCAGCCGCCGGTTTCCTCGGCCAGGTCCTGCAAGTCGGCGTCGACGTAATAGTGCGCGACCAGCACCGCTTCGCGTTCCTTCAGCAGGCGTTTGATTTTTTCTTTGAGGGCGGTTTTTTCAGCCGGCGACGGCGTCGCGGGCGTGCGCGCCCAGGCTTGGGCGGTGCAGCTGGCGCCGTCTTGTGGATGTTCGTACTCGACGGGTTTGATCTGTAAGATTTGCATGATGTTCGGTGGCCTAACTACGAAAGCGACACTATCGCATATTGCAGCGATCCTTGCCGGGCGATGGTGGCCACCGCCGGCAAGGTCGCGGAGACTTAGTCGATGCCCTGGCTGGTCAGGTAGTCTTCATAATTGCCGCGGAAATCGATGATCTCGTTTTCCTTGATCTCGATGATGCGGTTGGCCAGCGAGGAGACGAACTCGCGGTCGTGCGACACGAACACCAAGGTGCCGGCGTATTTTTCCAGCGCCACGTTGAGCGACTCGATCGATTCCATGTCCATGTGGTTGGTCGGCTCGTCCATCAGCAGCACGTTGTGACGGCCCAGCATCAGCTTACCGTACATCATGCGGCCCTTCTCGCCGCCGGACAGCACCTTGACCGACTTCTTCACCTCGTCGCCGCCGAACAGCAAACGGCCCAGGATGGAGCGCACGGCCTGGTCGTCGTCGCCTTCCTTGGTCCACTGGCCCATCCAGTCGGCCAGCGCGGTGTCGGCCGCGAATTCCTCGGTCGGATCCTGCGGCATGTAGCCGACGTTGGCGTTTTCCGCCCACTTGACGCGGCCCTGGTCCGGGTGCAGGCCGGCGATGTCGTCGCCGGCGATACAGCGCAGCATCGTGGTCTTGCCGACGCCGTTGGCGCCGATGATGGCGATGCGTTCACCCGCTTCGACCATGATGCTGAAGTTCTTGAACAGCTGGCGGTCGTAGGCTTTCGAGATGTTCTCGACTTCCACGGCCAGGCGGTGCAGCTTTTTCTCGCCGTCGAAACGGACAAAGGGATAGGCGCGCGACGACGGCTTGATGTCGTCGACCTTGATCTTCTCGATCTGCTTGGCGCGCGACGTGGCCTGGCGCGCCTTGGATTTGTTGGCGGCGAAGCGGCGCACGAAGTCCTGCAGCTCGGCGACCTTTTCTTTGGCCTTGGCGTTGTTCGACAGCTGCTGGTTGCGCGCCTGGGTGGACGCGAACATGTACTCGTCGTAGTTGCCCGGGTAGATTTTCAGCGTGCCGTAATCCATGTCGGCGACGTGGGTGCAGACCTGATTCAGGAAGTGGCGATCGTGCGAAATGATGATCATGGTGGAGTTGCGCTCGTTGAGCACATCTTCCAGCCAGCGGATGGTGTTGATGTCCAGATTGTTGGTCGGCTCGTCGAGCAGCAGGATGTCCGGATTCGAGAACAGCGCCTGCGCCAGCAGCACGCGCAGCTTCCAGCCCGGCGACACATTGCTCATCGGTCCCTGGTGCAGCTCGATGGCCACGCCGGCGCCCAGCAGCAGTTCGCCGGCGCGCGATTCGGCCGTGTAGCCGTCGTATTCGGAGACCTTGCCTTCGAGTTCGGCGGCGGCCATGTAGTCGTCGTCGGTCGCTTCCGGGTTGGCGTAGATGGCGTCGCGCTGCTGCATGGCGGCCCACATCTCGGTGTGGCCCATCATGACCACGTCGAGCACGCGCATGTCTTCAAACGCGAACTGGTCCTGGCGCAGTTTGCCGAGGCGCTCGTTGGTGTCCAGCATCACGTTGCCGCCGGACGGTTCCAGGTCGCCGCCGAGGATTTTCATGAAGGTCGATTTGCCGCAGCCGTTGGCGCCGATCAGGCCATAGCGGTTGCCATCGCCGAACTTGACGGAGATGTTTTCGAACAGCGGCTTGGCGCCGAATTGCATGGTGATGTTTGCTGTGGATAGCACGAGTGAAGCCCTTAAAGCGATGGATTTGATTAACCGCGTATTTTACCATCGCCGCGTGCCGGCGCCCAAATTAGATGCTGCGCTGCGGCCTATTGGCGCAGCCAGTCGCGCAGCTCGTAGTACCAGTAGGCCAGCTGCGCGGCCAGCAGGCCGGCCGGGCCGCCGGTCGAGGGCAGGCCCCATTGCGCGTAACGGGCCAGGTCGACGCCGTCGCCAAGGATGGCGCGCGCCAGCAGTTCGCCCGACAGCGTGGTCGGGGCGACGCCGTGGCCGCCGAAGCCCATGCCGTACCAGATGCCGTCGGGCAGCCGGCCCAGTTGCGGCATCTTGTGGCGGCCGTAGCTCATCATGCCGCTCCAGGCATAGTCGACGCGCACGCCGGCCAGTTGCGGATAGACCTTCAGCATGTCGCGATACAGCAGCCGCGCCACGTCCGGCGCGCGGCGTTCGCGGATGGCGATGCGGCCGCCCCACAGCAGCCGCGTATCGGCCAGCGGGCGATAGTAGTCGAAGGCGTAGCGCGTGTCGTAGATGGCGGCGCTGGTGCGCAGCGCGGTGGGCAGGCGCTCGCGCAGCGCCTCGGTCGCCATCACGTAGGTGGCGATGGGCAGCATGGCGCCGGCCAGTTTCGGCGCCAGGCGTTCGATATAGCCGCCGCAGCAGACCACCACTTCGCGCGCCCTCACCTCGCCGTCCGCGGTGACGACGCGCCAGCCCGCGCCTTCAGCCACGATGCGCACCGCGCGGCTTTGCTCGCGCACCCGCACGCCACCGGCCACCAGCGCGCGCGCCAGTCCCTGCGCATATTTGAGCGGATGAAAATGGAAGCCATTGGCTTCGTGCAGCGCGCCGAAGTAGCGCCTGCTGTGCGCCTGCTGCGCGAATTCGTCGCGGCTTAGTCGCCGCCACTCGACGCCGAGATGGTCGGCCATGAAGCGCTGCTGCGCGTCCAGGATGCGGCCGTCGTCAAACCAGTTGGCCAGATAGATGCCGGCATGCGTGGCTTCGCATTCGATCGCGTAGTGCGCGATGCGGCGGCGGATTTGCTCGACCGCGTCGAGCGTGAGCCGGTAGAGTTTTTTGCCGGCGTCACCGCCGGCCGCCGCCAGCAAGGCGCGCTCGCCCAGCGAATAGCCGCCGAACACAAAGCCGCCGTTGCGGCCCGACGCGCCGTGGCCGACCGCCCGCGCCTCCAGCAGCACGACATCACCTTGGCCGCGCTCCATCAGCGACATCGCGGTGGACAGGCCGGCATAGCCCGCGCCGATGATGCACACCTGGCAGTCGTCCTTGCCGGATAAGGCGCCGTGCGTTTCAGCGCCGGCCGTGGCGCGATAATAACTCAGGTCGGAAAGCGTTTCAGACACCGGCCAGCGTCGGATAGTCGCTGATGGTCATATCGAAGCCCCCGGCGTCCGACACCAGGTGTGCCATGCCGCCGTAGGGCAGCGTGACGCGCTCGCGGATATGGCCGAAGCGCAGGCCGGTCAACACCGGCAGCGGCAGGCGCTCGCGCAGATAGGCCAGCATGGTATCGAAGTCGTAGCCGTTGTCGGCCGGGCTCAGTTTATAGTTGGAGATATCGCCCAGCACCAGCGCCCGCTGTCCCTCGAACGCGCCGGCGTACCACATTTGCAGCAGCATGCGCTCGATGCGGTAGGGATGCTCGTTGATGTCTTCGACGAAGACGATGCCGTTTTCGATAGGTGCGAAAGCCGGCGTGCCTAGCAGCGACACCAGCATGGCCAGGTTGCCGCCCCAAAGCTGGCCACGCACGTCGACCGCCGGATTGCCGCTGGCCGTGCCGCGCACCGTGTGGGTCGGCCCGCGCAGGCAGCTCCAGAATTGATCAAGCGTGAACGCCACCGGTTCGTCGCGGATAAAATCGTCGCACATCATCGGGCCGGCGAAACTGACGCGGCCCGTCTGCTGCATCAGCGCCATGTGGAAGGCGGTGAAGTCGCTGTAGCCGACGAATAGTTTGCCGCTGTCGGCCATGGCGCGGAAATCGATCTGCGGCAGGATGCGGCTGATGCCATAGGAACCGCGCAGCGCGATGACGATCTGCACATCGGGATCGGCGGCGGCGGCGTTGAGCTGTGCCAGACGGGCCGCGTCGGTGCCGCCGAAGCGCTGCATTTTCTGCGCGCCGTCGTAGTAGTTATGGACCAGGAAGCCTTGTTCCCGCAGGCCTTGTATGCCGCGCTCCAGCGCTGCGTCGTCCAGTGCGGCGCCGCTCGGCGCGGCGATGGCGATACCGATTTGTGGTGTACTCAAAGTGTCTCGATCAAAAAAGTGGCCGCACCCGCGCCGGAAGATGGACCGGACATCAGGCGATCTGGGACTTGCCGTGTGCCGCCATCTTACCGCGCAGATGGCCGTCGATCAAGGCGAGCAGGCGTTCGTTGAGCTGCGGCGGCAGGTCGTGGCCCATGCCTTCGATGACGTGCAGCTCGGCGCCGGCGATGGCTTGCGCGGTGGCCTCGCCGCAGGCCAGCGGTACCAGCGGATCGGCGGCGCCGTGGATCACCAGCGCGGGGCAGCGGATTTTTTCCAGCAGCGGCGTGCGGTCGCCCGACGCCGCGATGGCCACCATCTGCCGCGCCACGCCGGCCGGGCTGACGCTGCGCGCCATGGCCCGCTCGATGCTGGCGCGCAGCTGGCGCTCGGGCGTCGGATAGGCCGGACTGCCGATCACGCGCAGCACCGACAGCATGTGCGCGACGACCTGCTCGTGGTTCGATGGATCGGCCGGGCGGCCGAGCAGCGCGTTGCGCGCGGCCCGCGTCGGTCCGGGCAGGCCGCGCCGGCCGCTGCTCGACATGATGGACGTCAGGCTGAGGGTCCGCTCGGCGTGGCGCGCGGCGAAAATCTGGCCTATCATGCCGCCCATCGAGACGCCGATGACGTGGACTTTTTGCAGGCCCAGCGCGTCGAGCAGGCCGCGCGCGTCGTCGGCCATGTCGGCCAGTTTGTACGGCGACGCCAGCGGCCAGCCGACCAGGCTTTTCAAGTAGGCCAATGGCAGATTGGGGCGCTTGAATTGATCGAATTTGCTCGACAGGCCGCTGTCGCGGTTATCGAAGCGGATCACGTAGCAGCCCTGTTCCACCAGGCCGTCGACGAATTCGTCCGGCCAAGAGGTCAGCTGCATGCCCAGGCCCATGATCAGCAGGACGGGAATGCCGTGCGGGTCGCCGCTGGTTTCGTAGGCGATGGTGATGCCGTTGCTTGCTACAGTAGCCACTGGTGTCCCCGATACTTCGACGTCGAATGGTGGTCGCGGCCCGTGGTTTTAAAGCTGACCGGGCCGGCGATTTAGCATACCATTTTTTCTAGGGCGACTTGGCGTTCAGGCGCGCGGCGGCGCGGCGCGCGGCGAAAAAGCTCTTCAGCAGATGGCCGCAATCGTCGGCCAGCACGCCGCCGACCGACTGCGTGTGGTGGTTCAGCTGCTCGTGCGCGAACAGGTCGAGCACCGAGCCGCAGACACCGGTCTTGGGATCGGACGCTCCGAAGACCACGCGCGTCAGCCGCGCATGCATCATCGCGCCGCTGCACATTACGCATGGCTCCAGCGTCACATACAGCTCGCAGCCGGGCAGGCGGTAGTTGCCGAGCGCTTCGGCGGCCGCGCGCAGGGCGACGATTTCGGCATGCGCCGTCGGATCATGTTTGCCGATCGGCTGGTTGTAGCCGCGCGCGATGATCACGCCATCCTTGACGACGACCGCGCCGACCGGCACTTCGCCCAGGTCCCACGCGT
>Ga0209847_1000930_pt1 | contig 11079 bp, 6 predicted proteins | sample OrgsoiDNA_201060_FD_185808 | JGI IMG/M metagenome (GOLD analysis project Ga0209847, IMG submission 185808) | Permafrost soil microbial communities from the Arctic, to analyse light accelerated degradation of dissolved organic matter (DOM) -... | ecosystem: Environmental > Terrestrial > Soil >... | reverse complement strand
TGGCACAGATTTGCACACTTTTTTCATCTCTGGAATGTTCAATTCAATACCGGTATGTAACTGATGTAACGCGTTAATCTTTATTCCAAGACATCTCGTAATCACTAATGTTCTTGCTAGACGGAAGCCATCAGTTTTTCTAAAATTTGGTCTCGGTACAGGGAGAGCGAAAGCGCAATATCAGTAACAAATACTCGCTTTTTTGACTGCGGTGACGGGGAAAGGTGGGTGTTTTGGGATGTGTAAATAAACAGCACTAAAATAATTATCAGAATAACGTTGAATATTTACACAAAAATGCCGTTATAAGAGGTATTCATTGGTCTGTGGGGCAATATATTAGCTGCTTTTTCTCTTACAAGCTGACACCCTAGAAGCCGTAGCGTGCGAGTGCCATTTAACTTGATTATTCACGGATTTTTACCGTTTAACGCGCCTTTAGCGAATACATCAGGGTTATGTGCGCTAAACTTTCTCATTATCCAGTAATAAGGGAATCGGATGACTTGCTCCGACACATTCAAACATCTCAGAAACTTCAGTGCGTTAGCGATGGTTCTGAATGCAGCATTCAGCATGCCGGCTCACGCAGACGATACGTGGCAACGGGCTTGCACTAATTCAAAAACGGCTGAAAACTGCCAATTGTCTTTTCAGCAGGGTTTATCTCCCGTCATGATGGGGGCAGCACGTGACTCTCAGGGACTGTGGGGATTCGTTGATCTGACGGGGCATATGGTGATTGAGCCTGAGTTTCGCGATGTGCGGGGGTTCTCAAACGATCTGGCAGCCGCAAGGAAAGATGACAAATTCGGTTACATTGATACGAAAGGGCATTGGGCCATTGAGCCACGCTTTACTCGTGCAACCGATTTTAATGGTCAAGGCACTGCGCTGGTGGTGATCGATAACCGATTAGCACTGATTGACCGTAAGGGTACGGTAGTGCAAACCCTGCCTTTCTCTGCTGCTTTAGACAGCCAAGGCTTTGTTAAAGGGCAATCGTTAGCCAGTGTTCAAGTTCAGGTTTCTCCCACGCTTTGGAATGCGCAAAGCGGTAAATCACTGGCGCTGCCGGAAGATGTGATGGCGCTTCAACCGGTACAGTCAGATCTGGTTCCCGCACAAAAGCGTGATTCAGCAGACAGTGGCTATTGGGGATATCTTGATCAAAATGGTGAGTGGGCTATTGATCCGATGATCTTGAAGACCCGCAATGCTCCTTTACTCAATGGCGACGTTGTCGCAGTGAAAGATAAAGCCAACTGGACCTTTTTGAACCGGCAGGGTGTTTCACTGAGCAAAGAGCAGTATAAGGCAGTTCATGCGCTTAAATCAGGCAGTTGGCTGGTTACAGACAGCACTGGCGCTCAACAGCTTTTGAATTCGACGTTAGAGAAAGTTCAGGATATCGCCGCTGACCAAGTTGAAAATATTCAGCCATGGGGTGACTGGCTTATCGCAAAAGGCGCTAAAGGGGTAACGCTCATTGGACCGCAAAATCAGGTCATCAATGTTAAGGCGAATAAACCTCAACTTTTGAATCAGGATGGTCATCTTTGGGTGATGCAAAATGATGGCAAAAATAGTCAGATCGTACAGGTTTACGATACCAACGGCGTCGGGTTATTAGCCGATACTGTATTGGCATCTCTGCGTGATTATCAGGTTCAGCCTCTTTCTGCTACTGAGTTAGGCAGTATTGCATCCGTCACTCAGGGGTTGCCATGGGCGGTGCTCAAACCGAATGATGCTAAGAAATCGGCAGCCATACTGACCAGCCATGGTGAAATTTTCTCTGATCCGCAGTGGTCATCTATCGACAGTGAGATTCATCAGTCACCGCTTTTAGTCCACACAGGCAATAACAAGGTCGGTGGCGTTGATGCAGATGGAAAATGGTCAATACAGCCAACCTTCACCCAAATAACGCCTTTCGACGGTACTTATACTTGGGCAACGACGACAGAAGAGAACAAGCCTGACAGCAAACATCTGATCGACAAAAGCGGTGCTGTTATTGATGTTACTGCAGACATCGCGCAAAACGCTCAACGCATCGACTCAGGCTTACTACTGACCTCTGAAGGTGAGGGTAAGGACAAACGTTGGGGACTCTGGGATATTCAAAGCAAAAGTATTATTGCGGCCCCTCAGTTCCACGAAATTGAAGATTTCCATCATGGGTATGCATTAGCGCAAGGCGATGATGGGTGGGGTGTCATTACGTTAAATGGTCGTTGGGCTATTTCACCAGACGCTGCTCGCAGTGGTAAACCGCAGTCCATCGGCGATGCCATGTTTAGCATTGCTGATGATGAGCAGCCTGCCGAGCAAGCGAGTACACCTCGCCGTTACAGTATCTTCAGTGCAGTAAATGGACAGGCCATCGCTCACGACTTATTGGGCAAACCGCTAAATGTGGGTAAGGATCATTGGCTAGTTCAACCGGCGACTGGCGGTGTTGCGTTAATTGATAATGACGGGCGCGCTGCGGTAAGCAAAGCGATTGTCCCTTCGTCAACAGACATTGATGGCGACTGGGTAGTATTGGGCTTTGGTCCACGTTTTGGCGCAATTGACAATCAGGGGCAATGGCAGGTTCAACCGCTGTACTCGGCAGAACTTAATTTTGTTCAGCCGCAAGACTGGGCTAGCGCGGTGAGTGATAACCGCACGACACTGATTGACTCTTCCGGTGGTGAACCGCTCGAAGGTTTTGAGTCCGCAGAACCGCTCGCCTCGATGGCTCGGCTGGTGCTCAATGACAATGCTAGCGGAGAAACTGTGCTGTTTGATACTTCTGGTCATGAAGTTCAACGCTTTGCGGGATTAAGCAGCATACAAACCAATAATGCCGGTGAAGGTATCGTCCCGCTTCGCGATAGTAACGGTTTATACGGTTTAATTGATGCCAGCGGCAAAAAAGTGATTGGTTCTTACTTCGATAAAATCGGTGCGATGAATGACGGTCTGGCGAAAGCCGTCAAGCAATCGACCTACGGCTCTAATTTCGGTTATATCAATACCACCGGGCGTTTTGCCATTGTTCCCGAATTTGAATGGGCGGGTGATTTTAGCGAAAAACGTGCGTGGGCGGGAATGAAAGGGCAGGCACAGTTGTTGAACACCAACGGTAATGTGGTGGCGCAACTTGAGTTTCGCTGCAATCAGCGCTTGATAACCGATGGCAAGGGGCATCAATTCTGGCCGTTGAAACCTGTGACATGCGCAGATGGTGGCGGCCAATGATCCTCCATGTAGGTGCTATTTCCTTACGAGCAGCCGTCAGAACGGCGCTCCGTAGCGGTGGAATAATAGCCTTGATGGGATTGTCATCTACGGTTTTGGCTGAACCATCTGCGCCGTGTTTCACACAATCCACTCTGGCAAAAATAGATAACGTGAATGAGCTTGCTCTACCCAAAACGATCAACCGATGTATTCGGGATGTTCACGAGGGTAGAGCGGCGGTGTTGCTTCCGATTGAAAGCATGTCTGCGGGTGCTGGCGCGTCGGGGGAAAATATTCAACAACAGCATTGGGGATTTTTGGATGCTCAGGGGCAACTGGTTATCAAACCGGTGTTTAGCCAGGTGGGAGATTTTCACTTTGCCGCCGCTGCGGCCGAGCAAGACGGCAAATGGGGTTATATTGACCCGACCGGTAATTGGCTGATCAAGCCGATGTTTGACAAGGTCGGTCGGTTTACAGAGTCGGGTTTGGCTGTCGCCATCTTAAACGGCAAAATTCAGCTCATTGATCGCAAGGGCGCACAGGTGGGCGAACCTTTGGATGAATTGGTGGATACCGCCGTTTTGAGCGATGGTGAGCCAGCACGTTTAAGGCTGGATTATAAAACAGTCCTGCTTTCACCGGATGAGAAACGTCATGTAGCCAGTGACAAAATGGAAATCCTACAGCCCTTCGGGGGTAATAATTTATTTATTGCGCGTGATGCACAGGGCTTTGGTATTGCTGACCAAAACCTTGGATGGCAACTTGCACCGCATTTCAAAAATATCCAGCTCGATCCTCTTAACTCTCAGCTTGCATTGGCCACCAGTGAAGAGGGAATTACGCTCATTCGTTCTGACGGTACGTTGGATACGCAAAAATACTCTGCGGTAAAAGCGGTGACTCCGACCTTTTGGCTGGCAACGACCACGGATGCCGTGAAACTGCTGGATAACACGGGCGCGGTTGTGTCTTCTTTCAACGCTGAAGTGGCGAGTTCGTTGCTTTATCAGGGTGATTACGCGCTGTTATTGCAGACAAAAGAACAGACTGCCGTTTATGTACCAGGCCGCAAAACACCGTTGGAACTGCCCGCAGGCAGCCAGCCATGGAAACAAGATATTGGGCATTTCCTTGTGACAACAAAAGGTGATGACCAAAAAGTGAATGCGATTATTGCCCCGTCAGGCGGCATGATCGGCGGCACGCAAAATGTTGGCTGGTTATCGCAAATTGCCGAAGCTGAAGCGATAAAAGGTCGGCTGTGGCTCAAGAATTCCCAAGGTCAGGTCATCAATATTGTTGATGGGACAGGCAAAGCGCTGTTTAACCAGAAAAGCACCACTGCACTCGAAGGCTATCGGCTGGCACCGCTCGACAGCACTGCATTAGACGCCGCCGCGCCGATTGCTTTGATCCGCCCAAGCGACGCTAGCGCTAAAGCGGGTGCAGGTTTTGTTCGTGCCGATGGCTCGTTGCAGCTCGACAGCAAATGGTTAGACATTCAATCCGCCGCCAGTGATAACACCGTTAGTTCGTTATCAAATCAGTACATTGTGAAAACGGCACAGGGCACTGGCATTGTTGATGAGCAGGGGAAAATTTTGATCCCGCTGGCAGAAGACAATATTTCGCCATTTTCTCAAGGGTACGCACTCAATTACTTAAACGGTAAGCTGACGGCACTGGATGCGGGCGGAAAACACTACGACTTACCCAATGCATTTGAATTTGAATCTATGGGCAACGGTTGGTTCCGTTATCGAGAAACCGCGGCAGAAGGGGCACTTTGGGGCATCTATAATGTATTGGCTCAAACAGTGGTTTCCCAACCGGCTTACCAGAACGTAGGAACTTATTCTAACCAGCAAGCTGAAGTGCAGCTCCCGAACGGCCGATGGGGACTGATTGACCATTCGGGGGCGGTGGTTGTCGATGCGAAGTATGCAAAAGTCGAGCGTATTAATGCAGGGTTATGGTTACTGACAGAATCTTCTGTGACTGATCAACCTGATGCGGCTATTTTGGCCGAAGTGGTGGGGGCTGACGCCAAGCCGCGTATTGCTCCGACGGCCGGTTTGCAAGTAACACAATTTAGCGACGGCCGCATTTTAGCTACTGCCACCAACGGTCAGTCCTGGTTATTAGATGCTAAGGGCAACGTTGAATTGCACGAGCAGCAAACTAAAATCTCCGCTTTAGGGGATTGGGTTAAACTGTCTCGGCAACCGCAAGAAGGGTATGTATCGCCGCTGGGGGCATGGCAAATTCCTCCATTAAATGCGGTGCAAAGTTCTGCTTTTGCGAAAAACCGCGCGCTACGTGAGACTGAACAAGGGACTGAGCTGATTGATAACCAAGGTGCTCGTGTTGCGCCATTGCCAGCAGGGAAATGGCAGATGTCACTCTCCAGTGGCATGGCTATTTCTTATGAGCCGCAAGATGACGTTGCCACGACGCGATATGTCGACAGTACCGGTAAGTTGGTGCTGACGGTGCAGGGCAAAGCCAGTGCTATTGTCAACGGTCGCGCGGTATTAACCCGTGATGATCACGCCAAAGTGTGGATTGATGAGAAAGGCAATACGGTGCCCGATGTGATGTATTCAGATTTGGGCCTGCTCTCAAACGATCTGGCTTTTGCACAGGTTGAAAACCACTACGGATTTATCAATGCTCAGGGACATTTTATCATCCCGCCGGTATTTGATGCGGTGTCACCTTTTGACAATGGCGTCAGTATTGTTTCGACAGAAGACTCTTCGATGATGATTGACAGCAGCGGCAAGCCTTTGGCTCGTGTGGATAACGAATGCGGTATACACGTGTTATACGGCGCAGGAAGTACGCGACAGTGGCCGCAGACTATGCCAGAGAACTGCCAGCCTTTGTCAGAGAACCTGAATAAGTAATGCGTATTTTATTAATTAATAAGGATAAATCATGATCCCTCAAATTCCACAAAAATACATTGCCGCAGAGCGTTGGTCCTTTGGCGATACCGAGGCGATAGCAGATGAACTCGCAAAGCGCGTCATTGACGGTGTCAAAACCGCAACCTGCGCCAATCTTGATGATGAAGGTGAGCCAGAACCCGGCGAAATTTTCGTTGTGGTTGACGGGCGCAATAATCCCGTTTGTGCCGTGAAATTAACGGAAGTCAAACAGGTGCCTTTTGATTTAGTGACCGAGCAACATGCTTGGGAAGAAGGAGAAGGTGATAGGACATTGGCATACTGGCGTAAAGAGCATCAACGCTTTTTCGAAGAGTACGATATGTTCGCCCCTGATATGCCTCTGCTATTGATGAAGTTTATATTGGTCGAAACCTTCTAATCTGGGAACATGGCGAACCTAAGGTGTTCGCCATGTTTTTTATTCCAGCCGTAGTATCCATTCATCTTTCTGAGTGTCGTACTTCTCTTTATAAAGTATCGAGTGACGGCCATCTAAAATCGCCGGAACGCTGGTGTCATCATCCCATCCGTCGAGTTGCTTGCATAAGTCCGGGTCGGACTTACAAGGAATGCGAACTTTGTCACCGCCTTTAGCTTCCGGCGTGGAAAGTTCAGCATCATCAATTTCATAACTGCCTATTCGTATGACGGATTTTCCCATGAGATACTCCATAACGTGTGAAGGTTAGAATGCGCAACGGGAGGTATGACCAGTTAGGGCCATGCAATGAGAATAGACGACAGGAATAAAAGCGTCGAATTTTTTAGGCAATATGCGTTGATAAAATTCAAAGGCAATGTGATTCATTCAAAGCGAAGATGGCTCTATAAAGGAATCACACTGAATATTTGATGGGATTAAAGCAGGTTTTGTCGGGCAGTTACTGGCATGGCGTTAATTTGATTACGTCCATTGTTTTTAGAAATATAAAGGGCTTGGTCGGCGGCGCTGACGATATCTGACTGGTCTTCAATATTAGGGTTTTCAGCAGGTGTATACGTCGCGATACCTTGACTGATGGTGACACGGTTAAATTCACTAAAACTGTGTTTTACGCCCAGGCTTTCAATCGCTTCCATGATCTGCCTGGCGACGATCCATGCCCCTTTTTGATCCGTATCAGGCAAGATCGCAGCAAACTCCTCTCCGCCGAAGCGTGTCACGACGTCGGTGTTACGCTTTAACGATTTACGCAATGTACGCGCCACAAGACGTAAACAGGCATCACCGGATAAATGTCCGTAGTGGTCGTTAAAGTGTTTGAAATAATCGATATCAATCATGACCACGGTAAGCGGCGTGCTGTTACGTTTGGCACGCATATATTCATGACTAAGCACTTTTTTGAATTCGCGCCGATTGGGCAGTTTGGTCAGTGAATCTGTGCGCGCCTGAATTTCCAAACGGCGGTTAGCTTTTACCAGTTTCAATTCAAGCAATTTGCGCTCATGAACATCTTCGGCCGTACCGTACCAGCGCTGGATTGAGCCATCTGGCGCATAGCTTGCTGCGGCACGAATGCGCATCCAATTCCAGCCTCGGTCTACGTGGCAAAACCGGACTTCGATATCCAGCGGTGCGCCAGTTTTAAGGCACTGCTCCCAGGTTTGTACCGCACCACGGCGGTCTTCGACGTGCATACTCTGGATCCACTTATCGGCCAGAATATCCTGACGCGTCATACCTGTAATGCGTTGAAAGCGCGAACTGACATCGTTTAGTAAACCTTTTGCATCTGCCGTCCACGGAATCTGAGGGTTGAGCTCGACCATGTTGCGGTAATGCTCTTGGCTCTCGCGCAGGGCGCGTTCCATCCGCTTCAGGCTGGTGATATCGGTCATCGCCACGGATAAGCCGCTAAGCTGATTTTGGATATCATAAGCTGCTTTGATGCGAACGAAGAAAATCTGATTTTTCCCCGGTAGCGAGAATTCGCGGTCGGGCGTGGCTTCGTTACGTTGGGCGAGATCTAGCGCGTTTGTCAGCAGCGGCGTCAGGCCGGGAATGAAAGCGTCGGCTTTGCGGCCAATCGCTTCATAGGGTTGCAAGCCAATAATATTGGCCATGGCATCGTTGACGGTGACGTAACGCATTTGGAGATCAATAAAACATAACCCCACCGGTGCGTTGGAATAAATGGTTTCCAACTGGAAAAGGCGTTGTCCCGGCGTTTGGTCGAGGCTCGTCAGATTACGATCAATACCCCGGTAACCACGAAATTCACCGCGCGGGCCGAATAACGGAATGCCACTGCTCTCGAGGATAATTTCGCTGCCGTCAGCACGAATATTGCGGTTGAGCAAGCCGCCGAAAGGCGCGCGTCGGGCTGCTATTGCAGAAAATTGCGCACTGACTCTGGCGGCTTCGTCGGGTGGCATAAAGTCAAAGGGCGTTTTACCCAGAACGAACTCGGGTGCAACCCCCAGAAACTCCAGACATTTGTTCGAGGAGAAAACGTATTTGCCTTGCGTGTCGACTTCCCACAGCCAGTCAGAATTATTGTCGATAATATCGCGAAGGCTGGCCATTTCTCGCAGAAGATGACTTTCCGCTGACTGGAACTGCATTTCATCCGACATGATACTTCTCCGACTGGCAACACTTTATGCAACGCGGGCTATATGCTTCATATCTGGGAGTAATAATTCCCAGATTTGCATTCATTAGCGCAATAATACATGTCTGATTAGGATTATTCCTACAAATAATTCCACCACAGTCGCCGAGGGATCAGAACAGTCGTCAATAAAAACACCGATAAGGAGATTTACCACTACCGGTGTTAACACTCAAGATTCATTAATCACTCTGATTTCAATCTGTTCACTCTTTATTCACGGCGTATGGACGGATTGCGCCGTCACGGACCAGTTCACGGGGCAAGCTATTTTTAATGCGGCTGCCGATACGTTTTGCCAGGCCCAGCGGCTGTTGTTGCCACGTCACGATGCATTCATCCGATGCCGGTGCCTGCGATGGGTAAATATCGACACCACGAAACCATGATTGAGCCAGTTCATCATCAATCTCGAAGTGACGGTCAGAAGAGCGCGTCGTCAGGGCGATGACGGCTTCATGCTGCCAGCGAAAACCCTTAGAAAAACGCTCAGCGACTTTCAAACCGATACGGGAAAAGCGGACTTTACCAAACAGCGGTTCGAGAACGAGCGGGAACAGCCACAGCTCCTTGTCTCTTTGCCACAGCGCCATCTCTTTTTCGGACCATTCGATGCCGGAGGCTTTCGCCGCGAGCATCACTTCTGCGCTCTCCTTGCGGGACATCGGCGAGAAGGGGAATTTACCCACTTTATAACCGGGTGCAGGCAAGCGTGTGATCGATGCCGTTTTACGTAAGCGTGCGACGAAGAACCCTTCGCTGTCGTAAACCTGCGGGAATACGTGCAAATAGCCCTCGGCGGTGAGTGCTTTTTCCGCGCCATCGAACAGACCGGCCAGTGATTCAACCTCAACCGCATCAGGATATTGCGTTAAAAGCCATTGGCAGATGTGCTGGTTTTCTTGTGCATTTAAGGTGCAGGTTGAGTAGACCAATACGCCACCGGGCTTTAGGGTGTGAAAGGCACTGTCGATCAATTCGCGTTGGGTATTGGCAATATCAACCACGCTCTCAATCGACCAATTACTCATGGCGTCCGGGTCTTTACGTACCACCCCTTCGCCTGAACAGGGTGCGTCGAGCAAGATGGCGTCAAAGGTTTCCGGTAACGCAGCACCAAATACGCGACCATCAAAATGGGTTAATGCCGTATTAGCGACACCACAGCGGCTGATGTTGGCATGCAATACTTTGACTCGGCTGGCGGAATATTCATTAGCAACAATGCCGCCCTGATTCTTCATCAGTGCAGCAATTTGCGTGGTTTTAGAGCCAGGAGCAGAGGCAACGTCCATCACCAGCGTTGGCGCGGTGTCGTGAGCGAAGAGTGCCGTGACCGGTAGCATCGAGCTGGCTTCCTGAATATAAAACAGGCCAGCCAGATGGGCGAGGGCGTTACCCAGACGGGTTTCATCTTCACCGTGGCGGGTGATCCAAAATCCTTCTTCACACCATGGAATGGGGGTCAGTTCCCAGTGGTATTCGCCGGCCAGTGCCAGGAAATCAACCACGCTGATTTTCAAAGTATTCACCCGCAAACTTGGGCGCAGCGGTCGATTACACGCGGCAATAAAATCATCCATGCTCAATTCTGCTGGCATGATTTCACGGGTTGCATCAAGAAAGGCGGGCGGCAGTTTCGCAGCCTGTACTGGCGTCGGCAACGTGTTCGGGATTTGTTTAGACAAAGGAACCATCTCGTAGCTGGAGGAACGGAAAAATAAGCGGCGGCAAGTTTACCATGTTCCGGATGGGGTTGGTGTGTGTAACAAAAGGCCACCTCGCGGTGGCCTTGAAGGAACAGAGTAAAACTTTAGTTTTTCGGAATGGCGGTGCCCCATTTCTGCCAATCTTTAGGTTCTTCAGGATTGAGCAGGAAGTGGCGTCCCGCTGCCGCTTTCGGCGCAACCGGCGTCGTTGGTGGGGTAGCGAAAGCGATCCCACCGCGAATAAATTGCTGGAAAGTCCCGCTTTTTAGCATGCCGCCGGTCAGTCCGAATTGTAGGTTATACCCTGACGCCAGCCAGAAGGTGCTGTTATCACGCACCAGGTATTGATACTTCTTACTGATGCGCAGCGTCACATTGACGCGGTCGGCCATTGCGCCCAGATAGAAACCGGTGACCGTACCCACTTCGATACCGCGGAACAGTACGGGAGTACCGATTTGCAACGAACCGACTTCGGCAGCATCTACCACAATCCCCAGCCCGTCGGTATAGCGGGAATCGGTGATGGTCGATTCTTGCAGATCGAACGTTCGGGAA
>Ga0209847_1000928_pt1 | contig 11083 bp, 11 predicted proteins | sample OrgsoiDNA_201060_FD_185808 | JGI IMG/M metagenome (GOLD analysis project Ga0209847, IMG submission 185808) | Permafrost soil microbial communities from the Arctic, to analyse light accelerated degradation of dissolved organic matter (DOM) -... | ecosystem: Environmental > Terrestrial > Soil >... | reverse complement strand
CACCGGATTCTGACGGTGAATATGATTTGCCAGAAGCTGCATAGTAGGGGCTGTGGCAGGTTGAACAGCCTCTTGAAAAGTGAGAGTACTAAAGGCACCAGGGCTTCGGCTTTGGTGCCTTTTTTTTTCGTGCTGCCGATAGTACGCCGTACTTTAAACGCTGAAGCATAGCGTCAGTTATTGGTTGCTAAGGCATCGAGAGGTATTTGGCTGATTTAAAGTTCGTCGTTCATCCAACGCTCTTGGATATTCTCAATCGCTTCATCAAGCCACCGACAAAGGCAAGATTCGCATTCATCCTCGTCTTCCGGTAGCATTTCCAGCTCATCGACATCAATATCGACCGATGATGTATATACGTTGAGTGATGCCGAAATCCCGTGGTTTGCGGCAATCTTGTTAAACTCTCGCGCTACTAAAGTAGGTATGCGTTCGTCGGAATCGAATCCCTGCATTATCCATGCTTCTGATGCTTCGTAGCCAAGTTGAATGCTAGTGCTTATCATAAATATTCCTTTTTTTAAATTTTAAATTTTAAATTTTAGTATGGCTGGCTTTTCTGATTTCATCCTGAAAGGAATCACTTCGTGCCGGGGCCAGCATAGGTTCAGGGTTTAAATGGCCAGCATGGACACATCAAGTTAGTGCCAGTTGTTGCACGACTATGAGTTTGCTGGCCGAAGTGGGTTGGTTGGTCGATATCGCTACCGACCTCGTTAATTTGGCGCTCAGATATCTAGCTGAAAATATCCGGCCTCAAATGCTTCAGCCCATTGCTTAGCGGTTTCGTAACTGGTTTGCTCCGTCATGTAGTACTGATGGCCATGTTCATCGCGGCACAAATAATCAACGCTAACACAGTGAGAGTTGTAAGCGTCATAGAGGATGGTGACGTCGTCGTGGCCAGCTGCGAGTAGTGCAGCGTTGACGGTATCGATGGTGCAACGTTGTGGAATAGTAAAAGTCATAATTTCTCCGTGAGTTTAATTTGGTTTAGGTTGATTGGTTTTGTCGTATAGTGACTAACTGCGACCGATTTTATTTGTTAAAATCGGTTGCGACTGCTGGGGGGGGAACACATGCTTTAGCGTGCGGCATGAGTCGCGAAGAATTTTTATTTAATTTAAATTTCATTTTTTTTGAATGTGAGATTGTTGTTCATCAGCGCAATCATAGTTTTATGTGGCACTGCATGGATAGTATTAAATCATATTTTAAAATCCAATGTAATTGTTTAATTGGAAATTATCCTGGCGAAAAATTTAGTAAATATTTATACGATTGAGATTTTTCTATATATTTCTTTGGAAAAGAGAAACCCTGTGCCTGCAAAATGTGAAATATTTTTCTGAGAATTTCTTATGCGATGTTGTAAATCTACAACTGAATGAAATTTTTCGATAATACTTAGATATCGTCATCCATATGCATTGCTGATTTAACCCGGAGTGTTAGCGGGGCGAAGGTTCAAATTCAACGCTGAGTTTGCGAATGGATGGTGGACTTGCTTCCTCTGAAGCCGACGAGCTCAAAGCTCGACCATTGATGGGGTACGGGTGAGCTTGTTCACACAACTGGTCGACGTGAAGGTGGCGCCCCTTCATATTCAGGTTGGTGATACATCTCATTACAAATGATGATTGGCGGAATATGGCGCAGTGCAGCATAATTTCCCTGTCTCCTCCAACTCCCTCCAAGGATTGGATTTCACCCGCCCTCAGTTGGCGGGTTTTTTTTCGTCAAAATTGCGGTTTCGGGTTGGATGTGACTGCCAACAGGACGGTGGGGACGGGGCGGCGTATTGTGCGTCCGACCTGCCACCAATAGGTGACGGTCGTTTTGCTCAGGGGCCGCGCTGTCGGAGATTCGAGTTGCCGCCCGACTTGGTAGGAATATAATTTCCCTATGGAATCATTTCTCTGAAATCTACCATCTGTAGGCAGAATGCCTCCAGGGCAACCATAGTGCAGCGGTGTTGAACTCAGTACTGGAAGTTCTTAGCCCGGAAATTGTGATTTTCTCAAGCGTCCTGGCATGGGGCGCCGCAAGGGAGTCAATTCACCGGCACCAGAATGTCCGCTTCGCTTTTACCCCGCACCCGGCCACTCGTTGGTGGCACACACCAATGCGTAAGTACAAGGGCAAGAGCGGGCGGCAAATCTTTATCGAGGCTCTGATGGCTGATAATGGCGAACGCAATTGAAATGGTAAGGAATTGGGTGGTCATGCTCCGTATAGCAGCCGCAGCCATAAAAAAATATGTCGTTTACATTGGCGTCATTATGTCGCATAATTTAACGACATAAGCAGCGACCCGTTGGAGGTTCAGATGACAGAAGAACAAGTTGAGAGCAACGACGTTGACCCGGATGAAATTACAACTCCCGCAGACCGGACCGAACAATTCAAAGCAATGCTGGCTGAGCTTGAGGAGAAACCCACGGAGCTAGCTCGGCGTCTGCGCAACCTAGGGGACTTCCGCACGCATACAGCAATCATGCGCAGCATCCAACGAATGTCGGCCGGAGACATTGCCGTTTCAGGCGAGATGCTCGTAATCGCGAAAATGCTTTTGAATCAGCAGCGATTGAGGGACCGCAAGCAGGCCCAAGTGGACTGGCAGCCGCAGACCGGCGGAGTGTGGGCGGCAACCATCGAGGGCTTCAAAGTTCGGCTATATCCACAGCCAAATGGCAAATGGAAAGTCGACCTCGTGTTTATAGAAACAGATTACAGCCCGCCATGGCAGACGTTCCCGACGAGTCTTCCGGCTGCAAAACGCAAAGCGCTTACCTGCGTGGCCGACGGACTGCTAGAGGTGTGCGACCTAGCGGCAGCACGCAAATAGTAGAGGTACTAGTTTCTTGTTGCCAAGAGTGCGGCCGGGCCTGTAGCTTAGTCGCACGCTGTACAACTTTTATATAAGCAGAAAGGCTTCAATGTCTCGCTACACCGATTACGCTCCGCTCACCCCGTACCTGTCATCCAGCCAAGCAGCGCAAGTCGCGCTGTCATTCGATGAACTAGAGAAAATCATCGTTGGCGGCTTGGCCGACTCAGCAAAGAAGTACCCGACGATGTGGACAAACAAAGAAGAAAGTCGGTCATGGGCAAAGTCTTGGCTTGATGCTGGGCGACGTGCGTCGCTCGACGTCAAGGGCAAGCGGGTCGTGTTCACGCTCGATTCCAGTCTTGAGCCAAGCGAGTTAGCCGCTGACGTGGTCGACGAATCGACGCCACAGGAGCTGACTGAGTACGTTGAAAGCAGCTTGAGCCTCGAACGCGACCTTGAGGACCAAATCGTCAGCCATCTCGACTCGCTGGAGCCAGGCCTGACGTTGGTGTCGCGGCAGGTGCGCAGCGACGTCGGCATCCTTGACTTGCTCGCAAAAGACCGGGATGGACAGACAGTCATCATCGAGTTGAAGGCTGGCGAGGCCAAGGATTCCTCGATTGGCCAGATTGCTCGTTACGTTGGCTGGTACAGCGAGAAAGAGGGTACGGCGCCGCGTGCGATTCTGGTCGCAAGCGGCTTTCCGCAGCCCGTGCGTTGGGCGGCGAAGGCAATTCCAGGGCTGCGTCTGGTGACGTATCAAGTGCAGTTCAATTTCGAAGACGCGACGGTGTCAGCATAAGAAAATCCCACAAGGGGCCTCGCTACGCCAGTCGATGATTATTTGTCCAAGGCATCGATTACGGCCAAGGTCAAGCGGCCGTATCGTCATTCATGACGTCATTTCAATTGAAACGATGTCTATGAATCACACACTTAGCTTCGTTGGCTTGCAGCTAAATTCATTGCCCACCTTTATTGTATGAATTAACGACGGGGAAGCGCGCAATTAATCAGAGACAAATATCGAAGGTCCGATTCGGGGCGACAACGGACATAGACTGGCTCAGTATTGTATAACTGATGGTAGGGCAGCCTGTAGATGAATTTTCGACACGAGCTGCCATCAGAGAATTGCCCGTTATAAGGTCTCCGATTAGAACGGTACATATACCAGGTGGAATTACGTCGCCCAATGCCGAGCCAGCACACGCTGTACGAAATCGCCACCGGTTTGGTTGCTGGCTATCAGCGCGCCCACATCGGCTTTGACCGTGGCTTCATCCACCCCCATCGTGCTCGCCGCCTGAATCACAGCGGCGTACGCGTCCAGTACGTCCACGCCCGTAATGTCATATCCGTATCCGCGCATGATGCCATGCAGCGCGGTCATGCCGGATGCCATGGCGAAGTCTGGTCGTTTGACGGCGAAATCCCTAGCCGCCCGGATTAGCGTTCTCGGGTCCGCCGGGCTCCGGTTCGCGAGTTCGATGGCCAGGTCGAATAAACCAGCGTCCTTGGCGGCCGCAAACCATTTTCCTTCCTGGCCTCGTTGACTTGCAACGAGGTCCCGCAGAATGGTCTCCGGTGGCATGTTCGGATATTTCTTGGCGATTGCCTTGAAGGTCGCCAGGTTGGTGGACGCGTACGTGGCCTCAACTGCGTAACGCGCATGTGCTTCGTCCGCAAACCCCGAATCCAGCAAAACGCTCTCACAGAACTGCGCAATCTCCGGCTGGGGCGCGTTCAGTCCCTTTGATTCCTCAGCGTAGCGAATTGCCTCGGCGAGTTTGCCCTGGGCCGCCAGGGCTTTGGCGCCCCAGCGTCGGTCGGACCACCATTTGTGGCGGGCTTTCGCAAGCAGTTCTAGAAGTTCGTAGTATCTGCTGGCCGCGTACAGTGCACTCATGCACGCGGTCGCGCCTTTGAAGAACCCGTGCTCGTCAGCGGCGTTACATATCCAGACGCGTTCCACCGTGGGCTTCAAGTCGTCAGCCCACTTCGATGCGACCTCTGGACTCGCGCACAGTTCTCCCAGTACTCGCCCATGGATTCCAAGTACGGTATCGAATCTTCCTGGAGTGCTTCAAATAAGCGGTCTAGCCATTTTTCCCGTACGGCGCGCGTGACGTCCGCCTTGGCATGATTGGCACTAGGGTTTCGATGGCACGGTTGACGGCGCTGCCGATACCGCCGGAGGAACTGTCGACTTGCTCAATGGCTGGCGCCAGCTTCTCCAGGAACAGCACGGCACCCTCGGCGGCCAGCACAGGTTCCTTCTTGGCGACTGCCTTGAATTCAGTGAGCGCCTCCTTGATGCGCAGGATTGGCGTGTCTGATTTCCAACCAAATGCATTGCGGCGGAAGCGTAAGGAGAATTGCCATTTGTGAGCTGTTGCCATGTACCTGAATATGCCTTTGAATTCGTCTTGTTGATGGCCATCGCAAACGGTACGGCATCGCGGCTAAAACTTAGTCTATGGACCTCAAGCGGCCGCCTCGTCTGGCACTACTGTGAGTTTTTGGCTGGGCTGGAAATGGAAAGTGACAACGCGGCGCGGCGCGATTGTGACGACCTCTCCAGTTTTCGGATTGCGTCCTGGGCGGGCGGTCTTGTCACGCAACTGGAAATTCCCGAACCCTGCCAATTTAACCGACTCACCGCGCACAAGCGCATCGTTGATTTCAGCGAAGAAGGCATCGACCATGTCCTTCGCCTCGCGTTTATTTAAGCCGACATGTTCGAATAGGAGCTCTGCCAGTTCTGCCTTGGTCAAAGTTGGTAAGTCCATAGCCGCATCTTGCTGAACCTCGCCCACTGTCGTTGTATGAAGGACGTCAATAGCAAACGCGGATTGCATTTTTCCTGGGCGGCCTGAGTCCCACGCATTCGATGATACGGGGCCGAATTCTTGCGCGATGTCCTTTGGCTCCATGGCCCGCTCCTGAATTTTGATTTTGCATTTTTTTGCGATGGAGCGCTTGTAAATTCGTCGACCAGGGTCTTCGTTACTGTGTTCGCGCTGTCTCGCAAAGCGGACGAGTATCTCGGAAGTTGTCGCCGAAAGCAATATTTTTACACTTATTGACAATACTGGACGAGCGCTACACGGAACGAGGAGGGCGCCTAGATAATTAGGGTTTGCTGCCATTTTCGGCGGCGTCGGTGGCAGCTTGCACTAACAAACGTATTTATTTCCCGGTGACCACGAAAGCATCCAAGGCAACACGTTGCTCATCGCTGGCAACATTGGCCGCCGTGTTCATATAGCTTGGCTGGTCGTAGCTCACAAAATCCGCAATAGTCTCGTTCACGGTTCGCGCAAATTCCTCCGGCGACGATGTCTTGGCCAGGCAGTTGAAATATGCTGGCAGCACGACGTGCCAATTGACACCGACATCCGAAGAGCTGCCATCGTCGGCAAAAAACAGCACGTCATCATTGCCCTCATCGATATACCTGAGCAGCCCAAATAGGAGCTCAAAACTTTCGCGCACGCCCGAACTATTCTCTCCCTGGCCAACGGCGCCAATGCATTTTCGCGTGAGCCTATCGAAGTCGGCGATGAACGAATCCGTGCTGGGGGACTGTTCAAATCCCCGCATGCTGCTAACTTCAATCGCCTGGTGATAATGGCCAGCCATAGCCGCATCATGGAACTCCCGAACTTCGTCAAGAAGCCTTGGCGTAAGTGGTGCAGGGACGGTTGTTTCGGACGTGTCCGCATCAAGGTGCACGATATCCGCCAGCAGCGCAGTCAATTGGTCCGTCGGTACGAGTTCAATGGCTCGTTCGGCAATGATGAGCAGACTGCCACGGGGCAGGGTACGTAGTTCGGTGCGCACGCTGCTGGAATCAATCTGATGTTCGGTCATGCTTGGGATTCTTTCAATGCGATTGGCCAAGGTTGGAGCGTAGAACAGAGCATCTTGCGGTCGAGGGAGATTGTCGCGAATTGGCTGGCGGCGCGTCAAGGGCCGAGCACCACCGAGTCTTCCACTTGATGCGTGGCTGATGCCTCGGACGGCGATGCCACGGACATCGCTGCCATCGTCAACCGCCTGTGCCAGGCATGGAGTAAGCTGTCGGCATGACAATTATCCGCCTCAGTCCATTCTCGATTCGCCTCATTTATGCCCTCTGTTTGGCCGGGGCCACCGTCAATCACGCTTGGACCATGTCCCAGCACGGACTGCGCTGGGACTATGGCGGACTGCCAGTATTTGTTTGCACATTCGGACGGCACTTACATTTCTTGACCCGATTGCCATTCTGTTCTTGCTGGCAAAACCGCGCCTCGGCGTGGCGTTGACTGCGGCCATCATCGGGGCTGATGTTGTCGTTAACGGGTGGGTTGGAGTCAACTATGGAATCGATACTTTGGCGTTTGCTGCCCAAGTCGCGTTTCTTGTTTTCGTAGCGGCGACGGTACGAACGGCGTGGGGACGGCGCCGTTCGGGAATGGGGCTGGCAAATGGCGAAACGATGACTTTGGGATTTCCGCCAAGGACTAGGGGCCAATAGGGTATAGCAATTTTGTCGGAATCATGATGTGTTGACGCGCATCGGCCTGGGTGCGATTCCATTTTGAAAGGCATCGACCATGCGCCGTGTTAACCTGCGTTGTGCGATGGACATTGCGCGCGCTACGGAGAGGCGCTGCCATCGGGCTGCGACATACCAAGAATTGAATTCAGCTCAGGAAGGGGAGCGATGGCACAGCAGCTATGGCTACGCTGCCAGATACGTCCCCAACCAGGGCTAAGAGTCGAACGAGGTTTCGCAGTACGGCCGGTGTCAAAAAACCTTGAATCCAATGTTCCATTTTGTTTTCTTTGTTGGCGACGACTGGATATTTTGGTGCTGATTTCGCTCTTTTTCTGCGGATTTTGATAGGATTTTCCTGGTGCTTTTAATAATGTAAACGGTATAAATCGTTATATGGGTTGTACGAATAGAGCCTGCGCTCACGTGCAAGGAGCGGAATACACAACTCGATTAGTTCTTGACTGTGAATCCGCGCCCATTTGACAGGTTGTACCCCAGCTACTCAGCTAGTCCAATTTGACTGGCGCAAGTTTGCGTATTTTTGTCTCATCGGTAAGCATCGCTACAACCGAATTCGTTTTCGCATGTACGCGAACGCCTTTCATCCAATCTACTAGCGTAATAGCTACATCGCCGGACAAGGGCATCATCACATCAATGGCAATGCCGCCAGGTGGTGTCGCAAGGAAATCTAGGTCTTGAATCCCATCCTGAGGTGGCATGAAGTAGATGCGCGGCACGAGTGCGGGTGCCTTCCACCCGCCTGAACTGACCTCGCCAATCGCACTAACTTGCAATTGCGGAGGATTGCTTTTGTTGATGGCGATATGGACCGAATCGACTCGCGAAATAGGAAAGCTCATGGTTACTCCATAGTTTGGATTTTGTGGCGCCGCACAGGTTGTGAATTGCGCGCAAGCGTGTAGGCGCTGTTGATGGATTTGCCTCACAATCTCTTCGAGGCTGAATTAGTATAGGCGCTATTTTTCTAACAACTCTCACCAATTGTCACTGTGTGAGAAGGGGGGCGAAGGATTTGCGCCATACTGGCATGTCCTGGGAATTGACCCGGTGGCTTGATTTTGTGCAGGGCAGGGCCTTGCCGAAGATGTCAACCAGCATCTGCTGGCAGAAAAATGGCGAGCCCGAAGCTCGCCTGAATTATCACTATTTTCCAGCTTGGCGTTTCAGCTCGGACAGCAGGTATGCCCTCATGCCCGCCTCAAAATAGTCCCAGCCGAGCGCCATGACGCCATCAATCGTGCAGAAAACAGCCAGATTGCTGTCGGTCGCTTCGAACCTGGCGCCGCGACTCTGGAACAGCTTCATGGCCGCGACAGCTTGCTCGGCAGGGGTGACAATGTCGACGCGTGGTAACGATGGCCCGTCAAAGAAGACTTTGGTGCTGCCGTCGTCGTCCGCGACCACAAGCGGTCCGCTGTCCACGCCGATGGCGCCAGGATGCACCTGCTTTAGAAACGCACGTCGCAGCGCGTTGCCGGTCAGTACCGAAATATCACACTCATCCAAATTTGGCCTCAATGAAATCGCAGGACACCCCTGCGTATAGTGTAGATAACAAGAGTGGCAGAGATGAAGGCGGGCGTTTGGGGCGCGCATTTTATGAGCCGGATAATGGTGTCGGGTGCCTCCATGCATTGATGCAGCTGGCAAGTAGGCGAAAGAAAACGCCCTCGAAAGAGGGCGCTTGAATTATTGCTGATGCTCTTAGACTTGGCCGCTGTTCTGCGCCTGTTGCCATGTTTATCCTTAATTATTAGTGTGCCTACAGCGTATAGCAACTCGACTGGCCGGGCGCAGTTGTGATGTCGCAAGATTGCGTAGTAGTAATAATGGCAATAATTTTAGAGTTTGGCATCACAGCAAAAAAACATTGTTTTTTAGTAAAAATTTTCCTATGTCATTCAGAAATTGGCCACTGTATTCTGAGGCGAGGCGTCGCTAGACCGGCTCATTATCTGGCTCGGCTAGCAATACGAATTCGGATGGATTTATGCCCAGACGCTCTACTAGCAATTTAGTGCCGTTTGACATCGTAACTTGGCCAGAGATTTCTCGAATGAATTGGACAACACGATTGGCATCTACACGTAATTTCTGAAGCTCCTGAACGACGTAATTAGCAGAAATTTGCATTTCTGTATGTACCTTCCCAGCGGCATCCGTCACCCAGCGGTGGCATAGCAGAGCCGCACAGGCTTTCAGGTCGCCACCCATGACAGCGTGCACGGCCGAAATATATGTTCGGCGTAAGTCGTGCGGATGGATTTTATAGTCCAGTCCGGCGGAACAAAGACTAACCGCAGAGCGTGCACTCACTCGATGCGGTGCATCTATGATTTCTATGCCAAGCATCTCAAGCTCGCGCAACTCCGCCTTATTGCGTACTTTTGACTTTTTGCTACTGGTGCGATTTGGAAATACATACTCAGTTAGTGTCCCATGGCTCGCCTCAGTTTCACGGCGCTTTCTTAATATTTCGAGCGCAAAGTCACTTAGTGGAACCCTTCCAGAAAATCCTTTCCAGCCTGGGACTCCGATTGGCACCTCATAAAATCCGTTTTCAAAATCGATACCGTCCCAGCGGATGCTTAACAGCGCAAGATGGCGAAAGCCCGTGATTAGGAACAGCATCACGATGTCTCGCGAGTGCCTTACGTGTAACTTTGCTATATTGGCAACAAATGTCCGCATGTCTAACGTTTGAACCTTGTCGTCTCTCGGCGTCGGAGTACTTAAAAATTGCTGCATTCTTACTTTAACCAAAGGGTTAACGTCGAGATAGTCGTTTCCTATGAGGTGTGAGTAAATTCCAGAGAGTAACGCGTGTGTACTCAGAGCGTGAGATGGGCTTTTGTCATTTAATGGACGTAGGACGTCAGACCAGTAGCCCGCTTTAGTGTCTTTCAAGATGCGATGCCCGTGGGGCTTCAGGTACCGGTTATAGTCCGCCAAATAGGCCATCTTCGTCTTTTGGCCTAATGGCTCGCCTTTGTTTCGGCGCTCTTTCAGGTACAGTCTAAAACCCTCGTCTAGCGTGTGTCCGATGTGCGTTTTGAGCTCTTCTTCGGTCATCCGCGCGCGCTCTTTGATTTCTTGGGCCTTCAGCTTTGCCAATTCGTAATTCGTTCCAGACCTCCCGTTCAAAAAAGTACGTTCGAAGTCCATCACCTTTGGCGGGACCTCTTTGCGCGTGACAACGCTGCGAACGCGCACGGTCCAGATGGCCTTGCCCTTAGGGCTAACCTCAAGCGCAAACCCTGACTCGCTGGTGTCTCTGTAGACACCAGGCTTACTCGCATACTCAAGCACCTTTGGTACAGACTTGAACGAAACTTCTATGGAGACGGTTTGTGATGTCATGAGGAAATTTATGTGGGAGAATGGTTTCCCACAATTTTCCCACAAAATTTATACATTGGCCAATTTTCCCGCGATTTTTTGTATAAAAAATTAAACTTTTCATATTGCCGTATTGTGCCAGCTGAAGAAAATATCCTTTAAAATCAACAATGTATTAAATATTTATACAGCTCATATATAGAGGCAAGAAACTTAAAATCTCCCATCCGCAAGGGTGTGCCGGTTCGATTCCGGCTCTGGGCACCACGAACAAGTCTTAAGAAGTACTGTAACGTCCAAGAACCCGCGTACCTACAAGGTGCGCGGGTTTTTTGTTG
>Ga0209847_1000924_pt1 | contig 11106 bp, 12 predicted proteins | sample OrgsoiDNA_201060_FD_185808 | JGI IMG/M metagenome (GOLD analysis project Ga0209847, IMG submission 185808) | Permafrost soil microbial communities from the Arctic, to analyse light accelerated degradation of dissolved organic matter (DOM) -... | ecosystem: Environmental > Terrestrial > Soil >... | reverse complement strand
TCGGCTGGGGCAGCCATGCGCTGGCGCCGCTGTCGTTCCGCGCCGCGACGTATTCGGGCGTGTTCACGCTGCTGCCGCTGTTGTCGGGCAAGGGCCGCGCGCGGCACGGCGCCATCATGCGCGAGGCCACCAAGCTGGTCGAGGCCGGCAAGCTGACGGTACAGCTCGACGCGCGCCGCTTTACGCTGGCCACGGCCGACGCGGCGCACCAGCTGATCGCCGACGGCGCGGCCAAGGGCAAACTGGTGGTCGAGATCGAGTAAGCGTTAGATGTAAGCGTTGAAGTCCGCGTCGGCGTCAGCGTTAGTGCGCCGCAGCCGGGGCTGGCGCTGCGGCTGGCGCCGGCGCCGCTGCAGCCGGCGCATCGGCATCGGCCGGTGCTGCCGCGGCTACTGCGGCGGCGGCATTGGCGGCCGCCGGGCCGCTGGTCGGCGCCGCGACCGCCTCGAAGACCAGGTGGTCGCCGTCCGGCTTGAAGGTGCCGAGCAGCTGGCCAGGATCGTCCTTGGGATCGGCCTGCATGCCGCAGGTTTGCGTGTCGACCCGCCACAGCTGCTTGCCGGCGCGCAGCGTCCACAGATTGTCGCCGTTCGACAGCAGCTCGATTTCCACGTCGTCGGCCGGCATGGTGTCGAGATCGAAGCGGCGCTGGCAGTCCGGCAGGCGCGAGGCCAGCAGCCGCACCGTCACCTCGTCGTTCCAGAAATACGCCTGCGAACGCTGTATCGTCAGCGTGTGGTCGTTGTTGCCGGGGGCGACGTAATAGGTGGCCGCATCTTCGACGCAGGCCGTCAGCAGCAGTGGCAGGAGCAGGAGGGCGATTCGGCGCATGGCGGGATTCCAGGGTGGGCGTGCGATATGGATTTTGCAATGACTTTGCAAACATTATAGCGGCAGGCGACGCCAGCGCGGGCCGCCTGTGGGGGGAGCCGTGTTTCTTGTCCGCACGATTGGATGGGCGTTTAGCCAGCATTGTATTTGGGATAAACTGCGGATTCCCCGATTCCCGCCATTCCGCCATGCCCAAGCACTCCTCGCTCGACGACAGCAGTTTCCGCCGCATCCTGTCGCGCAACATCACCTTGCCCTTGTCGGCCGGTGTCGTCAGCGCCGGCGTGTTCGTCGCGCTGCTGGTCTACCTGGTCACGGTGATGAACTGGGTCGAGCACAGCGAGCGCGTGATCGGCACCGCCAACGAAATCACCAAGCAGATGGTCGATATGGAAACCGGCTTGCGCGGCTACATGCTGGCCGGCGAGGAAAGCTTCCTCGAACCGTATGTGCTGTCCAAACCCAAGGTCGTATCCAATTTCAAGACGCTCGAAGAACTGGTGGCCGACAATCCGGAGCAGGTCGCGCGCGTGCATCAGATCGAAGCCCAGCACGCGCAGTGGAATGTCTATGCGCAAGAGATGATCAAGCTGCGCGCCGCCAATGGTGACGTGCTCGGCCCCGTCAAGACGGGCCGCGGCAAGACCCAGTTCGACGAAATCCGCCGCCTCGTCGATACCTTCGTCAACGTCGAGCAGCGCCTGCGTAGCGAGCGCAACGCCACCGCCAAGCTGGTGACGATCTGGGTCGCGGTGGTCTACCTGATCCTGACCCTGGGCGTGGGCGGCGCGCTGGCCTACTTCGGCCGCCGCGAGATCTTGGACCTGTCGCGCACCTACGACGACGCGCTGCGCAAGCAGCACGAGCACAACGAGCAGTTGCAGGAACAGGCCTGGCTGCGCGCCGGCCAGACCGCGCTGGCCGAGCAGGGCGTCGGCCAGCTGGCGCTGCCGCTGCTGGCGGCGACGGTGCTGCAATTCATGGCGCGCTACCTGGGCGCGGCGGTCGGCGCGCTGTATGTGCGCGAGCCCGATGGTTCGCTGCGCCGCGCGGCCGCCTACGGCTTCAGCGACGAGTGGCAGCGCCGCGAACAGACGCTGGCGCCGGCCGAGGGCCTGGTCGGCCAGGCCGCGCTGGAGAACCGCCTGATCCGCCTCGACGACGTGCCGGGCGATTACATCAAGGTCAACTCCGGTCTCGGCGCGGGCACGCCGCACAGCGTGGCGCTGCTGCCGGTCGACAGCGACGGCAACGTCAACGGCGTCATGGAGCTGGGCTTCGTGCGGCCGCTGACCGAGCGCGACATCGATTTCCTGAAACTGGTCGCCGGCAATATCGGCACGGCCGTCGAAGCCACGCTGGCGCGCCAGCGCCTGCAGGAGGCGTTCGCCGAAACCCAGCAGCTCAACGAGGAATTGCAGGTCCAGCAGGAGGAGCTGCGCACCGCCAACGAGGAGCTCGAAGAGCAGTCGCGCGTGCTGGAGGAGTCGCAGGTCAGCCTGGAAAACCAGAAGGCCGAGCTGGAGCAGACCAACGAGCAGCTGTCGAGCCAGGCCGTGGCGCTCGATCAAAAAAACGAGGCGCTGGGCCAGGTCCAGGCCGAGCTGGAAAAACGCGCGCGCGACCTGGAGCGCGCCAGCCAATACAAATCGCAATTCCTGGCGAATATGTCGCACGAGCTGCGCACACCGCTGAACAGCTCGCTGATCCTGGCCAAGCTGCTGTCGGAAAACGCGCCCGGCAACCTGAGCGAGGAGCAGGTGCGCTATGCCGACACCATCTACTCGGCCGGCAACGACCTGCTCAACCTGATCAACGACATCCTCGACATCTCCAAGGTCGAAGCGGGCAAGCTGGAGCTGTCGCCCGAATATGTACCGCTGCGCCATGTGCTCGACACGCTGCGCATGACCTTTGAGCCGCTGGCGAAAAACAAGCAGCTCGACTTCGCCGTCGAGCTGGCGCCCGACCTGCCGCCGACCTTGTACACGGACCGCCAGCGCGTCGAGCAGATCCTCAAAAACCTGCTGTCGAACGCCATCAAGTTCACCAGCGCCGGCCGGATCAGCATCAGCGTCACGGCCACCGGCACCGGGCAGCTGCGCTTCGCCGTGCGCGATTCCGGCATCGGCATCCGCGCCGCCGACCATGAAGCCATCTTCGGCGCCTTCCAGCAGGCCGACGGCACCACCAGCCGCCAGTACGGCGGCACCGGCCTGGGCTTGTCGATCTCGCGCGACCTGGCCGGCCTGCTGGGCGGCGCCATCACGCTGGCCAGCACGCCGGGCGAGGGCAGCGTCTTCACCCTGACGCTGCCGCTGGACTGGACCCCTGCGCCGGCCGACGCCGTGGCCGTGACCAGCGCGCTGGCCGAGCCGGCGCCGGAAAAAGTGCCGGCGCTGGCGATGCCGTATCCGCGCGACGACGGCAGCGCCGCCGCGCCGGCGACCGCGCCGGCCGCGCCGCAGCCGCTGGCGCGTCCCTTCGCCGACGACAGCGAGGGTATCGCCGCGCGCGCCGACGGCCGCGTGGTGCTGGTGGTCGAGGACGACCCGGCCTTTGCCCGCATCCTCTACGATCTGGCGCACGAGATGCAGTACCGCTGCCTGGTCGCCTTCGACGCCGACGAGGGCCTGGCGCTGGCCGAGCGCCACCTGCCCGACGCCATCCTGCTCGACGTGCGCCTGCCGGACCGCTCCGGCCTGTCGGTGCTGCAGCTGTTGAAGGACAATCCGCGCACCCGCCACATCCCGGTGCACGTGATCTCCGGCTCCGACAATATGGACACCGCGCTGCACATGGGCGCCATCGGCTACGCGCTGAAACCGACCACGCGCGAGCAGCTGATGGGCGTGTTCCGCAAGCTGGAAGACAAAGTCACGCAGAAGATCAAGCGCATCCTGCTGGTCGAGGACGACGCGCGCCAGCGCGACAGCGTGGTGCAGCTGATCTCCGATCCGGACGTTGAAATCACCGCCGTCGAATTCGGCGAACAGGCGCTGGCGCTGCTGCGCACGACGATCTACGACTGCATGATCATCGATTTGAAACTGCCCGACATGCAGGGCAACGAGCTGCTGCAGAAAATGGCCGAGGAGCACCTGGCGTCGTTCCCGCCGGTGATCGTCTACACCGGCCGCAATCTGACGCGCGCCGAGGAGGCCGACCTGCACAAGTATTCGCGCTCCATCATCATCAAGGGCGCGCGCTCGCCCGAGCGCCTGCTCGACGAGGTGACGCTGTTCCTGCATAAGGTGGAGTCCGAGCTGTCGAGCGAACGCCAGACCATGCTGAAAACCGTGCGCTCGCGCGACCGCGTGTTCGAGGGCCGCCGCATCCTGCTGGTCGACGACGACGTGCGCAACATCTTCGCGCTTACCAGCGCGCTGGAACAAAAGGGCGTGGTGGTGGAAATCGGCCGCAACGGCTACGAGGCCATCGCCAAGCTCGATGAAGTGGCCGACATCGACCTGGTGCTGATGGACGTGATGATGCCGGGCATGGACGGCCTGGAGGCGACGCGCCGCATCCGCGCCGACGGCCGTTTCAACCGCCTGCCCATCATCGCCATCACGGCCAAGGCCATGAAGGACGATCATGAGCAGTGCCTGGCCGCCGGTGCCAGCGACTATCTGGCCAAGCCGATCGACCTGCATCGTCTGTACTCGCTGCTGCGCGTGTGGATGCCGAACGGGGAGCGCATCTGATCATGCCGCACACGCAGCACAGCGACCTCGATATCGAACTGAAGATGCTGATCGAAGCGATCTATCTGAAGTACAGCTACGACTTCCGCGACTACACGGGCGCCTCGCAAAAGCGCCGCGTGCTGCACGCCATGCGCGAGATGGGCTGCGCCAGCGTGTCGGCCCTGCAGGCCAAGGTGATGCACGAGACGACGGCCTTCAGCGAGCTGCTGCAATTCCTGACGATCCCGGTGACGGAGATGTTCCGCGACCCGAGCTATTACGCCGGCCTGCGCGAGCATGTGCTGCCGGTGCTGTCGACCTATCCGTCGCTGAAGATCTGGGTGGCCGGCTGCAGCACCGGCGAGGAAGTGTATTCGCTGGCGATCTTATTGAAGGAGGAGGGGCTGCTGGAACGCTCCATCATCTACGCCACCGACATCAATCCGCAGTCGCTGGAAAAGGCCAAGAAGGGCGTGTTCCCGCTCGACGCGATGCGCCTCTACACGGAAAATTACCAGGCCGCCGGCGGCCAGCGCGCGTTCTCGGACTACTACACGGCGGCCTACAACGCGGCGCTGTTCGACAAGTCGCTGTGCGAAAACGTCACCTTCGCCGACCACAGCCTGGCCACCGACAGCGTGTTCGCCGAAACGCATTTGATCAGCTGCCGCAACGTGATGATCTATTTTAAAAAGCCGCTGCAGGAGCGCGCCTTCGGCCTGTTCCACGAGTCGCTGTGCCATCGCGGCTTCCTCGGCTTGGGCAGCAAGGAGAGCATCGACTTCTCGGCCTACGCGCCGCGCTTCGAGCCGGTGCTGAAACGCGAACGGCTGTTCCGCAAGCGCTGACATGGACGCCATCCCGAACGCGGCCCCGCAGCCGCATTCGCACACCGGCGCGCTGCGCGCCGCCTTGTCCGGGCGGGCGTTCGATGCGGTGGTGATCGGCGCGTCGGCCGGCGGCGTCGGCGCGCTGCTGGATATTTTGCCGGGACTGCCGGCCGGCTATGACTGCGCCATCGTCGCCGCGCTGCACCTGCCGGCCGGCCGTCAAAGCCAGCTGGCCGAAGTGTTCGACGCGCGCATGGCGCTGCCGGTGCGCGAGGCGCGCGACAAGCAGCCATTGCAAGCGGGTTGCGTGTATTTCGCCGGCGCCGATTATCATTTGTCGATCGAGACGGACCACAGTTTTTCGCTCAGTTGCGAAGCGCCGCATTTGTTCGCGCGGCCGGCCATCGATTTTTTAATGAGTTCCGCCGCCGACGCCTACGGCCCGCGCCTGCTGGGCATCCTGCTCACCGGCGCCAACCAGGACGGCGCCGCCGGCCTGGCCGCGATCCATCGCGCCGGCGGCATGACGGTGGTGCAGGACCCGGCCGAAGCGGCGTCGCCGACGATGCCGCTGGAAGCGATCCGGCTCGATACGCCGGACCTGATCCTGCCGCTGCGCGCGATCCGCGAACTGCTGCTGATGCTGGCCTAGCGTGGAAAAAATCGGCGCTATCGATTCGTGAAATAATAGGCCATCCGAAACCGCCGCCGGAGCATTGCGATGCAGCGCGACCTGTTCATGGAACGACGTGTATGGCTGTTGCAGCGCCACCGCGCGCTGTCGCCGCGCCAGCTGGCGCTGGCCTACGGCGTGTTGTGCGGCCTGTCCTTGGCGGTTGCCGGCGGCTTCCTGCTGCTGGGCGTGTGGCAGATCCTGTTCTTCTCCGCGCTGGAGATGTCGGCCGTGGCGTTTGCCTTCGTCTACTACGCGCGCCACGCGGCCGACCATGAGCGCATCGTGTTGAGCTGCGGCTGCCTGCTGGTCGAATCGCGGCGCGCCGGCGTGCTGCGCCAGACCCGCCTCGATCCCTGTTGCACCCGCGTCGCCGCGCCACGTACGCCGCGCGCCTTGATCGTTCTCAGCGCGCATCAGGTGCGGCTGGAGGTCGGTGCTTTGGTGACCCCGGCGCGGCGCGTACAGATCGCGCAGGAATTGCAGGCCGAACTGGCGGGCGGCCTGTACGCGCCGTGACGCCGTGTCAGAAACGCTTAGAAACGGTAACCGACACCCACGCCCACCATCAGCGGATCGACCTTGACGGCGCTGACCTTGGCGCCGGAGATCATCACGTCGCTGCGGATCTGTACCTTCTTGACGTCGAAGTTGAGCGACCAGCGCTGGTCGATCTTGTAGTCCACGCCGGCCTGCAAGGCCAGGCCCCAGCTGTCGTGGTCCAGGCTGCCCTGGCCGTTGAGCAGTTCGACCTTGGACAGGGTGGTATAGTTAATGCCGGCGCCGACATAGGGATCGAACTGCGCCGACGGCAGGAAGTGGTACTGCGCCAGCAGCGTCGGCGGCAAGTGTTTGAAGGTGCCGATCTTGTTGCCGTCGAGCGCGACGTCGTGCTTTTGCGGATAGGTCAGCACCAGCTCGGCCGACACCGACGGCGTGAAGAAATAGCTGAGGTCGACTTCGGGGATGGTCTTGTCGCTGACGCTGAGGCGGTCCGACGCGCCGACGCCGCCGATGGGATCGGACTTGTCGGCCGGGCTCAGGTGCACGGCGCGGGCGCGCACCAGCCACGGGCCGTCGTCCTGGGCTTGGGCCTGCGCAGGGTTGAGGGTGACGAACAGTATCGCGGCCACGGCGGCCGTCAGGGTTTTTTGGGTGGAGCGTTGCATCGCATTTCCTCTTTGCATGTCGTGAAGTAAGGCTATGCAGTCTAGGGATGCGGCGCCGCCAAATCATTGACTTACATCAAAATAGCCGGTGTCGCCTTGCATTAGCAAAATGCGAAATATTTTTGAAAATTATTGTAAGTAATCAAAAGTCCGGCACGACTGAGTTGCAAGTCGAAGCGCTGGGCCGGGATTTTCCAGCCAGCTTAGACCGGCGCCGATGGCAGCACGCAAGCGGCGCGCCACCCGAAGCACGTCCCCCCACCCACTGGAGCTATAAAAATGAACAACGTCCTCAAATCCGGCGCCCTGATCGCTGCCACCGTCGCCTCGATGGCCATGTCCGCATCGGCCTACGCCGGTGCCCCTGCCGCCAGCGCCGGCGACACCGTGCACTGCGCCGGCATCAACAGCTGCAAAGGCCAAAGCGATTGCAAGACCGCGGAAAACGCCTGCAAGGGCCAGAACACCTGCAAGGGCCACGGTTTCCTCGCCACCACGGCCAGTGAATGCTCCGCCAAGGGTGGCAAGGTGATCGATTCTAAATAACACCGCTAGCAGCGCAGTACGGCGCCGGGTCAGCCCGGCGCTTTTTGCATTTCCATTTTTTGTGACGCCGCCATGCCGACACCGTTGACACAGCCATCGCCCGGCTTCGGCCTGGGCCTGCGCACCAGCCACTATCATGAAATCCTCGCCGCGCCGCCGGCCGGGACGGGCATCGACTGGTTCGAAATCCTGTCCGAAAATTACATGGTCGGCGGCGGCAAGCCGCTCGTCATGCTGGACCGCATACGGCGCGATTATCCGATGGTGATGCATGGCGTGTCGCTGTCGATCGGCACGCCCGACGGGCCATCCGACGACTACCTGCGCGAGCTGAAAAAACTGATGGACCGCGTGCAGCCGCTGTGGGTTTCCGACCACCTGTGCTGGACCGGCACGCACGGCACCAATATGCACGACCTGTTCCCGCTGCCGTACACCGAGGAGGCGGTGGCCGCCGTGGTGCGCAATGTGCGCCGCGTGCAGGACTTTTTGGGGCGGCCCATCCTGCTGGAGAATGTGTCGAGCTACCTGTCGTTCGAGGCCGATACCTTGCAGGAGTGGGACTTCGTCGCCGCCGTCGCCGAGCAGTCGGATAGCCTGATACTGCTGGACGTGAACAACGTCTACGTCAGCAGCGTCAATCACGGCTTCGATCCGCAGGCGTATCTGCGCGCGCTGCCGGCGCGGCGCGTGCAGCAGATCCATTTGGCGGGCCACAGCACGCAGGCTGGCTGCATCATCGACACGCACGACCAGCCGGTGGCCGATCCCGTGTGGGCGCTGTACGCGGACGCGCTGCGCCTGTTCGGCCCTGTCGCGACGATGATAGAACGCGACGACAATATCCCGCCGCTGGCGCAGCTGTCGGCCGAGCTTCAGCATGCGCGCGCGCTGGCGGCGTCGGTGCTGATGGAGCGTGCGGCATGAGCGCGCTCGATACGCTGCAAGGCGACTTCCAAAGCTATGTGCTCGGCGTCGCCGGCGCACAGCCCGCGATCCTCGGCGCGGTGCGCGAACAGTACGGCCTGAAGGCCGACGCGCGCCTGGCCATCTACTACAACGCCTACCGCAGCCGCCTGCGCGAAGCGCTCAGCGAAAGCTACGACAAAACCTGGAGTTACATCGGCGATGACATGTTCGCCGGACTGGCCGACGGCTATATCGCCGCGCATCCGTCGCGCCATCCCAACCTGCGCTGGTTCGGCGCCGACTTCGCCGCGCACGCCGAGGAGGCGCTAGCCGACTACCCCTTCATCGCCGAACTGGCAGGTTTTGAGTGGACGCTGGGCCTCGCCTTCGACGCGCCTGATGCGCAAGCCGTCGGCGCGGCCGATCTGGCCGGCATCGCGCCCGAAGCGTGGGGCGATCTGGTGTTCGGACTGCATCCGTCGGTGCATTTGCTGGCGCTGGAATGGAACGCGGTCGCGCTGTGGCAGGCGCTGGGACAGGGGCAGACGCCGCCCGATGTCGAGCGGTTTGAAGCGCCGGTGACGTGGCTGGTCTGGCGCACCGCCGAGCAGCCGCATTTCCGCTCACTGCCGGCGGCGGAGGCCGAAGCCCTGCGCCGCATCGGCAGCGGCGCCAGCTTCGCCGAAGTCTGCCTCGCGGCCGGCGACGAAGCCGCGCCGCAGCTGGCCGGCTACCTGCAGCAATGGCTGGCGCAAGGCGTGCTGACGGCGCCTCGCTGAGGTCGCGATTTAGTACCCAGCCTCTTTTTGATGGCGTACCGAGAGTACGGTGACGATGTCGGCTTCGTAGCGATAAAGCGCGATATACCCAGTGTCGCCGAAATCAATCAACAACTCGCGGTATGCGATATCCATATCCTCCGCCTGTCTGCCAATCCTCGGTTGGCGACCGAGTAGCTGAACCGCTTTGATGATGGAGGCGGCTGCACGTTTTGCCGCAGCTGGATTTTTCGCTCGCAGGAATTCACGTAAGCGCTCAAGGTCGCGCAATGCTGTTGGGGCAAACCTTACTTGTGGCATTTGGGCGTGGCTTGCTCGTTTTCCTCGCCCCAGGTTTCAAGCCACGCGGTCACTTCAGAGCCATCGACATGCAAGCCTGTGGACTGATATTCGTCCCATGCGTTGATCGCATCGTTGCGGAACGACTCGCGCTTTTCTTCGCGGTCGAGATACTGCGAGAGTGCATCCTTCATCATCGAGTGTGGTGTACGCCTGCGCAGATCGGCAAGGCGCTTGACGCGGTCCTGCGTTTCTTGATCGATTTCGATAGCGATTGCCTTTGTAGCTGACGTTGCCATGTCGCGTCCCAGCGAAATATGTATGACTTCATTATACGACTTGCCGGACGGGCAGGAATAATCGCTGAACTGTTCGTGCGCGCACATGCCGCGCGGCGGATTGGTGGCACGCTAGGCCGTTCGGGACCCGCCGTTTGTGCGGGTTTTATCAACGGTTAGTGGAGGACCTACACATGGCAACGAATACGGAATTGAATGGCAAACACGTCGCGGTATTGATGACCGATGGCGTCGAGCAGGTCGAATACACGGGACCGCGCGACTTTCTGGAGCAGCACGGCGCGCGCGTAACGTTGATCTCGCCGAAGGCCAAGGGCGAGCAGGTACAAGGCTTTCATCACGCCACGCCGGCGGATAAATTTTCGGTGGACCTGAGCGTCGGCGACGCCACGCCGGGCGATTACGATGCGCTGCTGCTGCCGGGTGGCGTCGGCAATCCGGACCAGCTGCGGCTGAGTAAGGAATCGATACGCTTCATCCGCGATTTCGCGCGCGAGGACAAGCCGATCGCGGCGATCTGCCACGGCCCGTGGACGCTGATCGATGCCGGCGTGGCCGAGGGCAAGCGCATGACCAGCTGGCCCAGTTTGCAGGTCGACTTGCGCAACGCCGGCGCGCAGTGGAGCGATGAGCAGGTGGTGGTCGACGGTAAGCTGGTCACCAGCCGCAAGCCCGACGATATCCCGGCCTTCAATCAGGCGCTGTTGAAGGAGCTGCAGGCGGCTTGACGCAAGTGCGCTACCATGTGGCGACTCGTCTTTTCGATACGCCGCCATGTCGCCTCCTCTGCGCATTCCGCACGCCATCGCATCGGTCGCATCGCGCGGCCGGCTGCGGTATTGGTGCGTCGCGATCGCGCTGAACGCAAGCCTGGTCGCGCATGCGCTGACGCAGGACGGGGTGATCGCCGGATCGCAGCTGCTGTACGCCAAACGCATCACCGCGCTGGAGGATGCGAACGCGCTCGATGTCGACGCCGCATTCGCCGCGCGCGTGCAGCGCATCGCAGAGCGCCTGATACTACAGGCGAAACGCGATTATCCCGAGACGGCCGCATGGCCTTGGGAAGTCCACACCACCATCGATCCCGATCAAAATGCCG
>Ga0209847_1000917_pt1 | contig 11127 bp, 9 predicted proteins | sample OrgsoiDNA_201060_FD_185808 | JGI IMG/M metagenome (GOLD analysis project Ga0209847, IMG submission 185808) | Permafrost soil microbial communities from the Arctic, to analyse light accelerated degradation of dissolved organic matter (DOM) -... | ecosystem: Environmental > Terrestrial > Soil >... | reverse complement strand
ATCGTCGAACGAGACGTAGACTTCGCGCTCGCTGCCGGCGAACAGCAGCCCCTTGGTTTTCGGATCTTCGCGCACCACATCCACCGGAGCCCCTTCCGGAATTCCGCTGACGATTTCGGTCCACCGCTTGCCGCCATCGTGCGTGCGAAAGATGTGCGGCCGCATGTCGTCGACGCGCAGCGTATTGACGGCCGCATAGGCGGTCAACGCATCTGAGTGGCCCGCGTCCATAATCGAAATCTTCATCCACGGCTTTATTTCCGCGGGCGTGACGTCGGTCCAATGCAGCCCGCCATCGGCCGTGGTCTGAATCAGGCCGTCATCGGTTCCCACCCAGATGCGGTTGATGTCCACCGGCGAGGGGGCCACGGCATAGATCACGCCCTTCTGCGCAGGCTGCGCCGCCGGCTGGTCGCGATACTTGCCGACACTGGCCGGAATCTCCCACGTCTTGCGCGTGAGATCGCCGCTGATCGCCTTCCAACTCCGCCCGCCATCCGCGGTCTTGAACAGCGTGTTGGCGCCGAAGAACAGCACGTGGGGGTCGGCCTGCGAAAACACCAGCGGCGCCGTGCGCAGCGTGCGGAAGTCGGCCGGGCGAATGGGCTTGGGCGCCACATTCTCCACCTGGCCCGTGCGCCGGTCGTAGCGCGTCACCTTGCCGCCGTAGACGATATTCGCGTCCAGCGGATCGGGCACCGCGTAGCCATACTCCTCCACGCCCACCGGATGCCACTCGCGAAACGTGATCTGACCGTCGTTGCCGCGGCTCAAGACGCACGCCGAGCCGCTCTCCTGCTGCCCGCCGCACACGCTGTACGGAAACGCGTTGTCGGCATTCACGTGGTACATCTGCGCCGTCGGCTGGTTGTACCAGGAACTCCAGGTCTCGCCGCCGTTCACCGTGACAATGGCGCCCTGGTCGCTCACAATCAGGATGATGTCCGGGTTATTGGGATTGATCCAGACCCGCTGGTAGTCGTCGCCGCCCGGCGCGCCGCGAATGCCCGTCCAGGTCTTGCCGGCGTCGGTCGATTTCCACGTCACCGTGCTGGCGACGTAGACGGTGTCGGGATTCTTCGGGTCCACCGTGGGCACCGAAAGATCGCCGCCGCCGATGCGCCCCGCCGGCCGCGCATCCGTGGTGGCACGCACCCAATGCTCCCCGGCATCGTCCGAACGGTAGATCCCGATGCCCTGATTACTGGCAACCGACGCATAGAGACGCCGGCTATTGCTGGGCGCGATGGCGATGTTCGCCTGAATAAACCCATCGGCGCCCGATGGAATGCCGTTCGCCAGCGCGCGCCAGGTAGTGCCGCCATCGGTCGATTTGAACATGCCGCCGCCCGGCCCCGTCCAGGAACTGTTCTCCCACGGCCCCTGCCGCGCTTCCCATAGCGCCGCGTAAACGGTATCGGGGTTGCTCTGGTCAATCTGCACTTCGGACGCACCCGTGTTCTCGTCCTTCCCCAGCACCTTCTCGAACGTCTGGCCGCCATCGGTGGAGCGGTAAAGCCCACGCTCGGGATTGGGCCCATACGGATGCCCCAGCACGGCCACGAACAACTTGTCGGGGTTGCGCGGGTCCACCTGGATCATCGGAATCTGCTGGCCGTCGCGCAGGCCCAGATGGGTCCAGGTCTTGCCGGCGTCGGTCGATTTGTAAATGCCATCGCCGGTGGAAAGATCGGGCCGCTGCAAACCTTCGCCGCTGCCCACGTAAATGATGTTGGGGTTGGACGGCGCCACCGCAATGGCGCCGATGGAACCCGTGGGCTGGCCGTCGAAGATGGGATTCCAGGTGCGTCCGTAGTCGGTCGATTTCCAAACGCCGCCGTTGCACACGCCGATGTAGAACACATTCGGCTGCGCGCCCACGCCCACGCCCGATTTGGTTCGCCCGCCGCGCAATGGGCCGACCCCCCGCCATCGCAATTCGGCGAAGTGCTGGACATCGTACGATGCGGCGAATGCCATGGACGACGCCAAAGACAATGCTGCTACAACACGCTTGCACAATCTGGTCATTTCATGGAAGTATACACCGGCTAGCACAGGCGGCAGGCCAGGAGGCCTACCCTACTCGTCGTCGTGGTCGGCGTGAGCGGCCGCAGCCCCAGGCGCTGCGACGGCCAGTTTTTCCAGCTCCTCGCGGTTAATGGAACGCGGCTTCGGCGGATTCTTGTCACCCACGGGAACAACCGGCTCCAGCACGAATTCCCGGGCCGAAGCCAGTTCCACCTCGAGGTTGAAATCCGGCACGTTCTTCAGCGCCGGCACGCGCGCCATGCCGTGTTCGGTGATGACGCACTCCAACCCGTTTTGCAGTGTAAAGCGAACTCTGAATTGTTTGCGGATCGAGAACTTGCGCAGGTCGGCCAGCGTCATTTGCCGGCTTCCTGGAAGTCGTCGACGACTTCGCCGTCGGCGATCCGGGCAGCGATCTTCTCCTGGCAGGTAACGCAATACTTGGCCCACGGCACCGCATCCAGGCGCTTGGCGGAAATCGGCTCTTCGCACTCCATGCACACGCCGTAGTGGTCGCGATCCAGGCGATGCAGCGCGCCCGCAATCTCGCGCAGCAACTTCATGTCGATGCTATTGCGGTTCAGGAAAATCCACTCCTCGTGATGATGCTGGCTCAGGTCGCCTTCGTCCGAAGGAATATCGAGCCTAGCAACCACCTGGGCGGCCTTTTGGGCAGACATGCTTAGACGGACTTCCTCGGCTTTATTTTCGAGTATTTTGCGATAGTTCGCGTTCTTGGGCTTCGGTCCGTTTTTCGTAATCATATTTCTTTCTCAATCAGTGGATAGGACGCAGACCCGATGCTAAAAGTTGCAGCCGAATGGAAGGGGTCGATGCGGCGCGGTTTGAAGAGTATAACCGGAGCCCGGCCTCAAAGTCAAATGCTATGAAAGTTCTCTGCTATTTGGGCTTCTTGAAAGCCTCGATGAGTTCCGGCACCACCTGGAATAAATCGCCCACAATTCCATAGTCCGCCACCTCGAAAATTGGGGCATTGGGGTCTTTATTGATGGCGACGATCACGCGCGATCCCTTCATTCCCACCAGGTGCTGAATAGCGCCCGAAATCCCGATGGCCATGTACATCTTCGGACCCACCGTCTGTCCCGAGCTGCCCACCTGGCGTTCCATGGGAAGCCAGCCGGCATCGCAAATGGGCCGCGACGCCGCCAGTTCGGCGCCCATCGCGTCGGCAAGCTGCTGCACCAGCGGAATGTTGCCGGCCTCCTTGATGCCGCGCCCCACCGCGACAATCAGTTCCGCCGCTCCCAGATCCACCGCGCGCTGCGACTCGCGGAAGAGCTCGAGCGGCCTGGTCCGGATATCGCCGGCTGCGATCTCGGGCGTGAACTTCTCTACGGGCGCGGATCCCTGGTTTGACTGGGGGCTCAGCTTGTCGGCCCGGTATGCGCCGGCCTGCAAGGACGCGAAATGCGGCTCAGCGCCCGTAAGCCGCACGTCGGCGTTCACCTTGCCCTGGAAGAGTTGCCGCACCAGCACCGTCTGGCCGTTATCGATGCGGTGCGAGACCACATCGCTGACCGCGACTTTGCCCAGCGAGGTAGCCAGCTTAGGCAGGAAATCGCGCACCTGGTAGGTATGCGGAAACAACGCCAGGCGAGGCTTCGCGTGCGCCAACAGTTGCCGCAGCGCCAGCGTATAGGCGTCCGGGGTGTAGTCCTTCAGCAGATCGTGTTCGACGGCGTAAATTTTTTCCAGTTGTTGTTGCGCCAGTTCGCCGGTGAGCCCCTCCGTGCCCTGCCCCAGTACCGCGGCGCTGGCCGTGGTGTTGAGTTCCCGGGCCAACTGCTGGGCGGCGGCGAGGGTTTCAAACGACATGCGGTTCCAACTGCCCGCGCGCTGTTCCATCACGACCAGAATGCTCATATGACCCGCGCCTCGAATCTGAGTTTCTCCACCAGTTTGGCCGCGGCCTCCTTGGGGTTGCCTTCGAATAGTTGAGTGCGCTTGGTGCGCTCCGGCAGGTAAATGCGCTCGAGCGCGATGCCCGAGTGCCCACCGGGCCCGGCGCCCAGTTCGGCGGCCGTCAGACGCTTGATCTCTTTCGTCTTGGCCTTCTTGATTCCCATAAGCGTGGCATAGCGCAGCTTGCTGATGCCCGATTGAATGGTGAGCAGCGCCGGCAGCGGCATCTCCACATGCTGGAACCAGCCATCTTCCAGTTCGCGCTTCACCCGAATGCCGCCGCCGTCCCGCATTTCCACTTGCATGATGAGGGTAGCGTGCGGCAGTCCGAGCAGTTCGGCCAGAATGACGCCGGTCTGCCCATAGCCCAGGTCGTCGGACTGCAACCCGGTAAGCACCAGGTCCGGCGCTTCGGCTTTGAGCGCCGCCGCCATCAACCGCGCAACGGCCAGTGGATCGGACGCCATGGCTTCCTCTTCAATGTGGATGGCGCGGTCCGCGCCTTTCGCCAGCGCCTCCCGGATGGTCTGTGACGCGCGAGCCGGCCCGGCACATAGCGCCACAACCTCCCCGCCGTGCTTTTCCTTCAATTGGAGCCCCTCTTCCAGTGCGTAGGCATCGGGCTCATTGATCTCATAGGTCAGGTCGGCTTGCTCAATCCATTTCCCCGAGGAGGCGATCCGCAGTTGCGAATCGCGAGCCGGCACTTGTTTAATTGCGACTACGATTTTCATAACAAACATTTAAGCCGCCGATAAACGCAGATGAACGCCGATAGGCATTGGTCTTGAATCTGCGTTTATCTGTGTTCATCCGCGGCCAGTCTACTCTTCAAATCTCTTAAAAATCAGACAACCGTTGGTTCCGCCGAAGCCGAAGCTGTTCGAAAGCGCGTATTCGATCTTCATGGGGCGCGCGTGGTTGGGAATATAGTCCAGATCGCAGACCGGGTCGGGATTCTCAAGATTCACCGTGGGCGGCGCAATCTGGTCGCGAATGGCCAGGACCGTGATTCCGGCTTCCACCCCGCCCGCGCCGCCCAGCAGATGGCCGGTCATCGACTTCGTGGAACTGACCGCCACCTTGCAGGCATGGCCGCCAAAAGCGCGCTTGATAGCCACGGTCTCGACCCGGTCGCCGACCTCCGTCGAGGTGCCGTGGGCGTTGATGTATTCCACCTGGTGCGGCTCGATTTTGGCGTCGCGGAGCGCATTGCGCATCACCCGGTAAGCCCCATCGCCGTCATCGGGCGGCGCCGTCACATGAAACGCATCGGAACTCATACCGTACCCCACAATTTCCGCCATCACATTGGCGCCGCGTTTACGGGCAAACTCCAATTCTTCCAGAACCAGAATCCCGGCGCCTTCACCCACCACGAAGCCGTCGCGGTCTTTGTCCCACGGGCGCGATGCCCGTTGCGGATCGTCATTGCGCGTGGAAAGGGCCCGCATGGCCGCGAAGCCGCCGATGCTCATGGGCGTCACCGCGGCTTCGGTACCGCCGCAAATCATGGCATCGGCATCGCCGCGCTGGATCAACCGGAACGAATCGCCGATGGAATGCGCGCTGGTAGTGCAGGCCGTGGCCGTGGCCGAATTCGGTCCCTTGGCGCCACTGCGGATCGAAACATAACCCGAGGCTAAATTGATGATGGTCGCGGTAATGAAAAACGGGGAGATGCGCCGCGGCCCATGCTCCAGCAATATCTTGTGCTCGCGCTCGATGACTTCAAATCCGCCGATTCCGCTGCCGATATAGACCCCCACCCGCTCGGCGTCCTCAGGGGTCACCTTCAAACCTGAACCCGACAAGGCGAACTCCGCCGCCGCGACGGCGAACTGGATGAAGCGCCCCATCTTCTTGATCTCTTTTTTCTCGATGTAGTTGGCTGGGTCGAAACCCTTCACTTCTCCCGCGATCCGGCAGGAGAAGGCCGATGGATCGAACTGGGTGATGGTCGCAATTCCGCGCTTGCCCATGCGGATGGCCTCCCAGGACGGTTCCGTGCCTATGCCAAGCGGCGTCAGCAACCCGACGCCGGTCACTACCACTCTTCGCGACAAAACGACTCTCCCTGATGAGAAAAGGGGCTACTTCTTGGAAGTTTTGGCCTCGATATAATCGACGGCATCTTTCACGGTGCCGATCTTTTCGGCGTCTTCGTCGGGGATTTCCAGTTCAAAGGCCTCTTCAAAGGCCATCACCAACTCTACGATGTCGAGCGAATCGGCGCCCAGGTCGTCAACGAACGACGCGTTGCTATCCACCTGGCTCTCATCGACGCCCAGTTGCTCGACAATAATCTGCTTCACCTTCTGCTCAACCGCCATGATTCCTCCCTGGGGTATTTGCGAACGCCATTTGCCAACGATATGTGCGAACGCGTTGATTTTAGCTGGCTTTGCGGAGTTTCCGCAACTGACGGAACCATCCTAACAGATCCCACCAAGAAAGACAGGCCAGGAGGCCTATCCCACATTGCCGTTTTAACCCAACTGAAGCAGGCCCTCGCGCAGCGCTTCCGAGGCGCGTTCCAGCTTCGTTAAATCCGCCGCGGCGCCCGCCATGTCTTCCTCCATGCCGCGGGTCTCCAGGTGAGCGGCTATATGGAAGGCAGGGTTGACGCCAAAGGCGCCTAACGACCCTTTCAAAAGATGCGCCGTGCGCCGCAGGCCCTGAGGATCCCGGCGTTCCACGGCATCGCGCACGGAAGCAAGCTGGCGGGGGTATTCCTGGAGGAAGACGCCGACCAATTCGCCCAGCAACTCGCGGTCGCCATCCACTAAGGCAAGGGCGGCGGCGAGATTAACGATATTGTCAATCATGACCTTCTTATCGGCCGACCCTGGAACTTTCTTTACAATTAGAGCGTCAATTTCAACCATGACCTGGGCCGCGCCCGTCCTCGAAGCCCGCGAACTGGCCAAGCGCTATAGCGCCTTCACCGCCGTGCGCGATGTCAGCTTCGCCATTCGTCCCGGTGAAATCCTGGGCGTGCTGGGCCCCAATGGAGCCGGCAAGAGCACCATCGTGAAAATGGTGACAGGCCTGCTGGAGCCCTCGCGCGGCGCCATCCTCTTTAAAGGCGAGCGCATCGGCCGGCAACTCAGCGCCTTCAAGCACAGCCTGGGCTACGTACCCGAACAGCCCGACCTCTACACTTTCCTCACCGGCTGGGAATACCTGGACCTGGTGGCCACCCTGCGCGGCCTTCACCGCCGCCGCTTCCGCGAAAAAGCCCGAGCCATGCTCGAAGGCCTCACCCTTTATGGAAGCCGCGACGACCCGATCGGTTCCTATTCCAAGGGTATGCGCCAGCGTATCGTGCTGATCTCGGCCCTGATGCACGACCCCGAATTGCTGGTTCTGGATGAGCCGTTCGCCGGCCTTGACGTCACCAGCGCGCTGGTGCTGCGGCACGTGATCGCCCGCCTCGCCGACGAAGGCAAGGCCATCCTTTTCTCGTCTCCGGTGCTGGAACACGTGGACCGTCTGTGCTCGCACCTCGTGGTCCTGAAGAAAGGAGCCGTTGTGGGCGCCGGTTCCATGGACCAGATGCGCGCCGATTTCGCCGGCCTGGGCCTGGAAGCCGGGTTCATGCAATTAACGGAGCAGGTGGATGCCGATCGCATTGCGCAGGATATTGTTTCCGCGGTTCGTTCGCCGGCCCATTAACCGGGCCGTTAACCACGTCGCGCGGAGCCCCTTCGGCCGGCTGGTGAGTCAGTTCCTGGCCCGCACGGTCCGCGGCAGCGTCCCGGTCAACCAGGGCTCGGCCGATTCGGAATTCGATTTGGGTATTGGCGGACTGCTGGGCCTGCTGGCCACGCCCGGCGCCTTCACCTGCTTCCTGCTGCTCGACAAGTATTCCGCGCTGCTGAACTGGATGCGCAGCCGCCGCCAGGATATCTACCTGGTTTCGCTTCCCGACAAATACCTGTTCATCGCGCTGGCCATGGCAGTGACCGGCATTGTGACGGTTCTCAAGTGGGACAAGATTCTGCCCGATTCGCAGGACTATCTCAACCTGGCGCCGCTGCCCGTCCATCGCCGCATCATACTTCTTGCCAATGCCGCCGCCATCGCCATCGCCGTGCTGGTCTTCGCGGTCGACGTAAACGCCGTCCCCACGTTTCTGTTCCCCCTATTCGTCTGCGCCTCCGGCCAAACCAGCGTCGCCGAGTTCCTGCGGTTCGCCGGCGAGCATTTCACCTGCGTCCTGCTGGCCAGTTTCTTTTCCATCTGCGCGGTCTTCGCCGTGCTTGGGACGCTGGCCGCCGTGTTGCCGCGCGAGACGTTCCGGGCCGTTGGCTCCTGGGTTCGCGGCATCGTGCTGCTGGCGCTCATCGCTCTGCTGCTCACCGGTTTCGCGGGACCGGCGCTGCTCCGTCACCTGGAACTGGCGCCCGGTTCCGCGGTGCGCTTTCTGCCGTCCCTCTGGTTTCTGGGCCTCTATCAGAGCCTGCAGCACCGCGCCACTCCGGTGTTGGCGGGCCTGGCGTACAGCGCGCTCGAAGGCACCGCCGCGGCCTTCCTGTTGATGGCGGTGTCTTACGCGGGCAGCTATCGCAGACGTTTTGCGGGCGTGCTGGAAGGCGGACCGCGCCCTTCCGAACAGCGGCTGATCGCGCTGCTGCTGGCCTTCCTGGACTTCTGCTCTTACCGCTCCACGGGATTTCCGCGCGCCTGCCACCGTTTCGCCGTCCGCGCCCTGTTGCGCAGCGAACCCCATCGCCTGGCCATTTCGGTTTCCATTGGACTCGGCTGGCTCATGGCGTCCCAGGGCTCTGCCCAGGCCGCGCCTCTCTCCGCCGTATACCTGCTCATCCTTGGCATTCGTCTGGCGTTCGAACTCCCCGCCGGCGTGCCCGCCAACTGGATCTTCCGCGCGGTTCTGGACCCGCGCTCGAACGAAACCCTGCCAGTCGCGCGCCGCGTCATACTCAGCTTCCTGATCCCGCTGGTCCTGCTGCCCGCTTTGGCGCTCGCGTGGTGGCGCGCCGGTTGGGCCATCGCCATCATGCAGACGGTGTACGTGCTGGCGCTCTCGCTCTGCCTCATCGAAATCCAATTGGCGGGTTACCGCAAAATCCCGCTCACCTGCCCCATGCCCGGCTTCCGCGACAACTTCCTGATGCTGTGTTTCATGCAATTCCTGGGCTTTGAAGTGTTCACCCGTGCCGGCGCCGCCACGGAACAGTGGATGCTCGAGCATCCGCTGCGCTTGCTGATTCTGCCCGCGCTGATGTACGCGGTATGGCGCTGGAACCGCAACCGCATTCGTGAGGCCCGCGAAGCCGGCGAGTGGGAAGAAGGGCTCACTTTCGAAAACGTGCCGCTGCGGGCGGTGGAGCGATTGAACCTTTCCGAGAGCGACTGAGACCGTGGAGCGGGCTTCAGCCTGCCATGTCGGTATTTATACCGACACGGTTCTTCTCAATCGCACCGCAACGTCACCGCCGGATCGATGCGCACCGCCCGCCGCGATGGATAGAACGACGCGGCCAGCACCGCCGCCAGCACCAGAGACGCACCGCCGCCATAAGCCACGACGTCGTACGGGTCGATCGCCGCTAGTTGGTGCGCGAATACCGGTGCCACCGCCAGCGTGAACAGCACGCCCGCCAGCGTTCCGATCGCCGCCAGGCGCATCGATTGCTTCACCACCATCGCCACCACGGCTCGCACGTCGGCCCCCAACGCCACCCGAATTCCGATTTCCTTGGTCCGCTGGCTCACCAGGTATGACATCACGCCATAGATCCCAGATGCCGTAAGCACCAGCGCCAGCGTGCCCAAAAATGCCGACAGCCAGAACAAGACGCGAAACGGATAGACTTGCACCGCAAACACCTGGTCCATGGGATTGATCTGGTCCGCGATGCTGGGTGCGATCTTATCCAGAGTCGCCGTCAACGCGCCCTGCCCCGCTGCCGCATCCCCCTTCACCCGGACCAGCAACGAATCGTTGTCGGCATCCCGCGGACTCGTCGGGAAGTAAATGTAGGAGGGCTCCGGACCGTTGGCGATCACTCCACTGATGGCATCCCGCACGATCCCGATCACGTGAGCGGTCGCGTAGCTGGGCGCCCGATCGTAGTAGGGAACCCGATGAGGACGAGCCTCTATCGCGATCGTCTGTCCCACTGCATCCTGGTCGGGCCAGAACCGCCGTGCCGCGGCTTCGCTCACGACCACCACCGGAGCGCCGCCAATGGCTTCCCCGGCCGTGAAGATGCGCCCGCGCACCAGCGGAATGCGAAAGACGGAAAAGAATGCTTCTGAGACAAAGTTATAGCCCGCGGCAATCGACTCCTTTCTACCCGAGGGCAGCACGCTGATGTGCCGCGTCGCGCCGTACAAAGGAGCTTTCCAGGCAGCCGCGATTGCCTCCACGGCCGGCTCCCCGGCCAGCCGTTCCACGACTCTCTTCTGGTACTTCTCGACCATCCGCAAGTCCAGCACATGGTGCGTATCGAGGCCCACGTTTTGGCGCGTTACCCAGCGTTGGCCGCGCAGCACCACGCCGGCCGAAATCAGCAGCAGCGCGCATACCGTGACTTGCAGCACCACCAGCGTATTGCGCAGGCGCGCTGGCCGGTAGTCCGTGCCGAAGTCGCCGCGGTTGGCCTGCACCAGGCTGGAGCCCGTGGTCTGCACCGCGGGCATCAGTCCGAAAATCAGCATGGCCGCGCCCGATGCCAGCAGGATGAACCCGAACACGCGCGCATCGGGCGCCAGGTTCGGCATGGTGACAATCTTCGCGAACGCCGGGGGCAGCGTCGCGTACAACACTCGCTGCGCCAGCGCGATGGTAAGCTCCGAAATCAAAAACCCCGCGATTGCGGCGGGAAGCGCCAGCAGCAGGCTTTCCGTGAGCAGTTGGCGAATCAGGCGCGCCCGCCCGGCCCCCAGTGAAACGCGGATGCCGATCTCTCTCTGCCGGGACAGCGCACGCGCCAGCATCATGTTCGATACGTTGGCGCAGGCGATCCCGAGCACCAGCCCGAAGGCCACGAAGAACGGCGAGAACGTGGCCATGGTGTCCCTGGTCAGCGGAATCTGGGTAGCCTGGGAAATCAACGTTGCGCCCACCGCTTTCCGATCCTTCGGTAGATCGGCCGTCATCCCGGCGGACCACGCTGTAAGCGCCGCCCTGGCCGCATC
>Ga0209847_1000911_pt1 | contig 11162 bp, 13 predicted proteins | sample OrgsoiDNA_201060_FD_185808 | JGI IMG/M metagenome (GOLD analysis project Ga0209847, IMG submission 185808) | Permafrost soil microbial communities from the Arctic, to analyse light accelerated degradation of dissolved organic matter (DOM) -... | ecosystem: Environmental > Terrestrial > Soil >... | reverse complement strand
TGGTGACGTTGCCCGTTACCGCCGGGTCTTTGATGTAGTTGATCTTCAACCGCTTGGCCAGGAGTTCGATCAACTCCGGGAGCGATGCATTGGGCATGATGAAGGCGCCGCTGTCGGTGAGCCGCGGCGCGGTGGTTGGCGGCGGTGCGGTGGCTGGCGCTGGCGCGGTGGCTGGCGGCGCGGTGGTTGGCGGGGGTGCGGTCTGCTGCGGCGCGGGCTTTGCCGGCTGTGCCGGTTTCGGCGGCACCCAGGGTCCATCGGTCCGCACCTGCGCGGGGAGGAGGATGGCCGCGAAGAAGGCCGCCAGGATCAACCGAAGATGGAAAGAGAAGCGCATTCTGATTAGTCCTTTGAACTTAAATCGGGCCGGGCATGCCCGGCCCCTACGAGAGGAATCACTTTCCGACGGGGTCCCAACGGCACGCCGCGCCAAACGGCGTCACCAAAGACATTTTTTGGAATCCGTCAACCACCGCCCCAACCGGAGTGCTGTCGTTGGGGTTGCACGTCCTGTAACCCTGAGGAGTAGGTTCGCCGGGGCCAGTCGGCGTCTTAGCGACCGGCGCGGGGGGAGCAGCCCGCGCGGGGGCCGGCGAACCCGGCGAGACTGGAGACGCCGCGCCGCGATCTGTCAACTCGTTCAACCCCTTGTGAATCGTCTTTCCGTCCCATTCGAAAACCAGCTCTTGTGTATTGACGTCCAGCAGCTTGAATTCGCCGATGGTCTCCCCGGGTTTCATGAACTTTTGCGGCGAACCCGGTGTCTCGCTGAGGACGGCCATTACTCCTCCCAGATTCATCTCGCCGTGAAAGCGCGGCAGCGCCGGCATGGGTCTGGGCGGAGGCGGCGGCGTGACCGTCACAACCTCAACCACGGTAGAGTTTCGCGAGGGATCGAACAGAAACTTTTGCGGGATCATGCTATAGCCGGCCGCCAGCACCGGCTGCGCGCCCGGAAGCGCGGTGTATGGCGGAACCGCCGCCGGCTTGACGGGCGGCCCAGGCAGCGTGGCGGCTTCGCGCGCCTTGGCAGCCAGCCACTCGTTCCGCAACTGAACGCCCGCGAAGACCGCCACGGCGGCCAAAACCACATTGAGGATTGCGATTTTCCGTTTCAAAATGCAACCGGTCCTTTCTTCTCCGGAATCAACTTCTTGGGTACGACTCCGGAAAGGCTCAGCCGCACCTGGATATTCTTCTTCTTGTCGGCGCCGCCCGAGATCTGAATGGAATTCGTGGCCAGAAGTTCCGGTTCGTTGGCCAGGGCCGCCATGAAATTCACCAACTGTTCGATCCCGCACAAGAAGCTTACGGTCACGGAGACTTCGGCGTAATCGTTGCCCATGGGCTTGAATCGCTGGTCTTCCATCCCGCGCGCATCGATTCCGTTGGCCGCGCCCACGCTGCGGATCACGCCCAGCAGCAGCGCTTGCGCCTGGGGAATGGTGTCCGCCTTCAGCAGGCCCTTTTCGCGGGTCTGCAACTCGGCCGCCGCCGCCTTGAGCACGCCTTCTTTGCCCGGAACCGTTGCCGCCACCGCGCGCAAATGGGTCAGGCGCCTTTCCGCCAGCGGAATCGAATCGCTGGCGGCTACCACTGTGGCCTGATGGCCGCCAAAACCGGCGAAGTACAGGATCGCGAGCGCCAGCAGTCCGCCCAGCAGTATGAAAAGCGTGCGCCGGTCCAGTGTCCCGAGGCTCACTTCTTCCTCCGATTCGTTCGGAACTGGAACGATTCGCCGGCGGCGGTGCGTCCCTGTTGGAGGGTGTCGGTGCCTTCAAAGAAAGGCGAGGAGTCGAGTATCCTCACGAGCGGCGCCACCTGCGGGGCTTCGCCGCCCAGCCTCACGGACTCCCGGGCGATGTCGATCATGTTGGTCCAGGCCGGCGGCTCCACCAGCCGGGTCAGCTCGTTCAGGGTGTCCAGATCGGTCTGCGTCTGCTTGCGGAAATGGTCCAGCAGTTGGGCGCGGGCGCGCAGCCGGTCGGTTTCGCGGTCGAGCGCCGCGGCCCGCTTCGCCTGGGGCTCCCACCTGGCGATTTCGGCGTTGAGCTTGTGCAGATAATGGCGGTCCACCCAGGCGGAATAAGCTGCCGTGGCGCCGGCCGCCAGGAGCAATGCCGCAGCCAGGACAACGGTGGGAATAAAGACGGCGCGGGAACTGAAGCGCCGGTGCTCGGGCGGCAACACATTGGCCGACGGCGCGAGGCGCGGACAGGCCCCAGCCAGCGCCGTGGCATAGGGCAGCGCGTTGCGGGAAAGGTCGTTTTCCACCGGATTCACGTCCGGCCTGGGCAGCACGTCTTCGAGCTGGCGGGGAGCGGTTTCGGGCGGCAGGCGCAGTTCGGAAAGCGCCAGCGCCGCGGCGCGTTGCGGGGCCAGGTCGAATTCCGCCGAGAAGACCGGGCGGGCCGCGCTCTCTCCGTACACTTCTACCTCGCCCCCGGCGCCGCGGCTCAGAGCGATGAACCCAGGGCTGCCATTGTTGCCCAGAGTGTCGCCCGCGCCGTTCAGTCGAATTGCCGCATGCACCGCCGCCGCCGAAAAAGTGAAGCTGGAGGCTGCGATGCCGGCTTCCGAGAAGACCTCCACGTAGCGCTCCACGGTTGCCCGCCGGACAATTCCCACCATCACCGCGCCCGGGCCCAGTAAGGACCAGCCCCACGTGACGTCTTCTTCGCCGTAAGGATGCAGCGTGTCCAACTGGAACCGGATGGCGCTCTCAATGTCCTTGTTGGCCACGCCAGGCAGCGCCATCTGCCGCACGATGACTTCCCGCCGCGGCAGCAGCACCGTGGCGCTGAGGTGGCCGATGCCGAGCGACTTGAGGAACTGCGAGTATTCCGAGCCCCACTCCGCCGCCGGCCGGGTGGCGAAGTTTTCGACGCTCAGACGGCCCAGCACGCGAATGCGCGAAGGCCGCACGCGCGCCGCTACGATTTCCAGATCCGCGGCCCCAATCTCAATGCCCACGCCGGAGCCGAACGCCAGCAGCTTGCGAAGGTCCTGGGAAATTGGGATTTCGAAGGGCATGCCGGGGTTAATTGCTCCCGCCGGCGCCGCTGAAAGCAGTGTCGTACCACCGCAAGATGTGGATCGGCGAATCGTAACCGTGCGGCATGTATTTCACTTGCGCCGCCACCGTCCGCTTGAGGTCCGAAAGTCGACCGTTGGGAAGCAGCACGCGCGCGGTGGCGCGAATGTCGATAATCGAGTTGCCCGCCACGCGCAGGAAGGCGGCGCCCGGTCCCAGAAGGGTCGCCATCTCCGCAAGCTGCTTGTCGTCCAGCGCGCCCGCGCGGCGGCGTTCGACGATGAAGTTGACGGCGTCCGGGGACAGGCCGACAGCCGCCAGAACGGCTGCGTTCGCCGTGTTGGCGTCCACTCTGCCCTTCGAACCAAAGGTCGACAGGCAGTCCACCAGGCCGCTCATGTGAATCAGCCGCCGCCCCCCGGCACCGCCCGCTGCCCGGTCCGGCGCGGGAGCCGGGACATAGGTTCCGTAAAAGATCTCGGGAGTAACGCCTTTCACTAGAAGCAATTCCTCGGTCTCTTGAAAGGACGTGTGGCTGGCCCGAAAAGACGGAGCCAGTGAAAGATAGTACGAGTCAAACAGCTCGCCGCCGGGGGTCCTCCAGTCGACCGTGGCCTGAGCGATCTCGAGCGCCCGCGCGGGTTCAATCCCCAGCGCCAGCATGAGGCGGTAGAGCGTCTCGGGCGAGGCGGAGTTCAGGTCCAGCCTGGCGGTTTCGGGAATGAATTCGACATGGGCGGCGCCGGCCGGAAAACTGTAGTCCACCATGAAGGCGCCCTTGGGAAGCATGCGCTGGTTCGGGAAGGCGGCCGACCAGATCACCTCCACCATGGCCCGGTCAATAGCGCCCGTGGCCAGGTAATAGCCGCGGAGGTCATCGAGCACGGTGGACGTGCGTTCGGTCTCGCCGCGCACGGTGTTGGAGAGCGAAAAGGCGATAGCCGCCATGGCCGCGGAAATCCAGAGGACCGCCAGCAGCGCGCTGCCCCGGCGAAGCCTGCAATGCCTAGAAATCGCCATAAGGGATCTCCGGATTGCGATGAATGTGGATGGGCGCGGTGATGGCGATCGGCTGCAATCGCGAGGGGTCCGGGTCGAGCGGCGCCATGTCCACGCGCACGCCCAACGGCCAGTTTGCCGCGATCCAAACCGGGAGCCAGAGCGGAGGATGGTCCGCCTCCTTGGGCGGCGTCAGGTAGGAGAAGCGGCAGTAAGCCAGTTTGTCGGCCAGCACGAAGGACTTGGGCCCCGGCGTCACAGGCAGGAAACTAAAACCCACGCCCCCGGGGTTGGGGCCCATGCACAGTTGACCCGCGCCCAACCCGCCCGTGTACGGGATTTCGTTCACCACCAGCCGCACGCCGCGGCCGTCCGCGCCGGGAATGACGAAGACCTCCAGAATCTGCGGCTGTCCGCGCCAGGCTTGTTGCAGCGAAAAAGTGGAGACCAGGCGCATCACTTGAGGTTCGCCCTGAAAGAACGCCATCCTGGCGCCGCCGCCCGCGGGCGACGCGCCGCACGGCGCCACAACCGGCATCAGGCCTTCGAGTTGTTCTTCGAGGATGCGTTGCGCGCCCGCCACGCGCCGGTTGTCCATGAGCCTTGCCTGTGTCTTGCCGTAGGCATTCAACCCCAGGCGCAGGGCCATCAGCAAGCCAACCGAAAGGAGGCTGAGCAGGGTAATGGCGACCAGAAGCTCGATGAGGGTGACTCCGCGAACTCCGCGACGCCGGTAGCGCCGGTGGTCTTGGTAGCGCCGGTGGTCTTGCCACCGGTCGGAAGCTGAAAATACCGGCGGCAAGACCGCCGGCGCTACCAACGATTGCTGGCCGCTCATGGGCTCACCGCCGGAGCGATGTCTTCGGCGCGCAGCGTGAACCGGCGGTAGGTGTCCAGCGCAAACGTGCGGCGCTGCGGGCCGGCCATCCACCAGATTTCCAACTGGATGCGGTCCAGGGCGAGATCGCCTGGCGCCGGGGCGGGCGATTCTTCGGCAATGGTGACGCGGGCACGCCAACCGGTGTTGAGGCCGCCCGACAGGGCAGGGTCGAACAGCCCGGATATCTCGGTGTTCCGCGGGAGCCGCTCGTCCAGCAGCAGCTCATTCATCCGCAGACGGGCCAGTTGAACCACCCGGTCGTAGTCGCGCAGGCGGGCGGCATTGCGGGTGGCGCCCGAAATGCCGGTCAGCAGGCCGACCACCGCGATCCCCATGATCGTGGTGGCGACAATCATTTCCAGCAGCGTGAATCCGCGCTGTGCCCTCACTTGGGATTGACGCTTTCCACGCGCGGAAAGCCGGTCATGGGGTCCAACCGTACCACTCGACGTGCGCCGCGCCGGTTGGCGAGCTGGATGCCGATACCGGGAACGGTCGCGCCCGGCATCAAGACAAATCGCCGCACGCCGCCGTTGCCATCTTCCCCAACCGTGGGCAGCACCGCTTCGATCGCGATGCCGTCCCCCATTTTCAACTCGCGCGTAAAGCCCGGCTCTGTGGAATAGAGCGAAAGGCGGCTCTCCCGGAGCGAGATCTCAAGCTCCATGGGCTGCTGGCGGCGTTCCACGCGGTTGACGGCCGAGTTGAGAAATGCGGCCACCGAATCCGTGGCCGAGACCAGCCGCACGCTGTCGATTCCGGCCGAGGCCGAAGGGAAAGAGATGGCGGTGATGACGCCGATGATGGCCGCCACCACCATCATTTCGATGAGCGTGACGCCTTTATTGGCTTTTCCAACTGACGATATCGGCATTCAATCCTTCGCCGCCCGGCTGGCCGTCGCCGCCAAGGCAGACGATGTCCGGCGCGTCGCCGTGTTCACCCGGGAACTTGTATGCGTAATCGTGGCCCCACGGATCTTTGGGAATCTCCTGGTCCATATAGGGCCCGTTCCACTGGTTCGCGTCCGCGGGCTTCACGCGCAACGCCGCAAAGCCCTGCTCGGTGGTAGGGAATCCGCCGGTATCCAGTTTGTATGTGCCCATCGCCGTCATGAAATTCTGGATCTGGGCGCGCGCCGCGGTGACCCGGGCTTGATCGGCCCGCTTGAACATGCCGGGCGCCACCAGCGCCACGAACAGCCCGATGATGGTCACCACCACCAGCATTTCGATCAAGGTGACGCCAGCTTGTGCGCGCCTTCCGTTTCGTTTTTTGCGTTCGAACATATTTACACCGCCACGTCGTTAATGCTGGTGATCGCCAGCAACATGCTCAAAATCAGCGCGCCTACGACGATGCCCATTACCAGAATGATAATGGGCTCGAACAGCGCGGTGAAGCGCTTGATGGAGGCGCGGGTATCGTTTTCGTAAATATCCGCCATGCGGGAAAACATCTGGTCCAGGCGCCCGGTCTCTTCGCCCACGGTCAGCAGGTGCGCGGCCAGCGGCGGAAAGACTCCGGCCTTGCGCAGGGGTACGGCGATGCCCTCTCCGCGCTTGACGCCCTGGGCCACGCCGGCCATTGCCGCCGCGATCATCTTGTTGTTCAGCGTGGCGGCGGCGATGCCGATGGATTGCACCAGCGGCACGGTATTGGCCACCAGCGTCGCCATGGCGCGCGCAAAACGTGCGGTTTCCGCCTTCAGAAGAGCATCGCCCAGCATGGGGGTTTTGAGGCGCGCGCGGTCCCACCACATGCGCCCGGCGGCGGTGCGGGTATAGGTCCGCCAGATAGTCGCAGCCAGGATCAGCGCCGCGGCGCCCACCCACCACCAGGCCTGAACGAAGGCGCTCGCGTCCAGCATGATCTTGGTGGGCAGCGGGATCTTCATGTTCGATCCGGTAAAGACCGTGGCAAAGCGCGGGACGACGAAAGTCAGCAGCAGCAGAATCGAGCTCATCCCCACCACCGCCAGCAGCGCCGGATAGATCATCGACGCAATGATGTAGTTGCGCAGATCGTCGCGCGACCGTTCGAACTCGGCGAGCCGTTCGAAAATGGCGGCCAGCGCGCCCGAGGCTTCCCCCGCCCGCACCATGTTGATGTACAGGTCGGAAAAGTATTCCGGATGCGTGGCCAGGCTGTCGGCCATCGACCGGCCGCCCTTGAGCACGCGGAGAATATCCAGAATGATGAAGCGGAAATTGGGCCGCTCGGTGATTTCGCCGGTGATGGTGAGGGCGCGGTCCAGCGGCACGCCGGCGTTGAGCAGCGTGGAAAGCTCCTGCGTAAAGAAAAGGACGTCGCGGCGGCGGCCCGTGCCGAAGGACGGCAGTTTGATTTCGAGCGCCGATCCCTTGGGCCCGATTCCGACATAGATCGGTGTGAGGCCCTGCTTGCGCAGCTCGCGGGCGACGATCTTTTCGTTGTCGCCCGTGAGGCTGCCGCTGCGGACCCGGCCGTCCGAAGCCACCGCTCTGAAAAAGAAAGTCGCCATTAAAATTCTTGCGTGACGCGCATCACTTCATCCACGGTGCTGACGCCGTCGCGGATTTTTCTCCAGCCGTCTTCGCGCAGGTTGCGCATGCCGTTGCGCCGCGCCGCCTGGGTGAGGATGGAAGCGTCGGCATTGTTCATAATCAGCTTGCGGATCTCGTCGTTGACGTCCATCATTTCGAAAATGCCCATGCGCGAGCTGTAGCCGCGGCCGTGGCATTCCGGGCAGCCGGCGCCGCGCCAGACAGGCACGCGTTCGCCCTCGGGGGTGAGCGCCGTTCCCGCGGGCTGCTTGCAGTGCGCGCAGATGACGCGCACCAGGCGCTGCGCCAGCACCGCCACCAGCGAGGAAACGATCAGGTAGTTCTCCACTCCCATATCGGTGAGGCGCGTGATGGCGCTGGGCGCGTCGTTGGTGTGCAGCGTCGAAAAGACCAGGTGGCCGGTGAGCGCGGCGCGGATGGCGATATCGGCGGTTTCGCGGTCGCGGATTTCGCCCACCATGATGACGTCCGGATCCTGGCGCACGATGTGGCGCAAACCGGCCGCGAACGTGAGTCCGATCTGCGGGTTGACGTGGATCTGGTTGATCCCGTCCATCTGGTATTCCACCGGGTCTTCAATGGTGATGATTTTCTTATCGGGAAGATTGATGCGCTTGAGCGCCGAATAGAGCGTGGTGGATTTGCCGCTGCCGGTGGGGCCGGTCACCAGGAAAATGCCGTGCGGCAGGCTGGTGAAATGTTCCATTTGCTCCAGCATGCGGTCGTCGAAGCCCAGACGCCTTAGATCGTAGAAATCGCCCGCCGACCGGTCTAGCAGGCGCATCACCACGCTTTCGCCGTAGAGCGTGGGAATGGTGGAAACGCGAAGATCCACTTCGCGGCCCAGGATCTTGATCTTGATGCGGCCGTCCTGCGGCAGGCGGCGCTCGGCAATGTTGAGCTTGGCCATCAGCTTGAGGCGCGAGATGATGGCGGCCTTCAATTCGCGCGGCGGCGGTTCCTGGCTGAACAGCACTCCGTCCACGCGGAAGCGCACGCGGAACTCTTTCTCGAACGGCTCAATGTGAATGTCGCTGGCGCGCTTTTCGATGGCATCGGCGATCATGGCGTTGACCAGCCGGATGACCGGCGCTTCGCTGGCCATGTCGCGCAGGTGTTCCAGATCGGCCGACGCCTGCTCGTCTTCCCCGTCGCCCGCGATCGCCTGGCGTTCGGTTTCGCCGTAATGCTTCTCGATGGCGTCTAGAATTTCCTGCTCAGGCGCGAGCGCGGTTTGAATGTGCAGGCCGGAAAACGCGCGCACCGCCGCGATGGTTTCGAAATCCAGCGGATCGGCCATGGCGATGGTCAGAGTGGAATCCGCCAAAGCCACCGGGAAGGCCCGGCACTGCCGCAGAAAACGGTGGGAGAGGCCCTCGATTTCAGGGGCTACGGGCGGCACGCCATCCACCGCGACCAGAGGAATTCCGAGTTGGCCGGAAAGCGCGGAGAGCATGTCGCGCTGGGCCATCAGGCCCATGTCCACCAGTATCTTGCCGAGCTTATCGCCGCGCTCCTGCTGCAATTCGAGGGCGCGCTCCAGGTCTTCAGCATCGAGCTTGCCGCGTTCCTGGAGAATTTCGCCCAGCCGCATATAGCGCGGTCCGCCGCCAGCCGCTTCAGGCTCTGGAATGGGGGCTGGGGCGGATGGGAGTGTCGCGGCCACTTATTGATCTTCCGTTTTGACGTCGCCGTTGAGCGCTTCGCGGCGGGTGGCGCTCATCGTCACCTGGGCCGGCAGACCCGTGGTATCTTCATACGGCAGATACAGCAGCCGCACTGCCAGCACGATCTGCTGGCTGTCGGGAATCTGCATCAGGGCCGTGGCGGAATGCTTCATCATTTCCGCCATCGCCTGCTTCAGCAGCGGCAGGCGCGCGAGTTTGCGTTGGTGCACGCGGGCAGCTTCCTCTTTGGTGATCTCCCGCCGGAACGGGTTGATGGAGGGCGTAACGATGAGGCTGATTTCCGTCGTAAAGACAGCCCCGTAGCCATCCAGGTAGAGGCCGCGCGTGGCGCCCAGCATATCGATGGGGTCGGCGGCGCCGCCGGTGGCGGTGAGTTGTCTGTCAAAGCGCTTTTCGAGGTCGGTAAAGGTCTGGGGCGCAATCTTCATCGCCTTCCCCGGATTCGCCATGGTGGGCGGAGCGGTAAGTGGCACGGCGGCATTCGATACCGCCCGGACCGGCGGCGGAGCGAGTTGAGCCCACGCGGCGGCAGCCACAAGCGCGAGTAATGCGGCGGACGTTCTCATTTCACCTCTCCTGCGCCAATGCGCGGCATTTGGTAGGCACTGGCGGAGATCCGCAGGCCGTTGGCGCGCTTCTGGGACCAGTCGTACTCGGCCGCCGCCACCAGCATTTTCGTGCGCTCATTGCGGAGATCGGCCACCAGTTGCGCGACCTTCCGGGTCTGGCGGGCGTCCACTTCGGCAATGGCTTTGGCGACTGCGTTGTCTATGCGCGTCTGGATATCGGCATCGGACACGTGGGCTACAACCGATGAGGCTTTGGGCACGCCGGAGACGTGCCCTACGGGAGCCGGCCGCACCAGTTGGGAAACCAGTGGGGAGACCAGAAGCGCCACCGACAACATGGCCGCCGAAGCGAACCCCAGGCGCGCGGAAGAGCCCCAGAACGCGGCCCACCCGCGGCGCCACGGCGAGGGTTCGAAAACCTTGTCCGAAACGAACGCGATGCGCTGCGGGATCTCTTCGTCCCGGAGCGAAAACAGGGCGGCCTCCGTCAACTGCAGCCGGTCCAGCTCTTCGCGGCAGACCTGACAGCTTTTGACGTGGGCCTCTACCTCCCGCTGCCGCGGGTTGGGCAGTTCCTTGAAAAAATAATCTCTTAGGTCGAATGGCGGGCAACTCATGACATACCTCGTGCGTTAACGGGAGCCAGTTCTATTTTGAGGAGTTCGAGCGCGGTATAAAGACGGGACTTGATGGTGGAAACCGGGCAGGAGAGAATTTCGGCCATCTCCTCAAACTTGAAACCCTGGTAGATTTTGAGCACCACCGCCTCGCGCTGGTCGGGCGACAGACGATTGAGCGCGCTCGCCACCGCCAGGCTCAATTCGATGGGAAACACCGAACTGCCGCCCAGGGTAATCTTGTTTCCCGTGGCTTCAGGCTCAAGCTCGGCAACATCGGTTTCCGGCCTGCGCTTGCGGAACATGGAGTAGGCCTCATTGTGCGCGATGCGGTATAGCCAGGGCGCGAACCGTGTAGCGTCGTCAAGCTTGCGGAGGTTCTGGTAGGCTTTCAAGAATACGTCCTGCGTCAAGTCCAGAGCGTCTTCCCGATTAGCGGTGATTCGCAGGAGGTAATTGTAGACACGTTTCTCCCACCGGGAGACAAGGAGGTTATAGCTCTCCACGCCGCCCCGGGTTGCCTGCCGAATCAGGTCGGTATCTTCGACCGCCCGAAAGATCAAATCTCTGGCTCCTTGTGACAAGACGCGCCGCGCCCGCAAAAAGTCGAGGACCGGCTATGGAACCAGTTTAGAACGGAGGGATGATCGGGCGAGGCATGCCTCGCCCCTACAAGCGCGTGTAGGGGCCGGGCACGCCCGGCCCGCCCCACATCAGAGACTCTGGGAATGTTCGATGGCCGCCTGGATCTTCTCAACCAGTTTCGCAACGGTGTAGGGCTTCTGAACAAAACCTATGGCCGCGCCGGCCCCGAACTGCTCAATCGCCA
>Ga0209847_1000907_pt1 | contig 11191 bp, 10 predicted proteins | sample OrgsoiDNA_201060_FD_185808 | JGI IMG/M metagenome (GOLD analysis project Ga0209847, IMG submission 185808) | Permafrost soil microbial communities from the Arctic, to analyse light accelerated degradation of dissolved organic matter (DOM) -... | ecosystem: Environmental > Terrestrial > Soil >... | reverse complement strand
CGATTGCTTAGGCCGCAAAAACGGACGCTAATTCTCTTCCGGAACGACTCGGAGCTCCGCTTTCTGTTTCTCTCCCTCGGCGATCTTGATCGGCTTGCCGTATTTCTCAAGATCCTTGAGACTCTCCGGATCCCGGAAATCCAACTGGCTCTCGGTTTGGAACGCGAAGACGTGGTACGAACCCGGCGTCACGCCAGCCAGGCTGCACCTTCCCTCCGCGTCCGTGCGGCAGTCGCCGTACAACGCCATTTGCGACCGGCGCGGCGCATCCGGCAAGAGCACCACATGCGCCTCTGGCGTGGGTTTTGAATCCGAGTCCGAAACTAAACACTCCACGGCGCCGCCGTTGGGGCTGAGCGTGATTTCCACTGGCGGCAAGGCCGCGCCGGCCACGTGAACGCCATCGGCCAGCGCATCGCTGTCTCCCATACGAATGCCGCCGATGTACAGATCGTCCCCGGGACCCGCGTTGCCGATCATGACGTCATAATCTCCATCCGGCACGTTTTCCATGGTGAAGGTGGCATCACTGCCGACTACGCCCATACCCCCGGCCTGGTGGTCCTGGCGCTCGCGTGAGGTCAACAGGACCATCAGTCCGCCGGACGGCCTGCGGCCTTCCGGCAGTACCACCCGGCCGCTCAGTTTCTGGGGCGCGGCAAGCGCCAGTTCAATGCCTTCGATATCCGTTTCGCCAACGTCCAAAACCTGGCGCGCGGTGAGGGCGCGGTATTGGCCGGGCGCTTCCGCCCTTAATAGATATCTGCCCCGCAGCACGCTGCCAAGCTCGAACTCTGGATTTGAAGACTTGACTATCGTACTGCGACCCTGGCCTCCACCCGCCAGTGGAATCAGCGCAACCATGGCGAATCCGGGCGTGGCGCCGGCCGGGCCCGTGACGTGGCCGCGGATCCGCACCGCCTGAGCGCGGCGCAGTTGCACATTCAGGCCGTGGAGGTCCGCGCCGGGATCAACCTGCACGGCGACGGCGTCGCGAGTATCCAAAGTGCCCGGGTAGTACGTTGTGGCGTATACTTCTTCCGCAACGGCTCCGGACGGGCCTGCCCCCGGCTGCATCTTGATATCCGGAATGCGGTCCAAGCCGGGCGTGTGAGAAACCGCGATCCGGTACTTGCCGGGGGAAATATGGAATACCCGATACTCGCCCCGATCGTTGGTGCTGGCCCCCGGATTCGGCGCTAAGCTGTCCTTTTTGACGCGGGTTGGCAGAACCTGAACACTGGCGAAGGCAACAGGCTCCCCGTCCGCGTCCAGTACGCGGCCCGAGACCGCGCCGGTCCGGACCATTTTGAGGGCAACGTCCGATTCCGTGCCGCCGGGTTTCGTGCGAACGGTGCTCAGCGGGGTTTCGGGATCCGGCACGAATCCATCGCGCTCGGCGGAAACGGTATATGCGCCCGGAGCAAGCTCGCGGAAGAGAAACTTTCCGGCCGCGTCCGTATACGTTCCGGTACCAGGTTCGTCGCCGTGTTTCAGGATCACCAGCGCCCGTCCGATGGGCTCGCCGGATTTGGCTTCGATCACGCGGCCTTCGATCGCGGCCGGCTTCGCCGTCTCGTCCGCCCCAATTTGAAGGGCAGGCAGAGGGAGACGCAGAACGCACAGAATTAACGGAAAGACCGCTCGCATAAGGGCTCCATCCTTCAGTCCAGTCTACTCCTGCCTAATCCTCCGTTAGCGGAGCCCGGCAGTAATTCGATTAATGCCGGAACAATTCGCTTGCGCGGCGGGCGCGGACCATTTAAGATAAGAGAGTAGCCTTACTCCGAATTGTCCGGGAGCCTAATGATCTATTCTCGATCGGCCGAATATGCGATCCGCGCTTTTGTTCACCTTGCCCAGGTGCCCGAAGGCAAATATGCCATGGTGAAGAACATCGCCCAGCAGGAAGGCATTCCGGCTCATTTTCTGGCGAAGATTCTGCAGCAACTGGCGCGCAAAGGCCTGTTGCGCTCCAGCAAGGGCCCCACCGGCGGCTTCGCCCTCAGGATCGAGGCTTCGGAGATCCGTCTGCTGGACATCGTGGAAGCTCTCGACGGTCTGGCCCCCTATCAGCAGTGCGCCAGCGGACTCTCCGAGTGCTCCGACGATATGCCCTGCTCCATGCACGATAGCTGGACCGCCCTCCGTTCGCGTATCATGGATTATCTGGGGAAGAATACGATCGCCGACTTGAGCAAGGCGCTGGAGCAGAAGAAAAAGGCCCTGGCACTGACCAAACAGCGCAAGCCCAAGCGGCCGGTTACGGCAAAACGGGCCTGACTCAAGACTCTAAGTAATTCGGAGGGGAAAAATGGGACATTCCGTCCTTGTCCCCATGGTGGTCGAACAGACCTCCAGGGGAGAACGCGCGTACGACATTTATTCCAGACTTTTAAGAGAGAACATCATTTTCCTGGGGACGCCGATTGACGACCAGGTCGCCAATCTGATCATCGCCCAACTGCTTTTTCTGGAAGCCGAAGATCCGGAAAAGGATATTTCGATTTACATCAATTCGCCCGGCGGCTCGATCACGGCCGGCCTGGCGATTCTGGACACCATGGCCTTCATCCGGCCGGACATCGTGACCATTTGCGTGGGGCAGGCGGCTTCCATGGCGGCCGTGCTGCTGGCCGAGGGCACCAAGGGGAAACGGTTCAGCCTGCCGAATTCCCGCATCATGATTCACCAGCCTTCCATGCAGGGTCTGGCGGGCCAGGCGGCGGATATCGACATCTACGCCCGGGAAATCCTGCGCATGCGCGAAATTCTGAATGCCAGGCTGGCGCAGGCTACCGGGCAGCCGGTGGAACGCGTCGCCCGCGATGTGGATCGCGACTACATCATGGAACCGGATCAGGCGGTGGTGTACGGCATGATCGACCGCGTGATTTTCAGCCGCGACTTGGCCCCGACCGTGATGAAGGGCTGATATTCTGGGCAAGGACACCAACCCTTGCCCGTGAAAAATCCAACCTGTTTGCCGACCCTGGTACTGGGCGCCTTGGTGTTAACCAGCCTGGCGCCAGTTGTGCCCGCTCAGGACGCCCTCACCCTGTGGTACCGGAAACCCGCCGACCTGTGGACTGACGCTTTGCCAGTAGGCAATGGACACCTGGGGGCCATGGTCTTCGGCGGCATCGCGCACGAACGCATCCAGTTCAACGAACAAACCGTGTGGACCGGCGAGCCCCACGATTATTCCCATAAAGGCGCCAGCCGATCGCTCGGCAAGATCCGCGAGCTGCTATGGGCGGGCAGGCAGAAAGAGGCCGAAGACCTGGCCATGAAGGAATTCATGAGCGTGCCGATCCGCCAGCAGGCGTACCAGGCATTCGGCGACCTGCTGCTGGACTTCCCAGGCGTTCGGGAAGGCGAAGTGGCAGGCTATCGCCGGACCCTGAATCTGGACACGGGGATCGCTTCCGTCGAATACACGCAAGCGGGCGTCACTTACCGGCGCGAAGTCTTCGCGAGTTATCCGGCCAATGTATTGGTTGTGCGGATTTCGGCCAGCAAGGCCGGCAGCATCTCGTTCAAAATCGCGCTCAAGTGCGCGCATGACAACAACCCATGTTTCGGTTCGAGCCCGCTCCTTCCGTCTGGCGAGCTTGCGATGAGCGGCCAGGTGAAGGATTCGGCGATCCATTTCGAAGCTCGCCTGGCAGTCAACGCGGATGGCGGCGGGCGCCAAACTGAAGGCTGGTCGATTGCAATCCTGGGCGCCAACTCCGTCACTCTGATCCTGACCGGCGCGACTAATTTCGCGAACTACAAAGATGTCTCCGCGAACCCTAAGGGGCGGAATGACGCCACGCTTGCGGCGGTGCACAATAAGACCTACGAAGCCCTGCGCGCCGAGCACATCCAAGATCACCAGTCTCTCTTCCGCCGCGTCTCGCTCGACTTGGGTACAACAGACGCCGCCAGGCTTCCTACCGGCGAGCGCATCGCCGCCTTCGCCAACGGCACCGACCCGGCGCTGGTGGCGCTGCTGTTCCAATACGGCCGCTACCTGATGATCGCCTCCAGCCGCCCCGGCGGACAGCCGGCCAACCTGCAAGGGCTCTGGAACGATTCCAATAGTCCGCCCTGGGACAGCAAGTACACCGACAACATCAACACCGAAATGAACTACTGGCCGGCGGAAGAGACCAACCTTTCCGAATGCCACCTCCCGCTGTTCGATGCGTTGCAGGACCTGGCGCAATCGGGCGCCATCACGGCCAGGGAACACTACCACGCGCGCGGCTGGGTGGTGCACCACAACTTCGACCTGTGGCGTGGAACCGCGCCCATCAACGCCAGCGACCACGGCATCTGGCAGACCGGCGGCGCATGGCTTTCGACGCACCTCTGGGAACACTACCTCTTCACCGGCGACCGCGAATTTCTGCGGCTCAAGGCCTACCCGCTGATGAAGGGCGCGGCGCTGTTCTTCGTGGACACGCTGGTGAAAGATCCGAAGTCCGGGTTCCTGATCACCGGCCCCAGCAATTCGCCCGAGCAGGGCGGGCTGGTGATGGGACCAACCATGGACCGGCAGATCGTGCGCACCCTGTTCGGCGAGGTGATTGCCGCCGCCAAAGCGCTGAACGTGGATAGCGATTTACGCCTGCAGTTGACCGCCATGCGCCAACAGATCGCGCCCAACCGGATCGGCAAGTACGGCCAGTTGCAGGAGTGGATGGAAGACAAGGACGACCCCAAGAACGATCACCGCCACGTCTCGCACCTGTGGGGCGTCTACCCTGGTTCCGAAATCACGCCCTACGGCACGCCGGACCTGTTCCAGGCGGCCAGGCAATCGCTGATCTTCCGCGGCGACGCGGCCACCGGATGGTCGATGGGGTGGAAAATCAACCTGTGGGCGCGGTTCCTCGATGGCGGCCACGCCTATAGGATTCTGCAGAACCTGATCGCGCCGGCATCGGACAAGACGGCCACCACCCCGCCGCGGGCCGGCCTTTTCCCGAATCTGTTCGACGCCCATCCGCCGTTCCAGATCGATGGCAACTTCGGCGCCACCGCCGGGATTACGGAGATGCTGCTGCAGAGCGACGACCCGTACGGAACGCCTGCCAGCCTGACGCCGGTGCAATCGGGCGAAGCCGCGTTCGTCAACCTGCTGCCTGCCCTGCCCCCGGCGCTTCCGGCGGGAAAAGCCACCGGCCTGCGGGCGCGCGGCGGCTTGGATGTGGCCCTTTCCTGGAAGGATGGAAAGCTGGTGAGGGCCACGCTGGCGGCCAGGGAGTCGAAGCCCGTCAAGGTTCGATATGCCGGCCAGGAAACCGGGATCCAGGCACAGGCTGGGCAGACGTACGAACTGGGTCCTGATTTGAAGACGGCCCGGAATTAGCATGCACAGAGCCATCATCTTCGACCTGGGAAAGGTTCTCATCGATTTCGATTTCCAGCGCGCCTACCGTACGCTGGAGAGCCTCTGCCCTTACCCGGCGGCCGAGATCCCCAAGCGCCTCGCCGCCACCAACCTCATCGAGCGCTTCGAAACCGGCTTGGTAGAACCCCGGGATTTCGTCGAACAGTTCTCCGGCATTTTGGACTTGCCCCTGGATTACGACCGCTTCTGCCGCATCTGGAGCGGCATCTTCACCGTGACCCTGATCCCCGAAAGCATGCTCGAAGGCCTGGCGGCGCGGTACCGCCTGCTGCTGCTCTCCAACACCAACGCCCTGCATTTCGAAATGCTCCGCCGGAACTACGGCCCCATGCTGCGCCATTTCCACCACCTGATCCTCTCCTACGAGGTCCATGCCATGAAACCGCGGCCGGAAATCTTTCAGGCTGCCGTGGAACGCGCCGGGTGCCGGCCCGAAGAGTGCTTCTATACGGATGACATCCCCGCCTATGTTGAGGCTGCGCGGCAAATGGGCATCGATGCGGTGCAGTTCGAATCGAGCGAACAATTGGAGCGGGAACTGCGGCAGCGCGGAATCGGGTGGCAGTTAAATCCCCCGGGCGCCTCGGAGGGAGAGCGCCCAGGGAGACTCCTGTAATCCGGGAGGAGCGTGGATTTGCAGGAGTGAAGGAGTTTGTCAGGCGGCCAGCAGCCCGCCGTGGCCCAGGCTGGCAATTTCCCAACCGGTCACGTGATAGCGGGCCAGCAGCGGCGGCAACACCAGGTCGACCACGCTAGGTTTCGCCGACCGGAAGCAGCCGGGTGCTGACACAATCGGCACTTCATCCTTGTACGACATCAGGAACAGGTTGCCCGGCTCCACCGGCGCCAGGAATCGCTCCACCTGGCATCCCACCTTCACCATGGCCTGGCCGATCACGTCTTCCGGACCAGCCGGCGCCGTTGTGGAAGCCACCAGAATCACGCACGGCTTCGATCTCAACAAATATTGCAGGTTGCGCGCCACGGAGTTCTCGTCTTCGGTGCAGGCTAAAGCAAAACTCGCGTTCACGCCGAACCGTTCCAGCCGCTGCCGCATAATGTTCTCGAACAACTGGCGCGCCCGCTCGCCCGCGACCGGGTCCGTGTAGAGCACTCCCACGCTCGGCGTCCGCACGGGCCGGGCTTGCAGGATCGGTCCCCGTTCTTTCAGTATCCCGATCACGGCGTCCAACTGGTCCTTGGCGACCGCGAACGGCGCGCTCTTGACCATCGCAATTCGCTGGCCCGCAAACGCGTAGCTGAAATTCAGCGCGGTGGCGATCACCACACTGGCCGGACAGTTGATCTGCTTCAGAAGCTCGTCATCCACCAGTACGCAGCAGTTTTCCGTGGCCACCAGGTTAGCCCGGCCACCCACCGCGATGCGGATCTCGAGGCTTCCGCATCCCATCTCGCTCGCCACCGCGGTAACCGCGTCGTCCTCGCCAACTTCGCCTTCCTCTAATTCCGTGACCCAGATACTTGCCATGCCTTCGGATTCGAGAATGCGAATATCTTCATCGCTGATGACGTGCCCCTTGGCCAACAGCTTCTTTCCACCCGAACGGAAAACCGTGCAACACAGGATCCGCCCGGTTGAGGATTTTACTTCAACCGTTTGCGCTTTCATTATCCCCTCGCGAGACGTTTGGATCAAGCGATTTTCAGATACTCTAATCCGTAATTTGAGTGTACCTCCAAAGAGCCGGAAGTGGGGGTGGTTCCCGGATCCCTTTGGGGTGATTGCCTACACTTTGCGGGGAGTGGGGATCTGGATGAACTGGTCGTCGGGTGACGTCATGCCTTGGCCCCACACTTCGGGCTGCCCCTCGGGCCAGTGCCGCGGCCGCAGAATCCGCAGTACCGCGATCTCATCGCAAGCCTGGAACTTAGGGCAGCGCAGGCAATCCTTCCAGGCCTTGAGCGGCAGCGTGCCGCGCTCCACCGTTTGGAACCCCACTTTTTGGAAGAATTCGGCCACGTAGGTGAACGCGAAAACCGCATCCAGCTCGTATTCCTGCGCTTCCCCAATCAACCGTTCCACCAGTTTGCGGCCGACACCTTTGGTCTTGGCCTCTTCGTGGACCGCCAGCGACCGAATTTCGGCAATCCGGGGTGTATAAAAATGCAGTGCCCCGCAGCCTAGCAGCCGGTTCTCCAGGGTCGCCACGCTGAAATCGCGGATCGCCTCGGACATTTCGAACTCCGTGCGCGGAAGCATAATGCCGCGAGCCGCATAGCCGTTGATCAGGTCCAGAATGGGCGTGATGTCGCGCATGGCTGCTTTGCGCACCACGATCCCGCAATCCGGGCCTCGCGGTTCCACGAAAGCGTCCGCTCGAAGCGCGCTGATCATGATGCGTGTACCTCGCTGGCGATCATACGGGTGCCGATTTCCTCCCCGGCCAGAATACGTTCCAGCACGCCATCGGCCGCGCCCGGCGCAATCCTCACTTGCGGGATTCCGCCTTCAATCGCCGCCATCGCCGCGTTGAGTTTGGCCTGCATGCCGCCCGAAACCGTGCCGTCCGCAATCAGCCGCCGGCTCTGCTCCGCGCTCAGCACCGGCCGCACCTGTTTCGCGCCATCGAGAACGCCTGGCACGTCCGTCAGAAACACCAACTGTTGGGCGCCGAAGGCCGCCGCGCAAGCCACCGCCATCTGGTCGGCATTGACGTTGTAAACCTGCCCCTGCCGGTCGCCCGCCACGCACGCCACCACCGGGAGATAGCCGTTCGAAGCCAGCAGATGCAGAAGCGCCGGGTTGCACCCGGTCACGCGTCCCACTGCGCCCAGCGCGGGGTCCATCCGCTCGGCCTCCACCAGGAAGGAATCGATGCCCGACAGCCCCACCGCCATGGCGCCGGCCCGGTTCAGGCTGGCCACTAGCTCGTGGTTCACGCTGCCCGCGAAAACTTTGAGCACCGCGTCCAGGGTTTCCGGCGTGGTCACCCGCAGCCCGTTCACAAAACGGCTCTCGATGCCCCGTTCGGCCAGGTAGCGCGTCATCTGTCTGCCGCCGCCGTGGACCACCACAATTTCGGCGCCACTGGCCCGGGCCGTGGCAATTTGAGCCGCCAGCCGGTCGCGCGAATCCGCGGCGTCCAGCAGCGTGCCGCCCAGTTTAACCAGCAGTTTCATACTAACCCCTGAGTTTCGGCGAACCCCAGCATCAGGTTCATGTTCTGCACCGCCTGCCCGGCCGCGCCTTTCCCCAGGTTGTCGATGGCGCTCACCACCACCGCGCGCCCGGTTTCGGCGTCCAGCGTCACTCCGATGTCGCAGAAGTTGGTCCGCGCCACCCCGCGCAGGTCGGGCGTGTGACCCGGGTTATAGAGCCTGACGAACGGCTCCCCGGCGTACCGCTTTTCGTAAATGCCTAGCAGTTCCGCGGCGCTCGCAACACTCACAGCACGGAAATAGATGGTTTCGAGAATGCCGCGGTCAAGCGGCAGCAGTTGCGCCGTAAAGCTGAACTCGCGCTCCTCAAGGCCCGAGATCCGCAGCACCTCCGCAACGTGGCGATGCTTCAGAATGGAGTACGCCGAGAAGTTTTCCGCGACTTCGGAGAAGCTGGTCGTGAGACTGGCTTTGCGCCCCGCCCCGCTGACCCCCGATTTGGCGTCGCATACGATGCCCGCGGCCCGGTCCACCACGCCGGCTTCCACCAGCGGCCGGATCGCGAGATTGGCCGCCGTCGGATAGCACCCCGGATTCGCCACCAGCCGCGCCCCCGGAATTCGTTCCCGGCAGAACTCCGGCAGCCCATAGGCAGCCTCGGCGAGAAGTTGGGGCTGCGTATGCTGCTCCTGGTACCAGGCCGTATATTCCGCCGGCGTCCGCAAACGAAACGCGCCGCTCAGGTCCACGACGCGCGCCCCAGCCTGAAGCATGTCGGGCGCCAGTTGCATGGAAACCGCCGGCGGCGTGGCCAGAAAAACCACCGCCAGCCCTTCACTCCGAACCGCTTCACCGGTACATGGGATGCGCGCCGGCCCGCTGGCATTGCGGATGGAGGCAGCGGAGCCCGCATCCTCCCGATGGTCCATCAGGATGGGCAGTACAAGCCCGTGCCCGGCCAAAATCCGGACCAGTTCCGCCCCGCTGTAACCGGTATGACCGACAATGCCAACCTTCTGCGTCATTGATTAGATATTCGTTCCTATGAATAAATATACCACAAACCTTTGACGGTAGTGGTGGAAGGTTGTGTTGGTTAAATATTCATCCGCGCGAAAACTCGCGCGGTCCGCTGAACTCCCCCGTTAAAATGGTCTCTGAAAACGAAAAGCCCGGCACGATGGCCGGGGCTCTTCGATGAGACGTTAGCGCTTTTCATCGTAGCCCTTCATCCTTGCCGGATGCAAGAGGCACGATGGAAGACTCGAACAGGCCCCCGCTGGCCGCTGAGGTTTGCGAAGAAATCGAGGATTCGCAATACTCAGTGCAGAAGATCTACGCCACAAAGCTAAACGTATTCGCAGAACAATTGCGGGACTCTTCGTCGATGTTTGGGCTTGGTGGCGGCGAGGGACTCCGCCCACCCAAACGGCCAATCGCCATTGGCAAGTGTTTAGGGGCATACGCAATTGCGCTTTTCGATATCGAGTCTTCTTTCTATCCTCGGAGTGATGGGCTTCCAGTATGGCTGGAAGCTTTAGCCAGGAGGGTTGAGCAAAAGATTATAGCTCACGTTCTGAGCATCGGCGACAGCCCTATGAGGGCCTTCTTCCTGGTGCGCCTCACCTATCACGCCAGTGAGCAGCAAATGCGCGAAGCCATCCGCGCTGCGCTCAAGACCAAAATGGAAGGCCACCCTAATCCCGTACGGTCAATCGCACCAGCGGAGCAATCGCCATCAACGGAAGTGGCGGTACCGAAGAAAGCTATACCGTACCTTGTAGGTCCTGCTCCATCAGCATCCGCGCACATACCCGGCCCCACCAACAAACAACGCCTACCAGCCACAATTACGAGCCCGATAGCGGCAAGGCGGATGGAGGCGTTCCTGGAGGCAAAGGGCATATGGCAAACCGAATTCGCAACGCAGGTAGGCACTACGGATCGGACCCTTCGATCATTCCGAAGTAGTGGCAAGGTCAAGCGGGAAATCTTCGATAGTATCGCGGCTCAAATGGGCCTCACGAGGGAGCAACTCATGAAACCGTAGACGGCTTGCCGGGCCAAAGCTTCCGCTCACCTTCCGCTCACTTTCCGGTAGCTTTCCGCTCAGTTTCCGTTCCCCGTCCGGCTTTCCTGGTGCCTTCCGCCAACGTTCCGGTGTCGCCCGTAAATTCCTCCATTCGTCTTCTGGTTGCCGCCCGCCACCCAATCGCACTTTCCACAACATATCCGATCACTTGCGTATCGGACTCCTTCGGGATGCCTAATGATCGAACTATGGGAGCAAGGCGGAAGTCGCGAACCCGAAACCGGGGGCCGCCACATGGCCTAAAAACGGCGAATTGAGGAGAGTTTCCACGATTCCCCTCAATTCGCCCCGCCCTTAGAGTTTACGTCTCTCTAGTCTTCGCCCATCGGGCCTGAACAGCACGGCGCGCACTCTCCGCGCGTTCCTCTGGCGTCATCCGCGAGGCGCGCACCGCTCCACCCTTCTTGCCGCCTTTCTTGCCGATCTTTGCAAAGTACTCGCTGAGTTCCGCTGGAATGGTTTTCTTCCCCATGCCTCATATTCTATACGTAAGCAGCTTACGAAATCAAGCGGTGTTTTCTCTTGACATACGTATGCCGCTTACGTATAATAAGAACAGATGCAAAAAGCCCCGA